>MDTC01004474.1_pt1 | contig 11207 bp, 11 predicted proteins | sample 811181 | NCBI WGS metagenome assembly MDTC01 (sample SAMN05326644, study PRJNA326480) | marine metagenome | isolation source: seawater | place: Pacific Ocean: North | collected 2011 | reverse complement strand
CGCGCAGCCACTCGCAGTCGCGCAGCGGCTGACATCCGACGGACTCCACAATTCTCCATTGGCAATAATGGGGAAGGGCAAGCTCGCTCTCGCTTGACGTAACCGATGCCAGTGCGCCGGTGGGCGATATCCCTGACGACGGGTTCGAGCATGAATGGTCAATTCGGTCAGCGGCGCGAGCTCTAGAGCACGGAGGATACCTTCCAATTCCGAATCGCTATCAAACCCCAATCGAATCTTGGCTGTTACAGGGGTGTGGGCCGGGACACTGTCCCTGACGGCGACACAAATGGATCTGATCAGATCAGGGGTTCGTAGCAACGATGCGCCACCATGAGAGCGGTTTACGGTCTTGGCGGGACAACCGAAGTTAAGGTCAATACCGGGCGCGCCCATCATCGCCACTCTGCGCGCATTGGCGGCCATCAGCTCTGGGTCCGACCCTAGTAGTTGCACGTAGACTGGGACGCCCGAGGCAGTGAAGCCATCTGAAAGTAGTTCGGGGGCATAGCGGTAAAACACTCTCTTGGGGAGCACAGTTTGAGAAACGCGAACGAATTCTGTGACGCATCGCGCATACCCGCCTATTTCGGTCAACAACGCGCGCATGATGGCGTCCATAACGCCTTCCATGGGTGCGAGTATCAATCTGGGTGCGGACTTCACTGGAGCGCTCATGCGCGGCAGAGTAACCAGATAATGGGCTTTTTAACAGGGGGCGTGACCTTGCGCCGTACCCTTTGTAAACTTGTGATTCTGACAGTTGTCACGTTGAATCGTGGCTTTGGACGCCCACTATGAATCCCAATTATCTCGACTTTGAGCAGCCCATTGCAGAGCTCGAAATGAAAATCGAGGAACTACAGGGCGTCGGAGATGATGCCGAGCTGAATCTTGCTGAGGAAATTGGGCGCTTGCGAGAAAAATCGACTGCGCTGACAGAGAAAATCTATTCGAACCTTAGTGCCTGGGACATTGTGCGGGTGGCGCGGCACCCTTTACGGCCATACTCCTTGGACTACATTCCCGAAATTTTCACCGAATTTGATGAGTTGCATGGGGATCGTCAGTTCGGCGACGATAAAGCCATCATCGGAGGGGTGGCGCGACTGGACGGCAAACCTGTGATGGTTGTCGGCCAGGAGAAGGGCAGAGCCGTTAAAGATAAGGTTTATCGTAATTTTGGTATGCCCAAACCCGAGGGTTATCGTAAGGCGATGCGGCTGATGGAAATGGCTGAGCGCTTCAAGATGCCCGTCGTTACTTTGATTGATACGCCTGGGGCGTATCCGGGCATCGATTCCGAAGAACGGGGTATCTCTGAGGCCATCGCACAAAACCTTGCGGTGATGTCTCGCTTGAGGACGCCGCTGGTGTGTATTGTGATTGGAGAGGGCTCTTCTGGCGGTGCTCTGGGTATTGGCGTAGGGGACCACTTGGCGATGCTGCAGTACTCCACGTATTTTGTGATCTCGCCAGAGGGTTGTGCAAACATTATCTGGAAGAGCTCGGAGTTCGCGCCCGATGCCGCTGCGGCGATGGGGGTAACGTCCTCTAAACTCGAGGAACTGGGCATTGTTGACGCGACCATCCCTGAGCCGTTGGGCGGAGCACACCGTAATCCCAAAGAAATGGCCGTTCGCGTCAAGCGTCACCTTGTGAATCAGATTGACCGGTTGTCCTCGATGGAGACGGAAGCCATGCTCGAAGCACGTTATCGGCGGCTCATGTCCTACGGGAACTGACCCAAGGTCAGGGCCAGTTGCGCGAATTTCTCTCACCTTTTCCCGACAACGTAATCCGCGCTTCCCACTGGTGGGTGGCGCTTTCGGGAGGCGCCGACAGCGTTGCACTCTTATACGCTTTGCACGCCTTCCGAGAGGAGATCGATGGTCCATCGGTTTCTGCCATACACGTTAATCATGGGCTCCATCCAGACGCCAAGATTTGGGCCGATCTTTGTCAACGACATTGCGATGCACTGAATACCCCCCTCCGCATACATTACGCCGAGGTGCTTCCTTCAGGTCGTGGCCTGGAGGCCGCTGCCAGAGACGCGCGATATCACGCCTTCGAGAGCGTGTTGAATGAGGGCGATGTGCTGTTTAGTGCCCACCACGCGGACGACATGGTAGAGACGGTAATGTTACGTCTGTTTCGCGGTGCCGGACCGAGAGGGCTTGCGGGTATTCCCCAGAAACGATCCTGCGGCAGAGGCATCATTTTCAGACCGTTTCTCGAGGCTCGAGGCGAGGCTCTCCGCGACGCGGTAGAGAAGGTCGAGCTCGAGTACGTCACGGATCCCAGTAATCTCGAGGTGGAACAGGATCGAAATTATTTACGGCACGTAGTTATCCCGGCGGTGGAGGCGCGTTGGCCCGGCTATCGAAATACCGTGCAGCGTGCCGCTCAGCTACAGGCTCAGGTGCAGCGCCGACTGGCCACGCTGCCGTTGCCGGTCACTCAAACAGCCCTGGGGGAGCCCGCGTTGAAGGTAGATCGCGAGGTCGACCCGGAGCTTTTGGCAGCACAGATTCACCAATGGCTCAGCGAAATGTCGGAATCAACCCCCGGCCAGCGCCGTTTAGTGGAGTTTGCCCGTCAGGCCTTGACTGCCCAGTCTGACCGATTGCCAGAGTTAAAATGGAATGGCCAGTGTTTTAGAGTGTGGCGACAGCAGATTATCGCGGTGTCTGAACTGGTGTATGACCCATGGTTACCAAACACTATTGTCGTGGGCGAGGCGCTATCAGGCAGTTGGGGTGAGCTGCGATGGACGGCCGAAGAACCTGGAGTAACCCTTTGTCAAGGGGTATCACTGAAAGTGCTCCCCAGCCAGAGCGTTTCCTCACTGGCCTCCCCAGGCCGGACGCGCAAGTCGACCCAAAAGTGGCTGCAAGAGATGAATATCCCTCCCTGGTGGCGATCTCAACTCCCTGTTTTATATGATAATACTGGCCCCGTTTGGATTTTGCCATCGGGGCCGCTCGAAGGTATTGCTGCGCATAACCAGCACTGCAATGGTCGCGGTCTGCGACCGGTCTGGCGTCCTTTTTCAGCGCTTTGAATTGAGCCTTACGCGGCTTCCTGTTAGACTAATCGTCCATTGGAGAGACGTTCCCGAGAGGCGCCCAAACAGGTGTCCGGGTTCACTCTTGCTTTGGTGGAATCCATGACGAAATATGTATTCGTTACTGGTGGTGTGGTGTCCTCGCTTGGTAAGGGGATAGCCGCCGCCTCACTCGCCGCGTTGCTTGAAGCCCGTGGTCTGAAAGTAACCCTCCTAAAACTTGATCCTTACATCAACGTTGATCCCGGCACTATGAGCCCATTTCAGCATGGCGAAGTGTATGTGACTGACGATGGCGCAGAGACCGACCTTGACCTTGGGCATTACGAACGGTTCACCCGCGCCACGATGAGCCGCGCCAACAATTTTACCGCCGGCCGGGTATACGATGAGGTGCTGCGCAAGGAACGCCGGGGAGACTACCTTGGTGGCACCGTGCAGGTGATTCCGCACATTACCGACGAGATCAAGCGCCGAGTGATTGACGGTGCGGGTGATGCACAGGTGGCCGTGGTAGAGGTGGGCGGCACCGCGGGGGATATAGAGAGTCAGCCCTTTCTCGAAGCTGTGCGTCAGTTGAAGCTGGAACTGGGAGGGGCTAACGCACTACTAATGCATTTGACGCTCATTCCGTACATCCCTACCGCCGGAGAGATCAAAACGAAGCCCACCCAGCATTCGGTGAAGGAGCTGCGGTCAATCGGCTTGCAACCGGAGGTATTGCTCTGTCGTTGTTCGGTTGATGTGGATGAGAGTGCGCGGCGAAAGATATCCCTGTTTACCAATGTAGAAGAGCGCGCCGTGATCCCACTGCTGGATGCAGACTCCATCTACCAAATTCCTGGGCACCTGAATGCCAGTGGCCTTGACACTTACATTCTAGAACGATTTGGGCTCGACCAGCCTGCCGCTGATTTGTCTGAATGGGAGGACGTTGTAAGAAGAGAGTTCAGTCAGCGTCAAGGTACCGTCAAAGTTGGCATGGTGGGAAAGTATGTTGATCTGGTGGATGCGTATAAATCGCTGAATGAAGCGCTTGACCACGCCGGGTTGCAAACCGATACCCGGGTGCAGATCTCTTATATCGATGCTGAGGATATTGAAGCAAAGGGCGTCGGGATGTTGAAAGAGTTGGACGCAATACTGGTGCCAGGAGGATTTGGTGACCGCGGTATACAGGGCAAAATCGATGCAGTGCGTTTTGCCAGAGAGCAGGGTATTCCCTTTCTGGGGATTTGCCTTGGCATGCACATGGCGTTGATTGAATACGCTCGCCATGTATGTGGGTTAGAGGGGGCTCATTCAACCGAAATGCAGGCGGACACGCCACATCCGATTATCGCGCTCATTACAGAGTGGCAGAGTGCTGATGGCAGTGTTGAGCAGCGCTCCGAAACCTCTGACCTCGGCGGAACTATGCGACTCGGCGCACAACCCTGCCGATTGGTGTCGGGGACACGTACCCGGGAAATATACGACGTTGGAGAGATCTCTGAGCGGCATCGTCATCGATACGAAGTGAACAGTAACTACGTCGCGATGCTCGAGGAAGCTGGTATGAAGATGAGTGGCTGGTCACTCGATGACGAGCTGGTAGAAATCATTGAGTTACCTTCGCATCCTTGGTTTGTGGCTTGTCAGTTTCACCCTGAATTCAAGTCCCGCCCCCGCGGAGGCCATCCTCTTTTCACTAGTTATATTGAAGCGGCGCTGTCTGTGTCTAACCTCCGTGGCGATGGCGTATGACGGGCGCTCACCGCAGCGTTGAGGTCGGGCCATGTTGTTTTGCAAATGATAAGCCGTTGGTTTTGATCGGCGGTATCAATGTGCTGGAGAGTCGAGACCTCGCGCTGACTTGTGCAGAGGCATTTGAGCGAAGTGCGCGGTCACTGGGGATCCCCTTCGTGTTTAAAGCGTCTTTTGACAAGGCCAACCGTTCCTCCGTTCATTCATTTCGCGGGCCCGGTCTGCAAGAGGGGCTAAAGCTGCTCTCGGAGGTCAAAAACACCTTTAGTGTGCCCACCATTACCGATGTACATTCCCCGGAGCAAGCGTCTCCAGTGGCAGAGGTGTGCGACATCCTCCAGTTGCCTGCGTTTCTTGCGCGCCAAACCGACCTCGTCGAGGCGATGGCCAGAACGGGTGCGGCCATTAATATCAAGAAACCACAATTTCTGAGTCCAGAACAAATGGCAAATGTGGTTAACAAGTTTCGCGAATGTGGTAATGACCGATTAATGATTTGTGAGCGGGGCAGCAATTTCGGGTACGACAATCTTGTCGTAGATATGCTGGGGTTTGACGTAATGCGTGACGTGACCGGCGGCTGCCCACTGATTTTTGACGTAACGCATGCGCTGCAGCGACGCGACCCAGGTGACGCAGCCTCCGGCGGGCGACGCTCGCAGGTTTTCAGTCTGGCCAAAGCGGGCGTGGCGGTTGGCGTTGCGGGGTTGTTTCTTGAGGCGCACCCGGACCCTGATGCCGCATTATGTGATGGACCGAGCGCGCTCCCGCTGGCGCAGTTGGAACCGTTTTTAGCTCAGGTGAAGGCGATTGATGACCTGGTCAAAGCACAGCCCCCGCTGGTTGTCAGCTAAACCCTATTTAACAGGAGCCCTTTGTGAGTGAGATCGTCGATGTGCGTGCGTTCGAGGTGCTGGATTCCCGTGGGAATCCCACCGTTATGGCCGAGGTCACGTTGCAAGACGAGAATGTGGGCAGTGCTTGTGCCCCTTCAGGCGCGAGCACAGGCACCCGGGAGGCGTTGGAACTGCGTGACGGAGACCCCGCCCGCTATCTCGGCAAGGGTGTTCTGACCGCAGTTGGGCACGCTAATGGCCACATCAGGGAATTATTGCTGGGCCACGACGCGCTGGATCAGTCGGGTATTGATCAACGGATGATTGAGGCCGACGGCACCGAAAACAAAGCGCGTTTTGGCGCTAACGCGATTCTTGCCGTGTCTTTAGCTGTCGCCAAAGCGGCAGCAAAGTCTGTCGGTAAGCCTCTGTACCAGCACGTAGCGAATCTGGCCGGAGTCACCAACTTGTCTTTGCCGGTTCCCATGATGAATATTCTCAATGGTGGCGAGCACGCAGATAATAACGTCGACATTCAGGAATTTATGATTCAGCCGGTTTCCGCACCGAATTTTGCCGAGGCATTGCGCATGGGAGCGGAGGTTTTCCACCACCTCAAGGCGACGTTATCTTCAAGAGGGCTCGCGACGGCGGTCGGAGACGAGGGGGGATTTGCACCAGACTTGCCCTCAAACGCCGCTGCATTGGAGATGATTGCCGAGGCAGTGGAGAGTGCTGGCTATGCGCTCGGTGAGGACATCACCCTTGCACTGGATTGCGCGGCTTCCGAGTTTTATCGCGATGGGCGATATCATCTGACAGGGGACGGTCGTGATTTCGATAGCAGCGGTTTTGCGGATTATCTCTCGGGACTGGTTGACCTTCATCCGATTGTTTCTATTGAGGACGGGTTAGATGAGTCCGATTGGGCGGGATGGCGAGTACTGACTCAAAAGCTCGGCGAGCGGGTGCAGTTGGTGGGAGATGATTTATTCGTCACCAATACCGAAATCCTGAAGCGGGGTATTGATGAGGATATCGCCAACTCCATCCTGATTAAGTTCAATCAGATAGGCTCCTTGACCGAGACCCTGAACGCGATCGCGATGGCCAAAGAGGGCGGGTACACCGCAGTCATTTCTCATCGCTCTGGCGAGACCGAAGATGCCACTATTGCCGACTTGGCGGTGGGTACGGGAGCTGGCCAGATTAAGACGGGATCTCTTTGCCGATCCGATCGGGTTGCCAAGTACAACCGCCTGCTTCGTATCGAGTCGGAGTTGGGATTGACTGCCCCTTATCCGGGTCGGAATATCCTGATGGGCCGCTAATGCGCTGGCTTATCTTCAGCTTGTCAGGGCTCTTCTTATTACTGCAATACCGACTTTGGTTTGCGGAGGGTGGTTTGGCCGAAGCAGATCGCTTGCAGACCCAGCTCGCGCAGGCTGAGCAAGAGAACCAAAAGCTGATTGAGCGCAATGCCGCACTGACCAGCGAAGTTGTGGCACTTCAGAACGGAGATGAGGCGGTCGAAAAAAATGCTCGGGAGAACCTGGGTCTAATTAAGGACGGCGAGGTTTACTATCAGTTCGTCGAGGGACAAGAGAGCCCGTGAACAGCATTTGGGGGGTCATTCCTGCCGCAGGTGCGGGGCGTCGCCTCGGGGGGGAAATTCCAAAGCAATATCGAGAGATAGCGAGCGCCCCGCTACTGGAGCACACCTTGCGAGCATTATTACGATCTCCCGATATTCGTGGGATAGTGGTGGCATTGGATCCTTCGGATCGTCGCGCCGATGCAATTCAAAGCTTGGCCGATGTGCGAGTGGAGACAATTCCAGGGGGGGCAGAGCGAGTGGCATCGGTATACGCGGGTCTTGAAGCCCTCGCCGACAGAGTAACGGATGATGATTGGGTGCTGGTGCATGACGCTGCAAGGCCGTGCCTCGATTACCCATCGCTTTCTGCGTTGATCGAGCGTGCTCGTGCATGTGGTGAGGGGGTCATTCTCGCGGAGCCCGTGGCGGACACACTGAAACGTGTCGATGGGACGGGCGGCATTAGTGCCACAGTAGAGCGGGCAGATCTATGGCGGGCGCAAACCCCTCAGCTATTCCCGTTTATGCAGCTGTATCAAGCCCTCGGAGCCTGTCTGGATGAGGGAGTGAACATTACTGATGAGGCAATGGCTGTCGAGCGGGCAGGTGGGCGCGTGCACGTGCTGGCAGGCCCTTCGAGTAATATCAAAGTGACGGTCGAGGCGGATCTGGCTTTCGCAGAGCTTTTGTTGCTCCAGCAAAATAGGGAGGGAGCGTGATGCGGGTTGGACATGGATTTGATGTTCATGCATTCGGATCCGGCGATCATATTGTGCTGGGCGGAGTCCGGATCGACGGTGATCGCGGCCTGGAGGCCCACTCCGATGGAGATGTGGCGCTGCACGCGCTTTGTGATGCGTTACTGGGTGCCGCGGGGCTTGGCGATATCGGACAGCATTTTCCCGACACGGATCCGACGTTTCGCGATGTGGATAGCCGGGTACTTCTTCGATCGGTAATGGATAAAATCAAGCAGTCGGGATGGCGGGTAAATAACATCGACGTGACCATCGTTGCACAAACACCCAGACTCAGTGATCACTTGTGCGCCATGCGCGCCTGTGTTGCCAGCGATTGCTCAGTGAACGAGGGACAGGTTAATTTTAAGGCTACGACGACTGAGCGTCTTGGCTATGTGGGTCGTGAAGAGGGGATCGCCTGTCACGCCGTTGTTCTAATCGAGTGCGTAGAGTCAACTCCGTGAGCGACGTGGGAATTGGTATGACCTCCCAGCGGACGCGAGAACGACTGATTCAGAGGCTGATGGAGCAAGGTATTACTCACTTTGAGGTGCTAGAGGCTATTCGCAGCATGCCGAGGCACTTATTTGTTGATGAGGCGCTGGCGCACCGTTCCTATGAAGATACCGCACTGCCGATTGGTTATGGGCAAACGCTGTCGCAGCCTTACATGGTGGCGAAAATGAGTGAATTAGCGCTTGCTGCGGGCCGCCCGAAAAAAGTGCTTGAGCTGGGAAGTGGCTCGGGCTATCAGACAGCGATTCTGGCCTCCCTGGTGGATGAGGTTTGTGCGATTGAGCGGATCAAGCCATTGTTGGATCGCGCTCGAAAACAGTTGCGCTCGCTCAAAATTCGGAACGTTCGTTGGCGACACGGCGATGGATTGGAGGGCTGGACCGCCGAGGCGCCTTTCGATTTGATTTTGGGTGCCGCGGCGCCCGAGCACTTGCCGCAAACTTTGCTTGAGCAGTTGGCGCCGGGTGGCCGGTTAATCTTGCCCGTTGGCGGATGCAGACAGCAACTGATGATGGTGACTGCAACGGAGGAAGGCTTTCTTGAGGAAGCTGTAGAGCAGGTAAATTTTGTACCCATGGTCAGTGGCGTCTCACGATAGTGCGGCATCCTGTTGGCATATTTCTTCGCGGGTTGGCGATGGGTGCTGCCGACGTGGTGCCAGGAGTTTCTGGCGGCACCGTCGCCCTGATCACGGGTATCTATGAACGACTCATCAACGCCTTGGTGGCTGCTGACAAGGAAGCCCTCATTCTCCTCCTGAAGGGTCGGTGGAGAGCGCTTTGGTATCGTCTTGATGGCCCTTTTTTAGCGCTCTTGTTAGCCGGTATTATCACGGCCGTATTTTCTCTGGCATCTGGCGTGCATTGGTTGCTTGAGTATTACCCACAACCGCTCTGGTCGTTTTTTTCGGGCCTGATTTTAGTCAGCGGAATCGTATTAGTTCAGGAGGAAACTAATGTGGCTCAGCGTGATCAGGTCCTGCTGTTTAGCTTGGGAGTGGCGCTCGCAGTAGGCATTGCGATCATGCCACCGGCAAGTTTTTTGACCGGGTTGTCAGGACTATTCTTTGCCGGAGCGATTGCGATTTGTGCCATGATTTTGCCGGGTATCTCGGGTAGCTTTATTCTTTTGTTGCTTGGCATGTACACGCCAGTGCTGGCCGCCGTTAGGGAGCTTCAATTTACCGAGTTGGCAGTGTTTGCCTTGGGCTGCGCGGTCGGATTACTGTCTTTTACGCGGTTGTTGGGTTGGCTGCTCAGGTATGCGCGCCTTCGGTTAATGGCGTGTCTTAGCGGTATCTTGCTGGGTTCTTTACTGACTGTATGGCCTTGGCAAGCGTCTGTAGGATTCGTCGCCGGTGATGATCTAAATCAATGGACTCGGGCAGTCTTGCCGACCCATCCTGTGATCGTAGATCCGCAATGGGCATTGTGCGGCAGCAGTTTTGCCCTCGGAGTGGTTGTTGTGTGGACCTTACACAGCTTGTCGCGGCATGAGCGTCGCTGACCGATCAAAAGAACGCATCGCACTACCGCTATTGTGCTGCGTGGTTGCCTTGGGTTGTGCGGAGCACCCTCCCGCGGTGATCGAGGATCGCTCGATCGCCGTTGAGAAGACTGAACCGGAGATCAGACGCGCGACACAAATAGCCATGAGCGACCGAGGTGAATTGCCGACGGGGCCAGATTACATCGTACAGCCGGGAGATACGCTTTATGCCATTGCCTTCCGGCTGGGCATCGATTACCGCTCGCTGGCGGCGCTCAACCAGATTGAAACGCCGTATGTCATTTTGGCGGGGCAGTCGTTATTAACGGAGGCACCAGAGAGTGTGGCGAAAGCCACACCGAGAGATCCACAAGTCAGTGCCGTCGATGCCACTGAGGTGATGCAACCCGCGGCGCATTCTAAAAGTCAGGGCTCTGCTGGTGGCGCGTCCGCCGCGACCTCTGTGCCAGCTGACTCGCCTCTCCCACCCTCGAAAAAAGTGAAGCCCTTGGAACCTCCGCCGCCTGCGCGAGTCTCAGGTACAGGAGGCCAATCAAAGCCGGTGGCTCAGCCAAAAGCTAAACCTGCGGCTGTGCCTCAGCCAAAATCAAAACCGAAGCCTGCACCATTGCCTAATGCACCTGTAGACCGGTGGGGATGGCCGGCCAAGGGGCGCATCATTCGGGCGTACGCTGAAGATGTTCACAAGGGCATCGACCTAATCGGTTCCCGGGGGGATCCCGTGCGCGCAAGCGCAGCGGGTGTGGTCGTTTATGCAGGCACGGGGGTGACAGGTTACGGTGCGCTAATTATCGTCAAACACAACGACACCTATCTCAGTGCCTATGGCCATAACGACGCGCTTCTTGCTGCTGAAGGGGAGCCGGTGTCAGCAGGGAAGCTTATTGCGCGAATGGGAAGTTCAGGCACAGACTCAGTGAAACTGCACTTTGAAATTCGTCGCAATGGACGTCCCATTAATCCTGCTACTTTGTTGCCATCGCGCTAGAGAAGTCTGTCACAGCTCTCGCTGCGAGAGTTAGCGCTCCAGTAGCTCAAGCTTGCCGGGTTTGCCAGCCCAGTCCTCTGCATCTGCGAGGGGTTCTTTGCGCTCGGTGATGTTGGGCCATATTTCTGCCAGCTCCGTATTGAGCTGAAGGAATGCTTCCTGATCGGCGGGTAGCTCGTCTTCAGAAAAAATCGCATCAACAGGG
>MDTC01052789.1_pt1 | contig 11209 bp, 3 predicted proteins | sample 811181 | NCBI WGS metagenome assembly MDTC01 (sample SAMN05326644, study PRJNA326480) | marine metagenome | isolation source: seawater | place: Pacific Ocean: North | collected 2011 | reverse complement strand
TCGCTATCGTTCTCTGTAAACGCAATCGTTGGTGTGGTTGTGTAATATGTTCCACCTTGTACCAATGTAAGGGACGACACTGTCGAGCTGTCCATGATAACAGAGGCAGTTGCCTTTTTAGGAGCCAATACTTTGAGACGATACTGATATGAACCAGTCTGTTCAATGTCTTGGATACCAGCAATGCTTGTATCAAAGTCCTCACCAGAGTACTCGAATAGAGTACAACGCATTTTATATACAGGCAGATTTTCAATCTGGTAGAAAGGTTGTTCGTGCTCTACAAACTGAATTTCAAACATCTTGTTTGTCAGTGGTATGTAGATCAAGTCACCTTCTGTCGGTCTGTCGGTTGCAATGTCATTGTCTGGTCTACGCACCTGTGCCGCAAACCGAGTACGTGCAACCACTAGTGTTACCTCATCACGAATCTCTACGCCGAACCGAGTAAATAGGTCTCCCTCTCCGTCAAACCCTTCTATGTTCTCTATGTACATCTCTATCTTATGAGACGTTGGAAATCTAGAGGCCACATCATCACCTAGCAGAACATCTTCATTTACGAGATCTCTAGGTAAGTAGTAAACATCTTGTCCGTAAATCTTTAGAGACTCGATTACGAGATTCTCATAAAGATCCATTTCCGATCTTACTTTTTCTGAAAAGTAAAGGTTACGAGCCATTATATTATCCTATAAAGAAGTCAGTAGGCATTTCATGTTCAAGTCTGATTGTTTCTCTTAACCTTTCGATCTCTGATGTTCCGTCATCATACAACTGTCGGCCGTTGAAGGTTACACCTCCTGGCAATTGTACACCTTCAAACTTGATTAGGTTCATACCCCACTGTTGCTTGAACAGCGCAGTTGTATATTCTTTTAACCACATATCATTGTATATGGATGTGCTTGTATTCGGATCTATAACAGTATAGACTTCCATTACGAGATATTCACCAGCCTTGATGTCTTGGTCTGCAAAGTCTCCGAATATGTAAAGTCTGTCTTGATGTCTTGACCACTGAACTTGTGGTGTGCCGTTTAACTTCATATCTAGCAAAGATAGATACTGCTGCATTTGCTCATAGTAAGCAAGGTCACCTGCAAAATTTTGTAGGTCAGCTATATCATTTAACATCATCTGATACTTGATGTCAAAGAAGTTAAACGATGAATTAAAAGATGATGCGACAGGGAACAAACGAGATACCGTCAGCACATTACTTGGTATAGGAATGTACTCGTTACTGACATCTGTTCCTGTAACAAGATGTTTTAGATATGTACGAACCGTAGCATCAGAATGGTACTCTTGGTAATACTGTAGAGCTTCATCTACACGGTCTTCGTACTGATCCTCATCTACGTTAATTTCCAGAACAGGGTCACCTAAACGACGTTTGGCGTAATCAATAAGGTCCTGTCTTGATGCTGGATTCGCCATAAATAGTCTCCAAAACTTTAAAAGATTTTGTTACTATTTATATGGTTTTGATATTTTAGGCTGAATCATAAAGGTATATAGATGTATTTGCATCCGTATTACTATTATAATGCCGACCAGGAGCAAAAGCCGTATTTGTTAAAAATGGAATTGTCCCACCTTGATTATAATTTGTATGTCTTGTACGGCCGAATGCATACGAAGAGCTAGGTCCGTTAACCCAATTTCTCTGGCCAGACAGGAAGGTACCGTTATCACTGTCTCGATTGTACACATATAGGTTCCCATGTTCAGCGGTACCTAATATTGCAGTCCCATTACCTGGGGTTTCATATATTCCAGATTGAGGTGCACCAATAACAATTACACTGGCATCTGGATTAATTCCAACAGTCAGACCAAATCTTACACCTTGTTTTGCTGTATTACTGCCTTGTAAAGCTCCTATGTTTTTATCAGAATTTCCGCTTAGATCTGTCCAATTTTCCCAGTCTCCCCAATAAAGCATTTCATCTACCGACCAAGTACTACCTGTTCTATTACAAACCCAAGCACACCCATGCTGTGTAGTGTTTGTTGACTGATTATAAACAGTCATGGTAGGAGCTCCAGCAACTATAGTTTGACCATCATCACTAATTGCAACACTCGTGGCAAATGACATGGTCTGACCTAGTGCCCATGGCCCACTACCATATGCATTCATTATACGACTTTCAGTGGCATTCAGTATTGTTATAGTTGGTTGTACCGTATCTTCTAAAGCCCATGCCGTGTCGTTGGCACTATCTCTTGTGTATATATGAGCCTGACCCATAGCGCCTGTATATGGGCTTGGCCCTGAAGCACCTTCCTCACCGATAACCATTCGAAGTCCATCCGGTGTCATGGCTATAGAATTACCAAAGTATACGTTGTAAGCGGCACTTGGAGATAAAATAAACTGTCTTTTTGTTAATGTATCAGTTGAAGGATCTCTATAGATGTATTCCGCTGCTCCTTGATTTGTCGATCCTCCAGGATTGTTACCAGGGTTACATATCACGATGTGTGTTCCGCTTGAGTCGCATGCTATGGGAGCATACTGAGTTGTCATGTTTGTCAAACTGGTAGTATAATCATCAGCAAATTTTTTAATGTACCGTGTGTTTGATGCTGCTCCAGAGGTACCAGGCAGAAGTTCAGTAAGAGGTGTGTCACTGTCACTAAATTCAAACATATAAATATTTGGAGGTGCAGTGTTGAGTCCACCTACTGCAAAGACACGGTTACCGCCACCAGTTGCAATAGTCGCTCCTAAAAATTTTTCAGCATTAAAATCAGAATGGCCATTCGCATGGTTAGATGCCGGGTTGAAAAAAGCAGAATTGGCTACGTATGCATAGTTTCCGTTATTATCTCGTTTTGCTATACCAAACATACCTCTATCTGTTAGGGCGTTTGTGATATCCAACATCTCTGGTTTAGCCGCCACAAACACTCCATGGGATCTATCTACAGCTGAATGCTGACCACCAAGAAGACCGGTAGCTGAATTTGTACTACCCATCAATCCCATACTAGTTGAATTAAGATTGAGGTACCCAGCCGCAGCCGTTGTAAAGGATAATGTAAACGTTGATTGCGTAGAGGATATGGCTTGACCATCGGTTACACTAAACGTGACTGTGCCTGTTGTTGTCGTTGCAGATGCTTGATTTTTAGGTGTGATCGTAAACACGTTATCTGTTTGTGATAAAGTTGCCAATCCGTCAAAGTTTGTGTCTGCCGTAGATGAAAATGTAAGTGTTGCACCACTGTCAGCATCTGTTGCGGTAAGCGTAATTGTTGTGTTTGATCCATTTCGATCTAATCTTATTATACCTTCTGGACTTATATCCAAAGTCGGACTTGCATTAACAGTTGCAACAGGAGACCAAGTTGAGCCAATAGACACAAAAAGCTTGTTAATATCTTCCACATAACCTAAGTTGCCTTCATTGCCTGCTGCAGCTGTAGGAAGTGCCGCGGTATTTGCGTAAGATGTTACACCTCCACCACCTCCGGCCTGACGAAGAGCTACATACGATGAATCAACCGTGTTGCTAATTTGTACACTTGCAAGAGAAAGAACAACTCCAGAGTCTACAGCATTTTGCTGAATCAAAGAAATCACCGTAGCAGAATCAGTCCCACCACCACCGATGGCAGCATTTGTTGGATTGACTGCTTCTGTTGCCCCTAATATTGCGGCGATATCTCTACTTCTTGACATCTTTTATTCCTTTGGCTTTATTTATATTATGAAGAGTCATATAAAAAATTATTGGATGTGTTATAATGAGGTGCTGCAGCAACCCCATGGTCTGAAACAAACTGTGTTATACCATAAGAACCTAATGATCCATATGCATATCCGTATGAATTATTTGAGGAACCTTCAGTCCAGTTACGTGCAACAAACGGACCTCCATCAGAATCTTTACTGAAGAACATACCACTTCCGCCTTGACCACTACGACCACCTGTCTTATAGTTAGGATCAAAAGGTGATCCTACCCAAATTGTATTCCCTGGACCATTAATACAAACAATTGTTCCAAAATACCCATTGTGTGCTTGGTAAGTATAATTACCACCACTACCCTTTCCATGCATCATTACTGGATGTAAAAGTTGATCAAAGTTCCAAGTTGTCCCAGTTCTTTTGTATACAAATGCACCACCAATTATATAATCGGATCCACTAAATTTACTATATAGATTAGGGGCACCAAGTATAACGGTCTCACCTGCATCATCTATATCAACGGTCCACCCAATATAAGGAGCATGAGCAGTTGAAACGTTAGGCACATCTGACCAACCTCCATTTGTTGCCTGAGCTTCAGCTAAAAGTGAATTTCCATACTCGTTAGGTTGTGGTTGAAGGCTTTGCTGAAGTGTCCATTCAGGATCATTGGCACTATCCCTTGTGAATACATGGGCTTTACCATATTGTTGAGCGGTAAACGGAGTGGGCCCTTCCGCTTGTTTTTCTCCAATTATGGCATATAAACCATCCTGTGTCATTCTTATGTGATTTCCAAAATTGTTCGATGCACCGGCTTGTGGTGAAGGAAAGGATTGCATTTCTGTCCAAGTATCTGCTCCATCATCTTTCTTATAATAGGTAACTCTACCAGAAGCAGAACCATTCCCTGCATCAGCACCCATTCCATACAATACATGTGTGCCTGAAGAGTCACAAGCAACTGGTGCGCCACTAGTGTAAGATGATTGGCCATTTATCAAACTAGGTGAAGAAAATGCACTATAACTTACGGCAGACAATGATGATCCAGTTATTTTCCAACAGAACGGTTTTGAGTGAGTGCTGTTTTGTGGTGAGCCATAGGTGGCAAATATATAATTACGACTACATGCTAAGCCATAACCACCAGTGCCATAATAACTAGAGGTGTTTCCAGATATACCATTGAAACCTCCTGTATGACTCCGATAAGTCCAAGTGCCGTTTACAAGCTGATACCAACCAAAACTTCCGTATTGACTTGGCTGGTAGTAATTTGCGATGGCCATCACGCCACCGGCTCTAGACACAGCAACGTTTGTACCACCACCGTTTGCATTTCCAGCGGTTCCTAATGCAGTTTCAGTTATTGTAGGATATGTTGCTCCACCAGCACCAAAGATCAACCTCAATGTTCTTTGAGAGGACACTATTGCAGAACCGTCAGAAACTCTAAATGTTAACTGAGATTGTGTGGTAGTAGCCCCAGCCTCGTTTCTTGGGGTAATCGTGAATATAGAAGAGTCTTGTGATATTGTACCCAATCCACTAAAGTTTCCGTCAGATTCTACAGAGAATGATAAAGTTGCATTGGAATCAGCATCAGTGGATATTAATCTTACCACAGTTGGTGTTGTATCGGTAGCAAGTTGAATAACACCATCCGGTGACACTGTTAAGGTTGGATTTTGATTTACAACTGCTAAAGGAAACCAAGCAGTACCTATTGAAACATATACTTTATTCAAGTCTGTAAGATAAGCCAAGTTACCTTCATTGGAAGGTGCTGCAGCAGGTAATGCTGCTATGTTGGCATAACTGGTTACACCACTGCCTCCACCACCTCCACCGCCGCCTGCCGCGGCTCCAGTGGTAGATGTAAACCCAGCTGTTACAGCTGAATCAACCAAACCTCTAATTGTACTAAGTGTTGCCATATTAGTTCTCTGTTAGTATCCATCCGTTAGAGTCATTGTAATATACAAGACCTATAGCGGCACGGTTAATGTTAATAATTAAATCGCTGTCACTTCCGATAATCTTCTGTGAGCTCTGAATGGTTATATTGTTTGTTGCAGCATTTCCATAACCATCAATAATCCTTACCTCATTACCAAATGTTCCAGTAGGTAAGCCAATTGTTATTGGTGTGGCTGATGTATCTACAATTGTTTTTTGACCGGCAACTAATGTTACACCAACCGAGGCCTCTTGCCAGTTAAATAAGGCTGAATCAACCATGGTCTGTACTGTAGCAGAATCGGTACCACTTGTGTTTCCAAATCCTAAGGCGGCAATATATGAAGCATTTACCGTATTTGTAATAGCATCGTTTACGTTTGCAGAATCAAGACCGCCTAGATTATTACCAGTCAGTCTTGTTACAATTAATATGTCTCCAGAGTCTGCAGCCTCAGTCAATACAACAGTTGAACCATCGGTAGATGTAAAGTCAGATGATTTTAGAAGTAAACCGTTAAGTGATACATTTACAAGACCAGCGGTATACACAAGAGTTGATCCGTTGTCATCCGCTCCTGTAAATGTGGACTGGCCGGAGTCGGCAGTGAACTCAAAGTTTTTCAGGTTAAGGTCTGATGCAATTGAACTTAAATCCTGAGGAACATACGTAATGACTTTCAGTTCGTCATTTAGTGCCGCTGGAGTTGTTAATGTTATTGAGTTTCCTGATGAGGCTGTATAGTCTGCACTATCAACGAGAGCCACACCGTTAAGGAAAACAATTACTTCGTTTCTGTTATATGCAAGTGATGCCCCAAACCTATCAGGTCCATTGAAGATTGATTGTCCAGCAGTGGCAACAAAGTCATACCCTTTGGCTCTTAATTCTTTACCTGTAAATGTCTGGACAACATATACCTCTTCTGAGAATGTAGATGCTGTAAGTTGTACGGTGGATCCATCTGTTGCAGTAAAGTCGATTCCATCTCTTAGTATACTACCATTTTTAAATACCTGAACCTTACCTGTATATGCTAGTCCGTTACCAGATAACTGAGTTGCTCCTGATAGGTTTGTGAACACATACTGGAATGTATTCATTCCCGATACGGTAGAACCTTTTTTATTTGATATTGCAATAAAGTCGCCAGAGTCTGCGGCTTGTAGTAATGTTATGGTTGTCTCAGAAGCAACATAGTCGTTTGTGTCTGACAGTAAAATACCGTTCAGATAAACATCTATTGTTCCCTGGGATAGATCAAGTGTTGCGCTGTCTCTATCTGGACCTGTAAATATGGTCTGGCCAGAATCCGCATCATATTCATAGACCACATCGGTTAGAACATTTGCTTGCACATTTGCACGACCTATTGTCTCTATGATAGATACAGAGAATCCACTATCTAGAGCTTCTGTAAATGTTACAGCCGCTTGTGATACCGAATAGTCTGTGGATAACTCTTGTAGGATACCGTTGAGGTAAACCTCAACGTTTGCTGGAGTTACGTTTAAGGTATTTCCAAATTTATCAGCCCCACTGAATACAGTATCGCCAGAGTCAGCCTCAAAGAAAAACTTGTTAATCTCTAAGGTGCCAGCTGCATTTACACTCACTCGTGCTTGAACATATGCAGAGTCAATAAGGGCAAGTGTTGCAGCGGAGTCAACACCACCACCACTTCCACCACCACCTGCCGCTGGTGCAAACTTTATAATCTGTACAACATCATTTACGTTTGTTCCAGTTGTCAGAGTTACGGTTGTAGCATCTGTTTTAGCATAGTCAACAGTTTCAACAAGAAGAATACCGTTAACGTATACATTGACATGGTCATCAGTTACGTTATATGATAAAGTGTTCCCGTTTGCATCTGCACCGGTAAACACTGTTTGTGCTGCTGTAGCTGTATATCTAAAATCTGTTACATCTACACCACCGCTTCCACCAGATGATGGTGTAACAGGGCTGAATGTAAATATACCGTTTGCATTATTATATGTCAATCCACCACTTGCACTTGGTGCCGAGGTTACAACTGATAGACCACCTCTTGCTTGTGCAAGACTGATTCCAGATCCTGTAAATCTTGCGCTAACGTAATCTGAATCAACAAGGTTGATAATGGTAGCGGAATCAAGACCACCTGATCCTCTAGCTTGAATATATGCACTGTCAATTAACTGAGTTGTTAAAGCAGAGTCCAGACCCCCACCAGCACTTCCAAGATCACTTTGGTTGGCAAGTTCGATCCAGTTGCCGCCATGTGCATAGTAAGCCTTTCCTGTGGCATGAACATGAGCAAACATGCCATGGTATGTTGTGGCACTTGGTAGATCGGCCAGTTGGCTATACATGTTTGCATATAGGATTTTATTTGAACCAAAATCAATATCAGCCCCAGTGGCAATATAATTATTGTTTGTTAAATATGTTTGAACCCTGGTGTCCGTATAATATAAATTGGTTCCCTCTGAAAGGTCATTGGTAGAGAATCCACTTAGGTTTCTTGTCTGAGTAAATATGGCATTACCCATATACCCGTGGTTCTGACACTGATAGAACAATACTGGTGGTGTATCATCCATTATCTCAATTTCTACATATGAACCAGCCTGACCAGCAGATATACCGCTTGATGTAACGCCTGCGGTATATTGGGTTGTTTTTGCCGCATCATAGTAGAATAAAATAGGATGGTTGGCATTAGTGCCGTTTGACTGATCAAACCTATATTTGTTACCAGGTACAAATTGTAAGAAAGGTGATTCGGTACCGTCAACTCTGTACCCTAATGCTGAACCAGTACCTTGATACCTATGTGCAACAGTCTTTGATGCCACATCAACCGTAAGGACTTGAGCATCAGAATCATGATGAAACTCAAGATAGCTTAGACCTACAACCGCACCTGTGGTAATCTCATTATCACCACTTGCATTAAATAGGTTCTTTACATCATTGGCGGATAATATAGTTGGTTTGTTACTTAAATTCACATAGTCGGAATAGTATGAACCATGCTGTCCATCCAATGTATCTGCATTAATATTTAAAGCATCTACGTATGCCTTGTTAATTGTAGGTGGAGCGGACGGTGTATTAACTAAGTTGTTATAATCTAGATAATAACTACTATCGTGACGACCAAGATATTGTGCTACGTTTGACCGTTCAGCAGAATCAAGTCTGATATTAACATAGGCAGAATCAACGGTTGAATTAATAAGGGCAAGGACTGTAGCGGAATCGGTACCAGCGGCAACCCTAGCATTTACATATGCAGAGTCAACTGAGGTCTCAAGTGATAACCAAGTACCTTCAAACCCTTTGTTAAATACAAACTTGTCACCCGTAGCGGCATATGTCAAAGATGCATTTGCACCATTGATCGTAATACCGGCACCATCTGCATCTCCAGCAGTTTGTGCACTATCGGCAAGGACAAGATTTTTATCGTTCAACGAAACAGTGGTTGACTGAATTGTTGTGGTCGTACCCTCAACTCTCAGATTACCTAAAATTTGTACTGTACCTGTAGCATCACCTGTTGCCGCAGGATCAATAGTAAAGTCAGCAGGACCTCTAATCTCGTTAAAGGTAACCGTAGATGTTGTGTATAGGTCTTGGTTTGTTCTAACTCTTGTCCTTACATAACTTGAATCAACTAGGTTGGCAACATCTGTGAGGTCGACAGTGGTGGGTGTGTTTGAAAAGTTGTTGTAGTCAAGATAAAATGTACCTTGTTGACCGTCAAGAGTATCGGCATCAATACCTGTGACTGTCTTGATATATGCTGAATCGACAAGACCACGAACATGTGCTGAATCAATGAGAGTTAAAACAGCAGCCGAATCTGTACCTGATGCCTGTGATTGTCTTGCCTGAATATATGATGAATCAATCAGAGCAATTATTTCTGCAGAGTCAACAAAGTCTTGGGCAGGGGCTCGAGCTAACACATAATCAGAATCAATTATGTTTGTGATAAATCCTGAATCTCTCTGTAGGTCAACTTGTCTGGCCTGTACATATGCAGCGTCCACAATGTTGGTAACAAATGCAGAGTCCCTTTGTAGGTCAACTTGCCTTGCTTGTATATACGCACTGTCGATTAACAGTATTGCATCTGCACTATCAAGGAATGGAGCGGCCGCAATACGAGCAAGTACATATGCAGAGTCAACTTTGTCCTCGATTACGTTATTGATTGTAACGTTGACCGTATTGCCAGAATCATTTAATGACGTGGATATATCTGAATCAACTCTGGCTTTTGTATAGTATAGGTTATTACCTTCAGTCAGATCCGTGGTTGTTTTGCCACTAAATGCTGTATCAAACCTTGCTGTTGTGTAATATAGATTTGTGACCCCTTCGGGCAAACCATCGGTCGTGGCATCACCTAGGTCGGAATCAAAGTTTGCCTTGGAATAAACTTGTTCAACATCTATACTAAATGTACCAGTAGCCGAATCATACGATAGGTCACCAGATGCAGCAAAGTGTGCTCTTACCTCTGCGGCGCTTGGTCCTGTGTATGTAAATGTGCCTGTAGATGAATCATATGTAAGTGAACCGTCACCACTCACATCCACCAAATTAATTACGTCACGAACTCTTTGTATGGTATAGTAGAGGTTTGTGCCCTCTGGTAGATCAGTGGTTGACTTGCCGTTAAAATACTTATTGGTTGAACCTTCCGCTACATCATCTGTTGTCTTTGTACCTAACCTTGTGTCAAACCGTGTGTCTGTGTAATATAGGTTGGTGCCTTCAGTAAGGTCACTTGTTGATTTCTGAGCAAAGTCAGAGTCAAATCCTAAATACTTGCCAGCAAATGATGTGGTACTAATTGTTCCAGTGACATCGATGTTTGGTGCCAAGAATTTTTTGTTAACGTGAAAGGCATCATCATTGGCTTTGTAGAACAGTTGAGCATTGGCACCTTGTATGGTAATACCAGCAGAGTCCGCAGAGGCCGCATCCGCAGCACCCTGTGCCAACTCAATGTTCTTATCATCTACGGTTAAGGTTGTCGAATTGATTGTGGTCGTGGTACCGTCAACTTGTAGGTTACCTTGAACAATTAATGTGCCAGCGGCGCCGCCCGGGGTAGGGTCAAGAATCATATTACCAGAAGTTGTACTGATTGTGTTTCCATCAATCCGTATGTTATCAACTTCTATGGATGCAAGACCAGAGACTGCAGAGTCAAGGTGGACAAATACCTGTGCACCTTGAGCCAGATCAGCTCTTGTGGTGTTTACGTTTGATCCACCACTTACAAGTAGGTTATCACCTTTGGATATATCTCCTGTGCCAGATAGATTATTATCGGCACCAGCAAAGAACATATCAATAGTGTCAACGTAATTCTTTGTAGCCGCATCTTGAGGATTTGTTGGATCAACAACATTTGAAATGGTTGATGTGCTAGCATCTATCGTGCCACCGGATGGGTTTACCGTAAGGTTACCTGTAGCAGATATCTCGTTACCGTCAATACTTACATTATCTACATTTAAAACATC
>MDTC01259016.1_pt1 | contig 11210 bp, 13 predicted proteins | sample 811181 | NCBI WGS metagenome assembly MDTC01 (sample SAMN05326644, study PRJNA326480) | marine metagenome | isolation source: seawater | place: Pacific Ocean: North | collected 2011 | reverse complement strand
GTGTGAAACTTTTTTATGGGATGGAGTGAACGTACAGGTATCTATTAACTTATTGTTTTTATTATATATATAAGGTATTTATGGTAGCGGAGGAGGGACTTGAACCCCCGACACGCGGATTATGATAATACGTGTTATTATTTTTATGTTTAAAAACACAATAATATAGTTTAAAATATATGGTGCGCTACTTAGTGCGCTATACTTTAATCCGTGGCTCTTCAAGCACTGTGTTCAACCCAGTATCTGCAACATAAACTTAAACCACACATAGCGAACTTATCATATGCAAGCCAGCTCTGTGCCGTGATTGAAAGATACAGTTGCCTAAGATCATACCTGACGGGGTTGGCTTAGGGGATCAACATCAAGGACAAGGCTGGCACCGCCAACAACACCGCCAGCCTGACCAAATCAGCCAACCAAAATGGCAGTACACCACGAAAGATGGTTCCAATCGAAATATCCGCTACAACCGATTTGAGTACAAAAACGTTCAGTCCAATTGGCGGTGAAATCAGACTAATCTCGGTCACCACTACCACTACAATCCCAAACCAGATCACCACCATTTCCGGGTCAGATAACAGACCTGTTCCAAAATCCAAAGATGTGACCAAAGGAAAGAAGATCGGCACCGTCAGCAATATCATCGACAGGCTTTCCAGCACTGCGCCCAAAACAAGATACATCAAGATAATGCAGAACATCACGGTCCACGGCCCTACATCCATTGCCGTTACCCAACCAAGGATCGCATCGGGAAGACCAGCAAAGCTGACAAAATTCGAAAAGATTTCCGCGCCAATCACCAAGGCAAAAATCATGGCTGTGGTTTTGATCGTTTCTTCACCAGCATGGAACAGTTTGCCAAAGGTCATTCCACCCATCGCAATTGCGATAAGTAACGATATAAACGCGCCAATCGCCGCCGCTTCGGACGCTGTAAAGACCCCGCCGTAGATACCAATCATTATGATGGCAAACAGCGCAAGCACAGATATGACGCCCCAAAAATCTTTGCGCAACATGGGATATTGTTCGACTTCAGTTGGGGCAAAGTCGGGACGGAAGCGGACAACAATACGGACGGCAATCAGGTAAAAAACTACCCCAATCAAGCCAGGTAAAATGCCCGCAATAAACAGTTTTCCAATGTCCGCTTCAGTAATCAAACCGTAGATGATCAAGATTACAGACGGCGGAATCAAAATTCCCAATGTGCCACCTGCCGCGATCGACCCGCTGGCAAGGCCATCATCATATCCAACTTTGCGCATAGATGGCAGCGCGACCTTTGACATGGTTGCGGCAGTGGCCAACGATGATCCGCACACCGCACTAAACCCGCCACACGCCACAATCGTCGCCATCGCAAGACCACCTTTCAAGCGATACATGGCGCGATGTGCCGTGGCGAACAGGGATCCTGATACGCCCGATACCGTCAACAGATTCCCCATCAACACAAACAACGGGATAACAGCCAGCGTGAAGGACAAGACCGTGTCGAACGAAGTATTTCCCAGGAGCAGGAAACTGGCCTTCCAGCTGCGCAACAGGGCAAACCCGACAGTGCCGACAACGATCATCGAAATCGCGATCGGGACACGCACCAAGACCAACGCAAACAGCGCGATAAAGCCGATAATGGATTCGATCATGGTTGGGTTCCTAGCTAGAACTCTTTGGAGGCAAAGGCTGATACGGCACTGACAGCAGCCCCAACAGCGACTATGTACGCCACCATCCCAACCGAAATTTCGAGAGAATTCGTCACCTGTCCATAAGACGCAAGTTTCCCTGCGTGTGTCCAAATTTTCCAAGCAATCAGGGCGAAGGTCATGGCAATAACAGCCTTCACAAACAGGCCAAGCGTTTTACGCCAAACCGGGGATTTCGGCAAAGGCATCAGATCAACGGCGATATGACTTCCCGTTGCAGTCGCAACAGGCAAAGCCAGAAACACCAAGATGGCGAGGCCGATTTCCGTCAACTCAAACGCGCCACGCACGGGGCTGTTGAAAACATATCGCGCCACAACATCAAAACTGGTCAGCAACATCATCGCGAAAAGTACTATGACCGCACACGCTGTCAGCGCCTTTTGAACAACCGACCAAGCCTTGCGGGCCTGGTCGGTTTTTTTCATTGGTGTATCCAACGGTTATAGTCCGGACGCCGCACGCATTGCTGCGAGTGCTGCTTCCCCATCAAAACCGATGGCTTTTACAGCTTCTGCCCATTCCGCTTCATGAGCAGCGGCAAGTTCTTGGATCGCGCCCAAAACTTCCGGCGATGCATTGTAAACTTCGATATCTGTGGTTGCCACGACTTCTGCGCCTTGGGCATCAGCAAGGTCCCAACGGGCACCTGCGAGTCGAGCGAAGGCTTCGCCGGATATGCTTTCAATTGCGGCACGGTCTTTTTCTGAAACATCACCCCAGATGTCTTCATTCATTACAAGGAACCAGCTGGTATTATAGATACCACCCGGCACGCGCATGGAATGGGTCACGTGATCGCCAAGGTTAAACGCCTTGATCGCTTCCAATGGGAACGTCACACCGTCGATAACGCCAGTAGACAGTTTTTCAAAAACCTGTCCTGGCCCCATGAATTGCGTGATGATTCCCAAATCTTCGGCTAAATCAGCGATATAACCGCCGGGTGTGCGTACTTTCAAACCAGCAAAATCTTCGACTGTTTCGATTTTGCGTTGATTGTTGTGGAACAGGCCCGGACCATGAACGAACAAACCCAGCAGTTTTGTGCCTTGATGTTCGGCCTGCGCATCCAGATCACCGGCGTAGGTATTCCAATACGCAACAGATGCATCCGTTGCAGTGTCACCGATGAAGGAAAACTGGCCCAAACGGGACCGCAAGAAACGATCATCTTTGGTGAAGGAATGGAGACCATAGGTAATGTCAGCAACACCATCGGCGGCCAGATCATAATGCGCTGGCGGGGGGCCAAGCGGCTTTGGCAACAACCGCACCGTCACACGGCCATCGGTAACTTCCGCAACGCTGTCCGCCCATGGCTGCATGATTCCTTCGACAACTGGATGCTGTGGTGGCAGCCACGACGACATAACCAATTCATCCGCAGAAACGTACGTCCCGAATGCTATACTGCCCATTACGGCCATTGCGCCAAGTGTGGCCTTTGAAATATTAATAAATGTCATCACTTTTCTTTCCTAAAGTTTAAATGCGGCTTCGCGCATTCCTAGGTTAAGATTGTTAGTTGCACCTGTAACTAAGTCAATGAATTTCTTTGCACTGTTACGCACCGTCAGACAATCTTCGAATCTGTCGCAGCGCGCAAGTCATCTTCGGATACGCCATCGGCGAACTCGATGATTTTCAAACCACCCTTAACCACATCTAAAACACTCAGGTTTGTGATGATCCGGTCCACCACGCCCTGGCCTGTCAGCGGCAGGGTACAGGATTTCAGCAGCTTTAATTCGCCCTTCTTATTCGTGTGATCCATCACCACCAAAACTCGGTGGACACCAGCGGCCAAATTCATCGCACCGCCCATGCCTTTGACCAGCTTGCCCGGGATCATCCAACTGGCCAGATCGCCATTTTCCACCACTTCAATTGCGCCAAGAATTGCCATCACAATCTTGCCGCCCCGGATCATGCCAAAACTGGTGGCCGAAAGGAAATAGCCCGTCTGCGGCAGATCTGTAATCGTCTGCTTGCCTGCGTTAATCAGATCAGCGTCGATGTTTTCTTCTGTCGGAAAAGGGCCTATGCCCAGCATTCCGTTTTCCGATTGCAAAGTGACCTCGACGCCTTTGGGAATGTAATTGGCCACCATGGCCGGTATCCCAATACCAGGATTCACATATGTGCCGTCTTCAAGTTCCTGTACGGCCCGAGCCGCCATCTGATTGCGATCCCACATATCTTAGGCCCCCTGCACAGTACGTTGCTCGATCCGCTTTTCATGCTCATCCAGAATGATCCGATGCAAATAGATGCCAGGCAGGTGGATGGCGTAAGGGTCCAAGGACCCGGTTTCCACGATCTCTTCAACTTCCAACACACAAGTACGACCACACATGGCGGCAGGCAGATTAAAGTTGCTGGTAGTTTTGCGGAAAATCGCGATGTCGGTTTCCATTGCCTGGTCAGGGCCAGTAAGGAAGTCCTTATGTTCTTTGCCTTCGGCAATCATAGTGCCAACGCCAGTCTTCGTATAAAACTCCGGAATGCCGTGCCCACCTGCACGCATCCGTTCGGCCAATGTCTCTTGGGGGTTAAATTCCAACTCTAACTCGCCCAACAAATACTGCCACATGAATTCCGCGTTTTCACCAACATATGACGACGTCATCTTTTTCACCTGCAGCGTTTGCAGCAGTATCCCAATGCCAAAATCATCCACGCCTGCGTTGTTGGAGCCAAATGTAAGGTCTTTGGTCCCAGCCTCTTTAATCGCCTGCAACAATAATTAGGTAATGCCACACAAACTAAACCCGTCTGCCACGATGAACATGCCGTCGTGCAATTGCCCATCTAGGGCTGCTGCTGCATTGGGATAGATTTTCTTCATGAACGAAAACTCCGTATGTTAACTCGGATATGCGGCTTCGAAGGCTGGGTGCATCTTACAGGCCTTTTCAACTGCTACAATTCGGGGGCAATCGCTGTAATCAACACCCCAACGATTTGCGTTATACTGCTGCGGGATAAGGCAAATATCAGCCAGACCCGGCACGTCACCGCAGGCACAAGGGGTCTGTTCAAAGGCACTGATTAATTCCTCAAACGCTTGCAGGCCGGGACGAATGAAATGGTGCATCCAATCGGTTCGCGCAGGTTCCTGCCCACCTGTTGCGTGTACCGTTACGGACAGATTGCACACGGGATGCACGTCCACAGCAAGCGCATGTGCGGCCGCTGTCACTTTGGCCCGCATCATCGGGTCGGCGGGCAATAGGCCCAGACTACGAGTCTGATCCAGATAGTCTAAAATCGCTAATGATTGAGTAAATCGGTGCCCGTCGATATCTAACACAGGCACAAGACCCTGGGGATTGCGGGCCAAATGATCCGCGCCGCGGTGGGCCTTATCCAACAGGTTCACCGTTTCGATATCGTAATCTTCGCCTGCAAGGTTCAGGACGATTCTTAAACGGTAGCTGGCGGAAGACTTCGGATAATCCCATAATACAGTGCGGATCATTTTGCGGCCTCAAACGCCGCGCGTAGAACGTCGCGGTCACCAATGTGATTGGCCAAAACAAGGATTAGTCTTGCGTTGTACGCGTCGCTTTGCGCGTCAGAAAGGCCTTCATGGGCTGCCAACAGTTCGTCATAAAACCCGTCTTGATCAGGAATATTCGGGGTCAAAATCAGGGACATCTCTTATCCTTTCCCAATGGCTGTGGCGAGTGCAGTAGAAATGGCCGCGGCATCATAGTGGGACCAACGGGCCACAACATGCTGGTCCGGGCGCACCAGATACACAGCGGTGGATTGATCGCCTAAATACCGTTCCACCACCTGCGCGGACGGGTCCACGACATGCGCCACGCGGGTTGTAATCCCATGGGTGCTCACCGGCGCAGGCTTTTCACCACCAATAGCTAGCAGCACGAAATCGTTGCCCAACTGTTCAAGCAGAAAACCGCCCCCCTCAGCTGCATCTGGGCAGGTGGCCCCGGGACGTGTCATCGCAGGACCGTCAAACCCGTTGTCGCCGAACAGCTCAAATCCATCATAGATGCAAGGCACTGACAAACGCCCCGAATTCACAATCGGACGAGCAAATTCATGTTTTCCTGCAAGCGCCAGAACCGCGTTGCGAAACGTTTTACTGACCCTAGATTTAGGAGTCATAAAATCCGTGGCGCGTGTAGAATTCAGGATATTTTCATCCGCACCAAACTCACGCTCTGCCCCGTAACTGTCTAGTAGGCTGTCATCTGCTAACCCCTTCATAACCAGATCCAGCTTCCACGCCAGATTTTCGGCATCCTGCACTGCAGAATTGGCACCGCGTGCACCAAACGGTGACACCTGATGGGCGCTATCCCCAGCAAAGAAAACAGGGCCGTGGCGAAATTTCTGCATCCGGCGGCATTGGAATGTATAGATTGAGGTCCAGACCAGCTCATAGTCCGGCACGTGCCCGGTCTGATGCGATAACATGGCGTCTACGCGGGAACGGATGTTATATTCAGCCATTTCCTTTTCACGGTCGATGTCCCAACCCAGCTGGAAATCAATGCGCCAGATGTGATCGGGCTGTTTATGCAACAATGCAGACTGCCCGGCCCCTTCGAAAGGCGGTTCAAACCAGAACCAGCGTTCGGTCGGGAAACCTGCCTTCATACGGACATCCACAATCAGGAAGTTGTCTTCAAACACCTTGCCGTCAAATGACAGATTCATCATTTCGCGCAAGGGCGAGCGCGCACCATCACAGGCAACCATGTATTCGGCTTCGACCCGATACGGGCCGTCGGGAGTATCGACGTCCAGTGTGACATAGTCGTCGTTGGTGGTCAGACCTGTCACCTGATTGCGCCCGCGAAGTTCGATCGGAACACCTTCCTGTTGGGCACGGTGGATCGCGTCAATCAGCAACCTTTCGAATTCGGGTTGTTGCAGATTGATAAAGGCCGGATTGCGGTGGCCTTCTTCGGGCAGCAGATCGAAGCTGAACAATTTTCTTTCACCATGAAAGACTTTGCCAACATTCCAGACTATTCCCTTGTCAACCATAGGGCCCGAGGCCCCAAGCCGGTTGGCAATATCCAGCGTCCGTTTGGCAAAGCACAGTGCTTTGCTGCCCAGACCCGGCCCGTCATGCTCGTCAAGTATGACAACGGGCGTGCCCTTGCGGCCCAAATCCAGCGCAAGGGTCAAACCAACCGGACCGGCACCGACAATGACAACCGGATGGCGAACAGGGTCTGTATCCTGTTCTACAACCTTTTCATACGGATAGAGCTGGAAAGCCGTTTTATATCGCACTGCAACCATGGTGAGTTTCCCTTTTGATCTGGTCAAATCAGCCTTGCAACGCGGCCCACATTTCCAGATCGCGCTTGTCAGTCCAAATACGAGGATGCAGGATCCCACGCGCTTCGTCATAGGCACGGCTGACGTTAAACGGCAGGCAATGTTCGTAGATTGCATAGTCCTTGAACTTCGGGTCGCATTCCGCGCGGACGGCATCCCATGCCTCTTTCAACGAACCACCACGGGCGGCAACGCGTGCAGCAGGGGCGTAGGTGCTGTTGACAAAGTCACGCGTGGAATCGATGGCGCGGGCAACAGCGTCTTTGCCTACCAGTGCGTCGCCGCGACCTGGCGCAATGGCGTCCACATCGTAGGCCATGATGTTATCCAGCGTTTGGCCCCAATCGCCAAAATACCCGTCACCGCAATAGCAGGCGGAATGGTCTTCCACGATGTCACCAGTGAACATCACATTTTCATCGGGTACATGGATCACCGCATCGCCAGCTGTGTGGGCCCGACCAATGTGTTTGATGTCGACCCGGCGTTTTCCAAGGTAAACGGTCACGCTGTCGGAAAATGTAGTGTTGGGATAGGTCAACCCGGGAATGGATTCATGCCCTTCGAACAGGCGCGGGAAGCGTTGGAATTCACTGTCCCAATCTTCCTGCCCACGTTCTTCAACCATGCCCCGGGCAACGTCAGACATAATGATCTGATCCGCACCATAGGCCGAAGCGCCTAACACGCGCACGGCGTGGTAGTGGGTCAGCACAACGTGACTGATGGGTTTGCCAGTGATACTGCGGACTTTTTCAATGACCTTTTCGGCCAGACGCGGTGTCGCCTGTGCCTCAACGATCATAACGCTGTCGTCACCGATAATCACGCCCGAATTCGGGTCACCTTCGGCAGTGAACGCCCACAGGTCTTTGCCCACTTCGTCGAATGTGATTTTCTTTTCCGACATATCACCTTGGGATGCGAATGCTTTTGCCATGTGTTTGATCCTTTAAGCAGGGAATTTCGGGGCGGGGAGAATAGTACCAGTACAGGTACCAAAACCAATCTGGAAACCGTCCCCTTTGGCCGCGCCATGCAGGGTCAATGTATCGCCATCTTGGATAAACGTGCGGGTTTCGCCTGTATCGAGGGTCATCGGCTCCTTGCCGCCCCATGTTAGTTCCAGCAGGCTGCCGCGTTCGGATTTTTCGGGGCCAGAGATTGTACCCGACCCAAGCAGATCACCCGCCGACATTGCACATCCGGAACTGGCGTGGTGTGCCAGCTGCTGTGCTGCGGAATAATACATCCGATTGTAATTGGTTGCAGCAACCGTTGTCGCAGCGCCACCCATCGGCGCCATGGTGACAGACAGATCAATGTCGAACAACATCGGCTTTGGCTCGTGCAGATACGGCAGCAGGTTTTTTTCCCGTTCTGGCGTCGATGTACGGAAGGGTTCCAACGCTGCGGTCGTAACAATCCAAGGGCTGATAGATGTGGCGAACGCTTTGGCCTGAAACGGCCCCAGTGGCTGATATTCCCATGCTTGGATATCACGCGCCGACCAGTCGTTCAGCAGGACATAGCCAAAGATCATATCATCCGCTTCCCCCACAGTAATCGGCTGACCCAATTCATTCGATCCGCCGACAACAGCACCCATTTCCAATTCGATATCTAGCCGCTTGCACGGGCCGAAGGATGGCATGTCCGCATCCGGTGCTTTGGTCTGGCCATTCGGGCGGGTGATATCTGTGCCCGACACAACCACACTGGACGCGCGCCCGTTATATCCGATCGGGATGTGCAACCAGTTCGGCGGCAGCGCGTTTTCCGGGCCCCGAAACATTGTCCCCACATTCATAGCATGGTGTTTGCCCGCATAGAAATCAGTGTATTCGGACACTGCAAAAGGCATATGCATGGTCGCATCAGTCTGTGCGACCAGTGGGGCATCTGTTTTGCCTCCTTCTGCCAATAATGCAGTCAGTTGCGCTCGCAAGTCTACCCAGGCATCGCGGCCCAAATCCATCACGTCGTTCCAATATGGTACGTCAAAGACCGCTACGTCGCCTAGCGTGATCAAACCTGCTTCTTCTGCTGCAGTCACATCAAGGATCATATCCCCAATCGCCACACCACAATGTGAATCATCACCCACGGAAAACACACCATAGGGAAGGTTGTTCAACGGAAATGGTGTTTCTGCGGAATTGGCTGAAGCCACCCAGCTTTTCATCAATGTCATAAGTAATAATCCTATTTCTTGCCCGGTGAGCCGTCGAATTTCTTTTCGATATCTACCCAACAGTCGATGTAATCATCCTGAAGCGGTGCTTCGTTGGCGGCAAAATGAGTGAGGTGTTGAGGGAAACGTGTCTCGAACATGAAAGACATGGTATTGGCCAGATACTCTGGCCCCAGCTCGGCGTTCGATGCACCTTCGAATGCATTCTTGTCAGGGCCATGCGGCAGCATCATATTGTGCAACGACATCCCGCCAGGCGCAAACCCCATTGGTTTGGCATCATAAATCCCAAAAATATTGCCCATCAATTCAGACATTACGTTCTTATGATACCAGGGTGGGCGGAATGTATCTTCGGCCACCATCCAGCGGTCGCGGAACAACACAAAGTCGATGTTCGCGGTCCCTTCCACACCAGAAGGGGCAGTCAGCACGGTAAAGATTGATGGGTCAGGATGATCGAATAGGATCGCGCCGACGGGGCAATATGTCCGCAGATCGTATTTGCACGGCGCGTAATTCCCATGCCAAGCGACCACATCCAGCGGCGAATGCCCGATGCGTGTTTCGTGAAATTGACCTGCCCATTTGATCGTGACGGTTGACGGAAGCTCACGATCTTCAAACGCGGCGACGGGGATTTTGAAATCACGCGGGTTTGCCATGCAGTTCGCGCCAATTGGCCCCCTGCCCGGCAGCTCGAATTTCTGTCCATAGTTTTCGCAAACAAAGCCGCGTGCAGGTCCTTCAAGCACCTCAACCCGGTAAACCAGCCCGCGCGGGATCACCGCAATTTCTTGTGGCTCAATGTCAATCACACCCAGTTCGGTGCAAAACCGCAACCGGCCTTCTTGGGGCACCACCAACAGTTCTGAATCCGCAGAATAGAAATAACTGTTTACCATGCTGTCCGTGACCAGATACACATGGGACCCCATGCCCACCTGTATATTCACGTCCCCCGCCGTGGTAACAGAACGCATCCCAGTCAACCATGTCAGCGCTTTGCCCGTATGCGGCACGGGATCCCAGCGGTACTGACCAAGCGACACAACATTGGGATCCACATGCGGTGCTGATTTCCAATACGGCAGATCGATTTTCTGAAATCGGTGCGTATGCTTCACTGATGGTCTGATTCGATAACACCACGTCCGTTCGTTTTGATGCGCCGGTGCTGTGAATGCGGTGCCAGAAAGTTGTTCACCGTACAGGCCGTATTTCACTTTCTGCGGTGAATTCATGCCCTGCGGCAGCGCACCCGGAAGCGCTTCGGTTTCAAAGTCATTTCCAAATCCCGGCATGTAGCCGTCGGTCGTCCCAACAACCGATGACGCGCGGGTCAGTTCAACAGGTAAAATATCCTTGCTCATCAGATAGTCCCTTTCGCAACTATTCACTCTTACTAGTTGTAATCGCAGCTAACAAGCCGTAATTCTTACATATGAGTAAAAATTATGATTTCGACCTAAAGGATTTTCTTCCTTATCTGCTGAATCAAGCAGCCGAAGAAACAAGCCGAAAATTTGAGCCTCACTATAAAGCCAGATACGGCATGTTACGCACTGAATGGCGCGTCATTTTTCATCTTGGAAGGTATGGCAAGCTGACCGCAAAAGATATTTGCGATCGTGCGCGAATGCACAAGACAAAAGTCAGCCGCGCCGTTCAATCGCTGGAAAGCAAAGGGTTCCTGCAGCGGAAACGATCTGTTGATGACAGACGTCATGAACTTCTTTCCCTTACACCCACGGGAGATTCCGTGTTCATAGAGCTTTTTGAAGAAGCGCAGAAATTTGATGCAGACCTAATGTCAAAGTTCACCGAAGAGGATCAGAAAGCCCTTCGACAAATGTTAACCGCAATTGTAGGCCTTTGACTTGTGGTAGGATGGATACTCTCTCCGGCATCTAATGGATCAGTTCCTTCAAAAGACCTCTGCATAATCGACGGTTCACGCCGCT
>MDTC01126586.1_pt1 | contig 11210 bp, 10 predicted proteins | sample 811181 | NCBI WGS metagenome assembly MDTC01 (sample SAMN05326644, study PRJNA326480) | marine metagenome | isolation source: seawater | place: Pacific Ocean: North | collected 2011 | reverse complement strand
CTGAAATGTTTCCTAATTTAATCTTTTTTTTACCATCTAGAATTTGATTTATTACAGTTGGTATTATTGCTCTTATGGATTGTCTAGGTCCAAATGTATTAAATGGTCTCACTATAGTTACTGGAGAATTATAGCTTGAAAAATAAGCATTACATAATTGATCAGATGCAATTTTTGTAGCAGCATAGGGAGATTGCGCATATTGAAAAGACTTTTCGCTTAATTTTTGATTAGAACTATATGATCCAAAAACTTCACTGGTTGATGTTTGGATGACTTTTTTAATAGAATTTTCTATTGATGCATTTAAAATATTGTGTGTTCCAATTATGTTTGTTTCTATATAGCTTTGACTTGCATCATAAGAATATGGAATTCCAATAAGAGCTGCGAGATTTATTACTATGTCACAGTTTTTTGTAGAATTTTTTATTAGTTTATAGTCCCTTATATCGCCACTGACTATTTCAATTTTTTTTTTTACACTTGGCTCTATATTATCAAGCCAACCAAATTTATTCATATGATTATATAAAACTAGAGCTTTGACTTTATATTTTTTTGAATCAACTAATTTTTCAACAAGATGTGATCCAATAAAACCATCAGCCCCTGTAACAAATACTTTTTTCATAAATTACTATTTAATATTATTTGATTTTTTAATTATAACTTTGAAAATAAGCGACTTTCTTTATTTTTAATAAAATTTTCTATCTCAATTATTTTACTGTTAAATAATTCTTTTTCCATAGTTTTATTAAAATACTTAGATAAATTATTATCTCGTTGTACATCAGTAAATCTTACAAAATTACCTTTTTGATGAGTAATTTTATGATATTCATCTTGAGGTATTAAATTCCAAAAAGCTAAAAAGAGGTTGTAGTAATACCTAAGTATTTCATTTTTATCAAACGAAAAAGTAATTTCTCTAAAATTTTTAATTGCATAATCAAAATCCTTAACATCTTTTGGTTGATAGCAAAAATTATAATTTTTATATGAAGTATTATCAGCACCTAATATCACTGGTACTTCTTTGAAAGAAAATTCATAAGCTGAAGAACCATGAACAGTTAAAAGTAAAGAAATATTATCATCTAATATTTCATTATTGCTTACTTTGTCTTCTAATAATTGGAGTTTCGGAAATTTTAAAATAATTTTTTCCATAATTTTATCATTAAGTTTTTTTTCTACCGAATGTGGATGTTTTTTAATATACCAATTATAATCAGTTTCATTAGAAAGTTTTCCTAAATGCATTACCCATTCATAAAAATCAGAAAATAAAAATTTTCCTACTGCGTGAGGTGCGTCGTAAAAGCAATGAGCCATTATTACAACATTTGGTTTTCCATTTTTTTTTAAAAATATTTGTTTTATTAACTTTTTTTTTTCCAAACGTTTCTAGCTGATTTAAGGAAAGATTTTTTATCTTTTTTGGGTTACTTCCATAACCTAAGTTCTCAGAAAAATTATGTTCACCTCGAAATTTTTTTTCTAATAATTTTTTAGAATATGATAGTGCTTTTTCTTTTTCTATAGCAGATAATAATTGAAAAGAATTTCTATATTCAGACTGAAATAAATCTTTTCTTTTTACATCAAAATATTCAATAAAATTTATTGAAGCTATATAAGCTGGAATGGATCTTGATTGAGCAATTCTTAATGGTATGGCCAGATTATAAACAGCGTGAGAAACTATTACTGATTTGACATCATTATTGTTAAAATAATTATGCCAATAATAAAAATCGATTAAATATTTTGATAAAATTTTCATAAACTTGGGAGTTATTTCTACTGAATGTTTAGATTGTTGCCTCATATAATTATCATAGAATAGATCACCTATCTCTACCCCTTCTAATTTTAAATTCAGTAGATCTTCTTTGGATTTTATAAGTTTTTCAATTTCTAGATATTTTTTTTTTGCCATATCCGTCACTTGATTATTTACATTGCAAATTTTTGGTTTTCCTCCAAAAACCAGATAAATAAAAAAAAACTTAAGATTAAAAAAAAATCTAAAAAATGTTTTCAATAAATCAATAAAATTACTGATAATTTTAGTATGGTAAAATATAACTTTACTAGAATGAATATTTGTTAGCGATCTTATTAAAAACAAAATACTAATTAATGAAGGTAATAAATAACAAAACTCAACTAATATTACGCTGTTATTGTTATTTTTTTTTCTTAAATTTTTGTAAACAAGCTTAAGGAATTTTAAATAATTAAGAAATAACATATTAGCAGTTTAAATAACCATTTAATTTATTGTTTTATAGTATCTCTTTACCAGTTTTAATAATTTACTATACGGATCATAATTAATCTTTGCAATAAAGTTATCAATTTTATTTTTTTGATTAAGAAGCAAATTATTATTTCTAAAATATAGCTCAGTGATATTAGATATTTTTTTTTTTTCTGTAATCTTATAAATATTTGTTAATTTAAATTTTGTTAAATATTCTGTTAATTTTTTTTTATGAGGGTCATTAATTATATTAATAGAAGGAATCCCTACAAATATTGACTCATAAGCTGAAATTCCACCTGACAAATAAAGGAAAGCGCTTCCTGAAAATATTTTCCAGGTATTTTTTTTCATAGCAGATAATTTATAATCAAATTTATTTGCTCTTAAATAATCACTAATTTTATTATAATTTTTTAAATCAGTCTTATTAAATAAAATTATTAATTTGATAAATTTTTTAAAATTTAAAAGAATCTTTAATAACTTAAGTGTCTTATTGTGTTTATCGTAACCACCCATAGAAATACCTATTGTTATTTTATTTTTTGAACTAATTATATTTTTGTAGTTTTTAATCTTTATTAAATTGCTACCTGGTAGAAAGTTATTGAAACTACTGCTAATTATAGTATTTTTTGAATATCTTCCTATTGGATGTGTTCTTGAAAATATTATTTTTGCATATTTATTGAATTTTCCATTTGGTGAAATTGAACAAATAAATTTTTTTTTTAGTAAATTAATCAGACCTTTAGGACAAGATACTTCATCTGTAATGATAGTATTTGCACTTTTAATCTTTTTAACAAATTCGTTTTTATTAATGTTTTTATTTTTTCTATTATAAATCTTTATTTTTTTTGAACCATTGAATGAAAAATAATCAACTCCAATTTTTTTTTTTTTTAAATATTCATAAACCAAATTTGATCTATTAATATGACCTTTGCCTGATTTAAAATCACCTTGTGATAGAATTAAAATTTTCATTTAAAGATTTAAAAATCTTTTTTATTTATTGTTTGGTTTTTTTTGTAATTTTTTTTAATTTTTTTTCCTAGAATTTTTTCTATATTCCAAATATCATATTGGTTCTCTGGTCTTACGGATAACAAATCATTTCTTTCAATCATTTTACTTTTTAAAATATTATTTTTTGCGTAAAGTCCTCTTCTAGCTCTTTTTCTTGTAAATTTTTCATTTTTAGTAATTTGTCTGTCAATTATGGATAAACTTTTTTCTACTCCTCTAATTTCATTTATATACTCTTTAAGTTGATCTGGGTCTAATGAGTGTTTTGCATCTAATCCACCTAGATTACTTGAGAGTGTAAAATGTTTTTCAACCCATTTCACTCCGAGAGAAACTGCTACAGCTGCAGCCGATGAGGTTAATGTGTGATCTGAAAAACCTAATTCTAAATTTATTTTATTTAATTTATGAATATACCCCAATTGTGAATCTTTAGTTTTGTGAGGATAATCAGCAACACAATGCATTACTACAAAATTTTTATAATTCTTTTTTTTAAATAAATTTACGGCCCTTAAAACATCTTTCTCACTAGACATACCAGTTGATATTATAATTTTTCTATTTTTTTTAATTGCCATTTCCAAAAGCTCTTTGTTGTTAATATCTCCTGAGGCTATTTTAAAATAGTGTGGATTTATAAGATTAGCTTTCCTAAGAGACTCTTCTCCATAGATTGTTGCTGTTAGCAATATTTTATATTTTTTTGCTATTTTTTTTAATTTTATAAGATTTTCGTCTGATAAATATGATATTTTTCTTATCTGTCTGACATCATCTATTTTATAATTTCCATATTTATACTGCCCATCTAAATATGTTTCTTTAGAGTTTATTATTTGAATTTTAATTGAATCTGCTCCTGCTTCAGCAGCTTTTTTAATTGATTGTTCAGCCAAATATAGACTGTCAAAATAATTTGTAGCAACTTCTGCTATGATATGGACTTTGCTCATGAAAATAATTTTAATGCTTCTAACTGAATTTTTTTATATCTTTTAATTTTTTTTTGAAAATTATTTATCATTAAATCAAATTTTTTAATTTGATCTATTTTTATTGACACTTCTTCATATAAGTTTTTGAGACCTAAAATTTTTATATCCCAATTTTGTAATCCCATTGAATTCATTAGACTCATACTTCTTTCATCATAACTTAAATTGATGCATCTAGTCCCAAAGGAAAGACATGGTAATGTTGCGTGCAATCTTAAACTGATTACTAATGACGCGTTTTTTAATCTTGTTAAATATTCATCTACCTCACCTGTGTATATATATTCTGAAATCCCTATACTATTGACAAAACTAATATCTCTCATGTCGTTACAGACAATTTTAATGTTTTGTTTTGTTTTTTTAAATTTTAAATAAATATCTTTTATAAACTTAGCAACCTTTGGTTTAGAAGCTATTGGAATATTCATCAATTCTGGATTTCTTATTACAAGAAGAGTGTCATTTTTACCAATATCATTAAATCTATTTGAACTTTCAAAATAGTCATTAAGAAATAAGGTTGGGCATAATCCTAATTTGGTATTCTTTACATTTATTGACTTCAAATGATTATATGTGGCTAAATCTCTGCTAAGAGAAAATTTACTAATTTTATGCAAATCTTTTATGGTTTCATTCGGCATTACATCAGTACGCCTTGCTAGTTTCATTTCATTATTATAGATTTTTCCAATTGAAATACTAAATAAGCCCAAAGGAACTTGTAGCGATTTAATTGCATTCCTGTCTACAATTAATTCATTATTTTCATATAAATTTCCTCCGCCAACTATTATTCCAGATCCATACAAGTTCGCCTCATGAACAACTTGTTTATTTAAGCCAGATAATTTTTTTTCACCGTGAGCATCTATTGTTAAAATATTGATATCAGTATTAATTTCTCTTAATAAAGATCTTATTGCTTTACTTATTGCAAAATTTCCAACATTTAAACCAGGCCCATGGGGTGTTATATGAAATACTAATTTATTCATTGAGTAGATAATTTTTTATAGCTGATGATTTAAACCAAGAAAAGTTCTTTTTCAAGAAATTAATATTTTTAAATAGTTTTTTTAGTTTCTTGTAATCAGTCTCAGTATCAAGAGTAATATTTTTTTTCCAAGGTAGGTGCTCTTTTAATGTGTACGATTTATAAAATTTAAAATATTTTCTATCTTCAAATAAAGGAGTGATGTGTTCCAAATAATTTTTATTTTTATTCCTTAATAATAATTTTTTTAAAAAATTTTTTTTTATAATTTGGACTGAAATACCATATGGATATGTTCTAGTAATTATATTTGAATGATAATAAAATTGAGCAAATTTTTTATTATTAATGACATTAGAGATTAAATTTTTATCTACGATTGGACTATCTCCATTAATTCTGAGAATATAATCTGCTCTTACAAAATTTGCACAATCCAAAACCCTTTGAGCTACATTATTTTTTTTACCTCTAAAAAACTTTATATCGTTTTTAAGAGCAAATTTCTCAAGTGGGTCGTTTATTTTATCATTTGGAATAGCTAAAATTGGTTTTTCTAAATTTTTTATTTTTAAAAGTTGTAATATAATACACTCTAAAATATTTTTTTTTCTAAAAATTGGTAAAAAACATTTTTTAGGTAATCTTTTAGAGTCCAACCTTACAATCAGAATTGGGACTATTTTTAATTTTTTTTTTTTAGCTATCAAATTATTTCATTTTAAGTATTAATTCAGCAGACTTTAAATCATCTTTAAATTCTTTTTCTTTAAAATATTTCTTATCTTTTATGATTTCTATAAATATTTTTAGATTTTTAATTAATCCATCATAATTATGTTCAGTTGAATTTTTAAAATATTTTATCTTTTTTGATTTTGGATTTTTAAATTGACCATTAATATCAAATACGTCTCTAGGAAAAAACTTATTAATTTTACCATCTTTCATTTCTAAGTAACCATTTGTAAAAATTATTTTTATAAGATTTATTTTTGGCGCCGCATATGAAAGAAATATGTTTATATTTATTCTATCATTTGCCAACAGATTAATATTTGCCGTATCTATAGATTTAGATCTACTAAATTTTTCTTGATTAATATTTATTAACTTTATTTTTTTAAACCAAAATAAAAGCTGTCTAATATAATGAATACCTAAGTTTCCTGTAATTGAAGAAAAAATATTTTTCTCATTAAAACGCCAATTTTTATTAAACATCTTTTTAAATGCAATACCGTGTGATACTTCTATAGATATATTAATTGGATCACCCAACTCTTTAGAGTATAAAATCTTTTTAACATAGTGAGAAAAAAATGTCTGAATTAAATGAAAGTTAAACTTAATTTTATTTTTTTTTAATTTTTTTATCTCAGATAAATCTTTTTTATTATCTGCAGGTGGTTTTTCACAAAAAATATATTTTTTTTTTTTAGAAAAAAAATTTAAATATTTTGCATGAGAATTACTTTTTGATGAAATTATAATGCCATCAACATTATCAAGTTTGCTAATATCACTTGTTGTAAAAATTTTTTTTGATTTGATAGTAAATTTTTTTATTTTATTTTTATCTGGATGATATACAAAAATTTTTTTAACTTCTTTGAAACTATTGACTAATTTAATTAATTTTGCTGCATGATTTCTATATCCAATTACTGCTAGTTGCATGTATGAAATCTAGGTATTTATGCACCTTTTACAGGGGTTTAATTCACCTCTTTTTTTTTCAAGATGCTTGTTTCTAATTAAATCATACCACTCTGAATTCCATATATCTTTGATCATTTCTTTGTTTACATTTGATTTACTTAATATTGATTTATAATCAACATCACATGGGTTTGCTTTACCATCCCACCAAATAAACATCCTTCTCCAAAGTTCTGAGCATGAACCTTCTAGATTGTTGATAGGGTTATTATAAGTATCATCTAAGGGGGCAAAATTTACTAATGCAACTGTTTCTACAAATTTACCCCAAACTTTCTGCATATCATCGGAACTTATTGTTTCATTAATTGCTACCCCACTTACTCTTGTAATTATTTTACTTTTTGAATAATGCTTTTCTTTTATTCTATGAAATGTTTCAAGATTTTTTGTTAACTTTTCATAACTGCCATTTACTCTTATTTTTTCATAATTTTCTTTATCAGCAGCATCTATAGAAAATACTAAAGTTTGAATATCACTTGACAAAATTTCATGAGAAAGCTTTTCTGTTAACAGAGAAGCATTTGTATTTAGTTTCAATCCTAAAAATTTACCATTAAGGTATTTGAGCATTTCAGGCAGTTTTTGATGTAATGTTGGCTCGCCTCTAGACGCCAATGTTACAGCTTCAATTTTTCCTTCTAATTCATCAATAATTTTTTTAAAAAGATTGATGTCCATATGCCCCATAAAACCATTTGATTTTTTTGAAAATGAAATATCTTTTTGATAACACATTACACATCTATAATTACAAATAGATGTGGGTTCAATTTGAACACAAGGAGGATAATCTCCTGTTACAAACTGTTTTGGGTACGAGTTATATTTATATCTATATAATAAATATCTGAGTTTGTGATCAACATCGAGTTTTTGATATTCAAGTAGCTCATGACCACTAAGAACAAAATCTTCAACTAAAAATTCTTCATTATTAAATAATTTTTCATAAGAACTTTTTAAATTTTTTAAAATATTTAAGTTTTCTTTTGATTGATTTAAAAATTTACTTTCTTTTAAAAAAGATCTAACATTTTTTTGAACAGCAAGTTTTGTTCCTTCAAGATTACTAATTCTTAATGAGTCTTTTTTATACTCTTTTTTTCTCTCTTTAGGAATTAGTGTTATAAGTTCACTTCTTTGCATAATTTTTTAAACAATCTTAAACAACTTTTATAACTTATATGCTTATTTAGTATATACAAATTTTTACTTTTCTATTAATCTATATTGCCTACATATTTAGTTTGAAATTAGATTTTTTTTAAAAATATCATTTTCATGAAATCGTATTTTTCCAACACCTATTTCCAAAACTAAGACTATTCTGTACCCTTTTTTAATTATACTTCCTTTATGAAGACCAAATGTATCCTCTAAAAATAAATGTCCTGCATTACCTTCTATTGATACAATTTCATCTTGATAATATTTACTGACCTCTTCATTTGAATATACTCTCAATAATCCATTAAAATAATTATGCTTATTTCTATGAGAAGTTTTTACAAAACAATGTGGACCATTAAAAGAAACAACGTCATTTAAATAAATAAACACTTTAAAAAATCTTCTATATCTACAGTCAGAATGGTAAGCTAAAGCATTGCTATTTAGATCAGCAGTTGTGGCTTCTTTATAATTATAAGAAATAAAGACATTAGAAGAATAAGTTATGTCTTTGGTTCCTAGGTAGTATTTACTAGTATTTTGAATTAATTCAGACTCAAATAATTTTTTAATATTTTCATTTGTATTATTTGGTCTTATTATTATTCTTCCTTTTGACTCATTTTCTTGATTAATTAAATTTCTAAAAAACTCATCATTACTGTTGTAATTTATCACTTTTGGAAATATTTCTTCTGTAAGCTTTTTTAAAAAACTATCATCTAATTTTCCAATAACTGATATACCTTTTTCTGAAAAAGTATTAAATATATTTTCAAAATTTATTTTGTGATTAAAGAACGTATTTTGATCAATCCATTTATCAGTAACATCAACTTTTTTTTTTACTAAAAAAAATGTTCTAATTGATGCAATGGAAAAAAAAACTCTAACAATAAATAGCTCTAAAATTTTAAATGGAGTGTTTAATTTTAAAAAGTTTTTTTTATAAATAAAGTCTTGTAAGTTACCATTAAAAAAACCATAAATTGATCTAATAATTACCTTTATAATTTTAAACATTCTAAAATTTCTTATTTTAAAAGATTACTAACTTAGAGTTATTTTTCAAGATCTTAACTTCGTAGGTTCTAAGTTTAAGTTTACAACCTGAAAAACCATTTTTTAAATTGAACTCCACTCCATGTGCTGGACATTTTATTTGATTATCAAGTATAAAGCCATTTTTTAAACTAACACCAAGATGAGGACATTTTTCAGAAAATGCTAAAAATTTATTCCTAACGCGCGTTAAAAGAATATTTTTATCATAATAATTAATATTGATTATTTGTTTATTTTTAATTTTTGGAACATTGAATTCTTTCTTATCTTCAAAATTTGAATTAATTTTTATACTAATTTTTTTTTTAGAGACTTTTTTTTCTTTAATAGTTGATTTTATTTTTATAAAATTTTTATATTCTTTTGTTGTGTAGTCATTATTTTTAATTTTTTTAGAACTCATCCAGTTTAGATAATGACGATGGTTAATAGATTTATTAAATGTAGGCTGATCTTGAATGACTCTTGTTGTAATTACAAATCTTGTTTGATTGGATGTGTTCAATCTTGTGGCGTGAAGTTGTTCGCTATTAAAAAGTAGTAATTCACCTTTTTCTAAGTCAATTTTGGTTATATTTGGTGGTTTTATATTTGGATCTAGATACATAAACTCATCATATTTTAAATCAAAAGTATTCTTTTTTAAATGAAGTGTCATTGAATTTTCTGTATTTACACCATCGACATTCCACCAAAAATTTATCGCCTTAAATGAGTGGCCATACCAAGTATCTATATGCGGACCATGACTCCATGCTGCTTTAGGTAATCCTTTATTGTATCTGTGAAGCGGATGTTTTTTATCTTTATATTTTGATTTTACCGCATAATCGAAAGGGAAATTAATTCTAAAATAAATTTTTTCATCTATATAATATTCATTTTTCATATTTAAATGATTTTCTGAAATATGCATAACCCATTTGCATATCTCTTTCTTAAATTTTTTTTCAATTGCGACTTGCAACATTGGAATTTGTTCAGGGTTTAAAAAGCAATGCAATTTATCTAATTTGAAATTTTTTTTAAAAACTTTTTTTGAATTTAAGGTTAAGGTATAATTTTTTACGAAATTTATTATCTTTTTTCTCAGCAGTTCACCTATTTTAGTTTTGCTTTGAATATACAACGGTTGTTCTTTTATAATTTTTTTCCAAAGCATTTTATATCAACAACATTTAATCATATTTTTTATAACAATCTATTTAAATAACATTTAATTAATATTATTTTTTATCTCTTGATCAATAAATTCATCAATATATTTACTTATATTGATAGATGCCTTTTTATCATTTTTAACATACCAATCTAATAAATTATCATCGTGTTCAACAATTTTTTTATTTTTAAGTACACTGGAGTTGTAAAAATATGTTTGGTTGATCAACTTTTCTCTATTGTATCTTTTATAATAATGAACAAAGTGCATATACATAAATTCATATATAAGATTTTTATTAAAAGAAATTTTCTTGGCATAAAAATCTAGATTTTTTATAACATCAAAAATTTCTTTTTCAGATCGTGCGTGTAAATTGAAGTTATAATCAATATGAATATTATCACCAGTATTTAACACGGGTACTTTTAAATATGCAAATTCATGTCCAGCAGTGCTATGATTTGTGATAATTAAATTAGGTTTTATCTTTAAAATTTCTATGTTCGAAGTTTGATTATTTAAAATTTTAATATTTGGAAATTTCTCTGATATTTCTTCAAAAATATGATTGCTACTTGCGGTATCATTTGGATGAGGTTTTATAAACCACTGGTATTCATTAAACTTCTTAGATAATTTTGCTAAATACATTAAATATTCATAAAAATCTGGAAATGTCATAAATCTATGTCTATGTGGCGAGTCATAGAAGTTGTGAGAAAAAATAACTATTTTTTTTTGTCTTTTATTTATTGTTTTTAATTTAATTTTATT
>MDTC01005613.1_pt1 | contig 11210 bp, 10 predicted proteins | sample 811181 | NCBI WGS metagenome assembly MDTC01 (sample SAMN05326644, study PRJNA326480) | marine metagenome | isolation source: seawater | place: Pacific Ocean: North | collected 2011 | reverse complement strand
TTTCAACATTAATATTGAATACTTTTTTAGTATCTCCATTAGTATCTCCATTTGGATTATAATTTTTATAATCAACTGCCTCCATTTTTTTTGTGTTTAATATAGAAATATCGTTTTTTAACTTTATCAACGCCTTTGCTTTATCAACTGGTTTTGGTTCCGACGTCGCTTCTAAAAACTTTTGTTCAATAACTTCATCACTTATTTCTGGATATTTTTCTATAATCTTTATAAATCTATTAATCTGTTCATCGCGGATCTTAGCACCCCCTACCATCAAATTTTCCTTTACTTTACAAATAGGGTTTTTACTACCTGGATAACAATCTCTAAAAATATCTTTTACAAAATCATTAATGAAATCTTTTCCAATGTCTAAATGATTTACATATTCGGTGTAACTTAATAAATCTTTCATGGATTTACCTTTATAGTAAAGACATTTTGGGAGAGAAAACTCTTGTTTTTTGTTAATAACTTCTATATATTTCCAACCATTTCCAATATCACCGTTGTCGGTAATATTATATAGTATATTTTTGAACATAATTGTTTTGTTATTCATGGTATATATATAATATATATAAAATGAATTATTAAATAATAATAAACTTAATTGTTTAATATTGCTGATCATCAAACGAAATACTTTTATTTCCAGCTCTAGATGCTAAATAACTTTTTTGTTCAGAAGTTTCACAAGCACATCCACCAGTACCACTAACAGTAGAATGTTTGCAACATTCCGGTTTAAAATCATTATTTCCATAGTAAAATAATTGTCCTTCTTCTAAAGGTGTTTGAACTTTTTCGTAATTTTCACCAGGTTGGTATGTTTTTTGATATTTATCATTATGAACACCTTCGGATGTATTATATAGAATATTAGCCATACCTTCTTTATTAAAACAACTGATACATGTATTACTAATGATAAAACCAGCGATTATTAAAATAATTAACATATTAATAATATTAAGGTTAAGAGTGATTGAAATATTACTCATATAAATATTAAATAGATAATATTTAAAAGTTATTTGTTTTTATTTTGTATCTCGATTTATAATGTTAATTATTTAAAAAGTATTCTAAACAAGCATTATAATCGTAAATTTTGACATTATCAATATAAAAGTATTTTTTGTCAGTGATGATATGATATAATTTATTGTTGAATTTATTGTTTTTAACATGTTGTTTATGATATTTTGCTAAATTAGATTTTTCAAACATCAAATTGTTACCTTTTAAATTTAACATTTCGTTATAATAATTGTATGTTTCTTCACAATGAAGTGAATGTGCTATTCCTGTAACAATTATTCCATTTTTTAACTTCTCTCCCACATTTATATTTTGAATTGCTTTCTTTTTTCCATTTTCCATATCGATTAAAGTATCAATAAATACTCCATTGTTTAAATATGTATTAATATCTTTTTTTGTATAAATGTATTTTTTGTTTTTCAATAGTAAAATATCTGTAATATCTACTTCGTCCCAATCCATAAAAATGTTGTCTTCAATTTCTATTTTTTTGGAAGTAGTATTAATACAATAAACGAATTTTTGTTTTTCTTTTATACTTTTTGCTCGTGGATCATTTTCAACGCGAATCCATCCCATTGAAGGATTATAAATATGATGATTACCAGTAACAATGGTGTTATTAATTTTATACATATTGTTTTTAGTTCCATCTGTTTTAAATATACTTGTAACAATATCTTTGTTTAATAAAACATCACCAGGAACTAATTCTGAAATTTTAACCAAACCATTTTTAGTGTGAATCAATGTATTTTCATGAAAACAATTAGAAGGTCTACCTGGTTTACCTGGTACGTTTGCTGAACTAATACGAAGTATATTTTTCATTTGAACTTTAAGTATAATCATCAACGTCATAATAACAATATAAAAAGCAGTTCCAAGAGCAGCAACAGGCCAAGTAAATGGTAATAACCATAAAGCAACAATAGCAGCAGAAGCACCAATCATTCCAATAATAATAAAATCTATAAGAGCACCTATATATGATTTTAAAGCATAAAATTGTGCAACCAATGTAAACATTAAAGTTGCTAATACACCATTCATTTTATTTAAAGTATCTTTGATATTGATAAAAAGTTTTTGAATAGGTATTACAACCGAAGCAATTCGACTTATAAAATACTTCATTAATTTAGTTATTTGATTAAAAGCACTAGCAACTAATCGTTGTATTGCTCCTCCTGAACCAGCCAACTTTTTAAATGTAGAGTTTAATGATTTAACTATACTTACAACTGGTTTCGTAAACATATCAACAATCGATTTTAAAATTAAATTAGTGCAAACAGAGAAATTTTTAGTAGTGCTTTGAAATACAGTATCATTTGGGTCTTTATTAATCATTCCAGCAAATGGAATTATGCCGGGATGGCATTTTACATTATTCCAATCCTTTTTTAAGGGTTCCAAATTAGCTTTAATATAAAAATAAGAAAATACAAGTAAAAAAGCAACAATAACAATTATAGTTATAAATACAGAGTGCCCGTATTTTTCTAAATAAGTTTTATTTCTGTATAATTTATTTACATTTAAAATAAAAGTATCGTTCATCTTATATATAAAATGGATAATAATATGATTTTTGTATTCTATTTAAAAGTCATATTATAAATTTTTAATCTTCCCAATCCCAAAATGTAAATTCACCAACAGGAATAATATGATTGGATGTTATTAAACAAGATAATGTATCGCTGTATTTATTGGTTTTTTCTGCTAAATTACACATTTCAACTGGTATTAATTCTTTACTTTCAGGGTCAATAATTTTATGACTTCCTGTTACTAATATATGCTGGTTTAATTTTTCACTCCAAATTTTGTAAAAACAATGTTCTTTACCCCCTTTTATTTTTAAAGTGGCAATTACTTCAACGTTATTTTCCAATATTTCACCAATTTCAATATTTTTCATTTTTTTAAGAGAACCATCGTTCATTGTTACTAATGTATTGGGAGAGAAACATAATGTTCTTAATGTTTCACCAATAGGACCGTTCCATGAACTTCTAGCTGTTAATGACCCTCCTTCTATAATATTTGACATAACAACCATGGTTCCTCCAAATTTAGCAAAAACATCTTTGATATTTACAATAAAATATTGCATTTTAACCATAATACCTTTAAAAATATTTAAAATATCAAAACTAGCCATTCCAAATCCAATATTCATATTGGCCATTAATACTGTTAATGATTTAATTGAACCAATAATGCTTCCAGCAACATCACCAAGAATATTTAAATTGGAAAAAATTGGTTTTAAAAAAGCATTCATTAATGTTTTTTGAATACTTCCAATACAAAAGGCAAAATTTTCCATTGTATCGTATCCTAAATATCCAGCAAAGGGCATTGCCATAGGACTACATCTATACTCATTCCAATTTTCTTTAATTTTTTTCAAACCTATAGCTAAAAATGAAGAAATATAAAGTACTATAAATATAACAATTATAAGAATTGCTGTTAATAAGTCACTATTTTGAGATGGAGATTTAACAGCAGTTTTTTTTATAAAATTTAAACCTTTTAATATTTTGAATGCTTCCATAATAAATTATGTTTTTATTTTATTATTTTATAAAAACATAATATCAATTATTAATTTTATTTCTTATTTTTACCTTTTTTACCTTTTTTTAAGGTTTTTAATCGTTTCATTGTTTTCCTTCTTTTCTTTTTAATAGATTTTGGTAATTTGGCTCCTCCTTTGATTTCTGGACTCAATACATTTAATTCATTTGCTTCACCAGCTGCCATAACACTTCCGGCAGTAGCAACTATACTACCAGTTGTTTGATTTTGTTGTTGAGGAACTTCTGTATAATTTCCTCCCTTCATCATTAATTTTTTAATTTGCTTTTTAAGTTTTCTTTTTGCTTTTTTAATTGTTTTTCTTAAATTTCGTTTAGACATTTTCTTAAAGCTTATGCGTTTTTTTCTATTTTTTTTGCTTTTTCTTTTTTGTTTTTTATCTTTAATAATCAATTTCATAACCATTATATAAATAACGCGTAAAATAATATAAAACAATAAAAATAATTATTGTATAAATAATGGATGAAGAAGGAAGATTGAAATTAAAAAATATGATAAATGAATTTAAACCAGAAGAAACAACAGAAAAAATTCGGTCGTTAAAACACAGTGATATTATTAAAAATCAAGTAGATGTTTATTTAAATTTAAAGAAAAAGTATAGTCGTGTTTCTAAAGAAACATTTAATAGTATGTGTAAAAAACAATGTGCTTTTCTTTTTAATAATTATACAAATTTATACAATAAGTTAGTAAAGGATGAATTAGATTTGTCTATCTTATTTAAATTTGTAAGTATATTAAAAGATATTGAAAATGGTAAGTTAGATCAACATGAAGGGTCTGTTAAAGTTGGTCAAATTTTAAAAGAATTATATATCGATAGTGCTTTACGAGAAGATAAAAAAAGACAAAAAAAGAAACATAAATATAGAAAAGCAAAAAAAATATCTTGGTCTGATTTTAAAAAATCACCTGTAAATGGTAGTAAAAATTAATTGATATTATAAAAACGCTAATATATTAAAACAAATGATTTAAAACAAAAATAATAAATTATTGTAAATATGCAGTCTTATAATACAATTGTTCCTCCTCAACTTGCTTTAAAAGCGATAGACCGAATTTTATATTTAAAAGCTTTATCAGAGCATTATTTTTTTAAATTTATGATTTCACAATCTTATACCAACAAAATGAAAATATCTTCTTTCTTAGTATTTTTTATTTGTTGTTTAATTGGTGCTGTAAATGGCAAACTTCTTGTTTTATTATGGAAACCTTATATTCAATGGAGTTTTGTTGAATTAATCGCGATTACGTATACTTGGTATAATATGGGATATTATACTGGTAAATCACTGAGTATATATTTATGCAAGATAACATTGGGTAATTTCGATCATAGTAAATATAACTTTGAAACTATTAAACCTGAAAAAAAAAATAGTTATTTAAATCCAATTGATTTAACTCAATTAAATTTTGATGACGTAAATACAGTAGAAACATTATTATCTTTTATGAAACCCACCACTACTGACAAATCAGAAGAATCAACTGAACTAGAAGAATCAACAGAATCAGAAGAATCGACAGAAGAATCAACAGAACCAGAAGAATCGACAGAAGAATCGACAGACCAAAAAAAAGAAAATTAAATCAAAATTATTTTTTAAAACCATTTAAAGTCTTAAATATAATAATTATAGTAAATAATTATTATATGAAATTAGTAATTGTAGAATCACCAGCAAAATGTAGAAAAATAGAATCGTATTTGGGAATTGGTTATAAATGTGTAGCTAGTTATGGACATATACGAGAATTTTTAAATGGGTTGAAATCTATTGATATAGGAAATACATTTAAACCAAAATATAAATTAATGACAACAAAAAAGAAATATATAAATCAATTAAGGTCAAATATAAAAAAAGCGTCAGAAGTGATATTGGCAACAGATGATGATAGAGAAGGAGAGGCTATTGCTTGGCATATATGCAAATCATTTGATTTGTCGTTGACGCATACAAAACGAATTATATTTCATGAAATTACAAAACCAGCAATTAAAAAAGCATTAAGCAATCCAACTTATTTGGATTTAAATAAAATATATTCACAGCAATCAAGGCAAATATTGGATTTGTTAGTGGGATTTAAAGTTTCTCCAATATTATGGAAAAATATATCTGGAAAAAGCGGATTATCTGCTGGTAGATGTCAATCAAGTGCGTTAAGGTTGGTGTATGATAATTATCAAGATATTAAAAATAGAAAGGGGAAAAAAGTATATAATACGGTTGGTATGTTTTCTTATTTAAAACAGCAATCTTTACCGTTTGAATTAACAATTAAATTTAAAAAAAAAGAAACAGTTGAAACATTTTTAGAGGAAAGTGTTTATTTCAATCATAAAATTGAAAATACAAGTGAAAAAAAGATAATGAAATCGGAACCAATACCTTTAACTACTAGTAGATTACAGCAAAAAGCAAGTAATGATCTAGGATTTAGTCCAAAGCAAACCATGTCTTGTGCTCAACGATTATATGAAAATGGATATATTACTTATATGAGAACCGACTCCATTAAATATAGTGGTGAGTTTGTAAAATTAACTCAAAATTATATACATGATACGTATGGTGAAAAATATATATCAAAATCTATTTTTAAATTGGTGAATACAAATAAAAAGAAAAAGACAAAGGATAAATTAACACAAGAAGCGCATGAGGCAATAAGACCAACAAGTATAAACAGAACATCTATTCCAATTGGTAAAAAAATATCAAATAAAGAATTAAGATTGTATTTATTGATATATAAAAATGCATTGGCATCTTGTATGTCGAAGGCGATATATGATAAGTTAGTATTAGTTTTATCTGCTCCTTTAAAAAATAATTATAAATATTGTATTGAAAGAGTTGTATTTGAAGGATGGAAAATAGTATATGGAGTAGAAAATAATGACGATGAATACAATAAATTAAAAAAAGTTAGTATTAATACTGGATTATCTTATGAAAAAATAAATAGTGATATGACAATAAAGGATTTAAAACAACATTATAATGAATCGCGATTAATACAGTTATTGGAAAAAAAAGGGATAGGTCGTCCAAGTACTTTTTCATCTATTATAAGTAAAATACAAGATAAGGGGTATGTTAATAAGGAAAATGTGGAAGGTATAAAAATGGAATGTGAGAATTTTGAATTGATAAGTGATGAAATAGAAATAAAAACAGAAGTAAAGGAATTTGGATCTGAAAAAAATAAATTAGTATTGCAATCTACTGGATTGTTGGTAATAGAATTTTTAATAAAGCATTTTAATAAACTGTTTGAATATGATTATACAAAAAATATGGAAGCGTTGTTGGATAAAATAGCTTCGGGTGGGATGGAATGGAGTGATTTATGTAGGGATTGTAATGATATTATAGATGGTTCTATAAAAAAAATAAAAAAAACGGATAAACCAATTATAAAAATAGATGAATTTCATACTTATACGATAGGTCGATATGGTCCTGTTATAAAATACAAAGATGAAAAGGGTAATATTTCATTTAAGCAAATTAATAAAAATCTTAAAATTGATTTAGAAAAACTAAAAAATGGCGAGTATTCATTAAAACAACTCATGTATAGCGATAATTCAGAATCACCACCAAATCAAAACAGAAACTTAGGAGAATACAATGGAGAAGAAGTTATTCTTAAAAATGGAAAATATGGAATGTATGTTACTATAAATGGTAAAAATACATCCGTAAAATATATTAATAAAGAAATGGAAGATATTATGTTAAAAGATGTAGTGGAATATATTAATAAAAAATCAAGCTCTTCTTCTAATATAATTAAAAAGTTAAGTGATGATATAAGTATAAGAAAAGGTAAATATGGACCTTATGTATTTTATAAAACAACTTCAATGAACAGACCAAAGTTTATATCCATGAAAGGAATGGCAGAGGAAGAAATTACAATTTCTTGGGTAGAAGCAAACTTAAATAATTAAACATTACAATAAAAACCAATAATATTATTATTGATTTTTATTTCATTTATCACGTTTCATTACAATTGTGAAAAAGATTCAAATAACCATGGTAGGTTTTCGGCGGCTGATTTACTAACAATAGTAAGAGCACCTAAAACATAAAATACAGATAAAGATTGAGCATTTCTATCCACACCTGCATTAATAAATTTATTAATATTTTTAATAATAACATGTCGGATACTATCGATATTACGATTAAACAAACTTCTACTAACTCTAAAAGGATATCCTAAGTCAGATGGATATATATTATTTCTAGTTTGAACAGTAAGTTGAGCTCTATAATCCCATACATCAATTAATTCTTTTATAAATTTACTTAGTTCATATATATTTAATTCCATAATCCATTTACTATCAGTTATAAATCCAAATGTATCTATTTTTTGAAACAATTCGATTGCTTTGAATTCATTTGTTTTTTTAAGAGTTTCAGTGTAATCATCGTTGTTAATTACTACATTAATATCCATTTTACATATTTTTGTAATTTTTACAATAATATTAATCTGGCGATGTATATCACTTGGAAAAGGTTGTCGATTAAATGGATTTAAAATACAACTCATATACTTTTTAATATTTTTCCTGTTTTTTTTAGCATATTGAAATTGTTCTTTAAATAAATTATATAAGGAACATATGTCAAAGCAGTATACATGATTTTTTTCACCCGACTTTAAACATACTATTTGAGATAAATTTAGATTTTTAATAGGTTCTAATGTCAAAAAATCGATATCATTTGTTGATTCTTTATACAAATGTATATTCTTCATTTTAAATAATTGTCTTACCAAAAAGGATCGAAATAAAGATTGAACTTTAATTGCATAATATGAAAGTCTCATATTGTTATACAGACGTTTAATTAATTCTGGTTTATTTCCACTTACCTTATAACGATAATGTTTACACATTTTTTTTAATTGTGATACATTGTGATTTTTACTTAAAATATCATTATATTGATTTAATTTTAGTATATTAAAATCATCATTGCTAACTTTGTGTTTTTTTTTACTACAAGATTTAACATCTTGATAATAATAATGTTCGATATATTTTTTTGGCGATTTTATTGAAATACTCTCTTTTTTTTTATCTAAATTTGTATTTATCATTAACTTATACATTTTATATATGTTTATACTATTTTTATAAATATTTATATGTAATACCTTGAACTATGGGTTAAGTATTTGAAAAAGTAATTTAAATACATTTTAAGCGTAAGATTAAGAATATTATGAAAAAACCTAACTTAAATTATATTTTAAAAACCTCAATGATATATTTGTTATTATACAATATAACAATTACATTTGTTTATTCAAATGATTATAGTAATTGTAATAAATTATGGGGTGTTACACAGGATGCTAATGGTAAAATGTTGTATAAAGTAGGGATGTATATGTGTGTAGAAGATCCTTATAATATTTATAAAAATTCGTATTCATCAATGCCAACTCCATTATTGAATGCTAATAGCTTACCAATACCTTTAAATAAAACAAATATCTCGATTGGGGGAAATATAACTACTATCTCTCCCAATATTACCAAAAATACTTTTAATCATTCAATAAATTATACAAATCTAACAAATATTTCTGATATTTTAAATAATTCATATCATTCAACAACAACAACCTTGCCTCCTACTACAACAACGACTACTATGTCTCCTACTACAACAACAACCTTGCCTCCTATTACAACGACAACAACCTTGCCTCCTATTACAACAACCTTGCCTCCTACTACTTTTAAAAATTATACATCAAATCAATCAAATCAATATACTAATTTAAGGTCTACAAATGACGGAACAACAGAAAATACAACTGATAGTCCTGATATTGTATTGATCATAGTTATTATTGTTATAGCTGTTATTTTAAAGGTTTTAATTAGTTTAGTTGTTTATCATAAATGTAAAACAAAAAAAATAACCAACGAAAATGTAAAAGTTGAAACAGTTGAAAAAGAAATAACAAAAGCAACACCAACAAAAATAAAGGTAAGCCCTAATAATTTATCAATAGATACATCGAATAAAGGAAAGGAATTAAAATTAAACCACCAGGCGTTAACACCAAATACAAGAAAGATACTTAATGAATCTGAAACTTCTGTTAAAAATTGGTATAAAAAAACGTTTAAAAATGAATTAAAACAATGTAATGATTCCATTCCAATGCCCCCAATATCAAAGGTTCATCCAATGCATCAATATCAAAATACATCAGTTAATAACCCATCTAAATTTAAAAAAAATGTCAAAAAACTGATCAATGTCCATGAAATGAAAATAAAAGAAGCTCAACATTCAAATAGAAAACCGCCATCATCACAGTATAATAAAAACTCAAAATCAATAAACATTCAATCAAATAAAAGAAATTATACAAACCAAGTTAATTTACGAACACAAAATAATCAATTTGCCAAATAATATATCATTTTATATAATTATACTTAAATGTAGTATAATTATATGTTTTCCTATATAATTTATATTATTTTCAATAACTTAATTCCTAAATTTTTAAAATAATATATAAAATTGATTTAAAAAAATTCTTAGTACATTAATTATATAAATCATGAGTTCAGTAAGTTATCTAATCACCAAAGCAAAATCATTTGACGCATCAGCAGTCACCTATAAAGCACCAACGCAAAATAAGAGAGGAGGAAAAAGTGTTCAACTATTATTATCTGGTCAACCAATTGTTCTACAAGTTCCATTAATGTTAACATGGGGAGTTAATGAAAGAGTAGATGAAGCAAGTGGGAGAGTTACCTATGATATGGCATTGGATTTTAGAAATGAAACCGCTTCTGTTAATAAATTTAAAGATGCTATGACGGTATTTGAAAATAAAATTAAAGCAGATTGTATTAAAAATTGTAAAGAATGGTTTGGAAAAAGTAAGATGAGTAGTGAATTAGTTGATAATTTAATGTATCCTATTTTGAAATATCCAAAATTAAAAGATAATGATGGTAATTATACAGACGAAGCTGATTACAGTCGTGCTCCATCATTGAAAGTTAAATTACCATATTGGGAAGGTAAATTTAATGTAGAACTATATAATTACGCTGATAAATCTCCATTGTATGTGCCACCAAAAAGAGATGAAGAAGCAACAAGTAGTCCAGTAGAATGTATTCCTAAGGCTTCTCATGTAAATGGGTTGATTGCTTGTCAAGGTATGTGGTTTGCAGGCGGTCGTTGTGGTGTAACATGGAAATTGGTTCAAGCATGTGTAAGACCACCAGCAAGACTATTGGGAACAGCTACTTGTCATATTGAAGATGATAGTGATGATGAAGAAATGGAAAATAATTTAGCACAAAAAGAAGATGATGATAGTGGAGTATCACATCAACCATCATTTAAAGATTCAGATGAAGAAGAAGAAGAAGAAGAAGTAGAAGAAGAAGTAGTAGAAGTGGTTAAACCTAAAAAAAAGAAAAAGGTTGTTAGAAGAAAAAAAACCTAAAT
>MDTC01061841.1_pt1 | contig 11211 bp, 7 predicted proteins | sample 811181 | NCBI WGS metagenome assembly MDTC01 (sample SAMN05326644, study PRJNA326480) | marine metagenome | isolation source: seawater | place: Pacific Ocean: North | collected 2011 | reverse complement strand
TGTACTTTCTTCTTTACATTTTCTATAATCGGCTGTGTAAAAGTTGTAGCTGCAACTGCTGTAACAGCTGCTATGCTAGTTGTAACTAATACCTCAGTCGAAGGTATAGGTATGGGTGGTAAATTCGGTATCTTTAACTTAGGAGCTGGTGGAGTCTCTGTTTTTGTTGTCTTAGGTTTTACTCCTTGTTCATCTCTAAGATCACTAGGAGGTACAACCATAGGTACATAATAAGGTACGTCAGCTGTTGGTAAAGGTATCTCTACAGTTTTTATATCAACTATATCAGGTAATATTATGGTGGGTAGTTCCATTAGCTAGGTGGTGTCGGCCAAGTAACAGAAGAAATATTTAAAAACCCATGCGAATCAACTGTTGGATTTGCACTGGTCGGTAAATCTCTTAGTGCTTGTCTATATGTTTTCCAAGCATCTGCAAGTGTTAAATCTGAACTGGCTCTCCAATCTGTAATTGCTAATAATCTATCTCTTTCAAACCTTAATAATTTCATAGGTTCTAAACCATCTAATCTAGTAATTTCTGCATCTATTGCAGATTCAGTAGGTAAACTTCTAGAATTACTAGAATCCCAACTTATACCAGAATAATCATTACCTATCCATGTCCATCTGGCTTCGGTATCTAAAGATTTAAGTGCATCTTTATTTGTATATTTCATTATGGTGACACCTCATAAACTATTATGTTTCTTTCAGTTCCATATCTTCCGAAGTTCATAAAAATGCAGTTACTACAATATTGATGGTTATGGTATATTCTTATTTTAATAGTACTGCCTGCACTTTGACCATGTGTCCAATATGTATTTAAAGAAGCTATATCACCTATTTGATTTACGAAGTCACCCGGTGTACCACCGCCAGATTTAACAGTTGCCATAGAATAACTTTCGTAACCACCCGGATCTCGAATTGTAGACCAAGACCCGCTTCCACCAACTTCCGCTTGTAACCCTTGAGTACCATAAATAATATGTGAGTTACCTTGAATCCAATAATGATAGTTAGCAAAAATATGAAGAGCAGTGCCTGCTGAAACAGTTATAGCAGCAGTTTCTAATGGGTAATAAACTCCTGTTGATGGATTACTGTTAGTAATATCACTTGTATTTTTTATTACATAAGTTTGAATAATTTTACCACCACCCGGTAAGTTAGTTAAGTTTGCTCCGCTAATAGCTGGAAGCGTACCTGTTATGTTAGCAGCTGGTACGTTTGTCAAGTTAGTCGCACTGATAGCTGGTAATGTACCAGTTATGTTAGCAGCCGGTATTGATGTTAAGTTAGCTGCACTAATAGCTGGTAATGTACCAGTTATGTTTGCAGCCGGAACTGCTGTTAAGTTAGCTGCACTTGCAGCTGGTAATGTAGCAGGGAATCTAGCATCTGGAATTGTACCTGATGTTAAGTTGGCTGCACTTAAAGCTGTCAAGTCTTTTGCTGTGTTAGTTGCAATAGACGTATTAATAGCGTTAGCTACTTTATCGGTTGTAACGGCATCATCTTTAATACCGCCCGTTCCTATTTTTGTTAATGCCATTATATACCAAATTTAGTTTTTGCGTAAGTTGAAAATCGTGATAATTCAGTATCACTAACTCTAATATCTTTATAATATGCAATTTCAGCTATTGTTCCACTCCACTCATGGTTAGTAGATGTAGTGTTGTAAAAATTACCAATACCTAATCTTGTATAGTTATTTGAAGGTAAACTTGAAGGTCCACTGCTTGCAGTCGCTACATTTGTAAAAGTACTTTGTCCTGATTCTTGCCATTTATATTCTGAGTTTGCACCATTTGCGTTCATACGAAAACAAAAAATACCTTTTTTTGTACTAGATGAATAATCATGGTTAGCATATCCACTAATACCACCAACTTGTTCTCCGTATGCGTTATCCCAAGTATGATCTCCAGCTAAATCTACTGACCATGAACCGCTTGTAGTATTGTTATATACTTGAACAAACATACCATCACCAAGACTTGTTCCACTATTGTGATCTGTTTTTTCGATAACCATTATTACACTCCATGCCATGTCAACGCCACCCCAAAAATCACCAGAAGCGGTCTGTAACATTCCAAAGTTACTATCAGCACCTTGGTTAAAGTCAATAGTTTTTTGGTTATTAAAACCTGAGTCAGTAGCATTATAAGTTAAGTGATCTGTATGACCGGCTCCAAAATTTTCACCACCAACTTGTGCGTTCCAAAGAGTTTTAGATTGTATACCTTCACTCTTCCACCAATGTGTAGCTGTATTATCAATATCCCATGCTTTAGTTTGGTTTATAGTATTCCAATTACTACCATCCCAAAACTCTAATTCGCTTAGTGTAGTGTTATAACGTAAAGAATAATTAGGTGGTGAACCAGCTCTTTGTGCAGTTGTACCAGATGGTAATACTACATGTTTATTAGAGCTTAAGGTTAGTTCATTAGGTACAGCAATTGTGCCATCTGAACCAAGTGTAACTCCATCGCTACTAGCGTTTGCGTTACGTATTGCGTTTGTTTTTAATGTGCTCATGCTGCTACCTCCTTAACTGTTAAAAAAGTTGGAACTGAACGACCATTATAATCTCCTGTACCCGATGAACCTCCAATTACAAGTGTTCCTCCTCCTGAGTTTGTGGTCTTAACTTGAAATTTATAAATTATTGCATTACCTACGGAGTAACTTGGACTATCTAAATATTCAAAAGAAAATGTTCTTGTATTTGCGGCTGGGTGACTAGGGTTTACATCATTTAAACTCATATCTAATGAAGCTCTTGTTTCGCTGCCAGATGCGTCACCGATAATAATAGTATCGTCAAAACTTCCACCAGCTATTGATCTGTTTAATCTTGCATGATTATAACTTTCATCTGCAGTTGACCCTGAAACTCCTGTTGCTGTAATAAGTATTTTACTAGATGCTTTTGTAGGAGTAATAGTTACAGTCATTCCTGTTATGTCAGTATAACTACTGCTCGTTGTTGTAAAACGATCTTTTTTAACTGTTTGAACAACTTGAAGAATTTTACCACTATCAGTTGCCCAGCTTAAATTACCAGAACCATCAGTTGTTAATACTTGTCCAGCTGAACCGTCAGCTATAGGTAATTTATATAAGTTGTCTGCACTACCTGTTGTTTGAGTTGGAGCGTCAAGTGCAACTGACCCTCCAGACTGTGCGTTTAATTTTATACTCATTAATCGTCTCCCATTGTTTCAACTATCGACAAATATCCAGCATCAAAATTACCAGATCCCATATAAAATTTAAATTGAGTCATTGTATCGCTTAAAGTTTTATAACCAGTACCCCAAAATTGATGGTTAGTAGCATCACTACCCCATAAAGTAAAATCTGAGTTCCAAGTATTTCCTTGTGGATTATATAATTGCCATTTTCCAAATATATGATAACTAGCAGAATCTAAACCATAGGTTGCAAAGGCACCAGTCGAGTTACTAACACCGGGAGATGAACTTCTGTGATAACCCATCGCATGATTATAACTGGAAGTTTCAATTCCACCAGCATCTCCTATTTGAATATGCAGATTATTGTTATTATTACCACTTACATCAGACAATACTATTTCAATTTTTTTAACACCAGTAGTTACGTTATGAGTAATTTCAAGTGCATTAGTAGGAAGAGTTACAGCAGTAACAATTCTACGTTGTAACCCAGTTGTATGTGTATGGTTTACTGAGTTAGCTGCTAACTTAGCTGATGTTATTGACCCGTCTGCTACAGGAGGTGTATATCCGGTTATTGTACCGTTTCCGTTTATTGTTATTGCCATTATACTATTGTCCAGTTAGATGTACTTGGAACTGTTACTGTTATTCCGCTGTTAATAGCTATAGGACCAAATGATCCAGCATTTCTATTAGCAGATATTGAATAATCGTGAGTAACAGTTTGCTGGTTTTCCCAGAATACTGCGTTACCACCAGAGTTACCTCCAGTCGCACCAGCTTGTAAACCTGTTAGATTCGACCCATCTATAGCAGGAAGTGTACCAGTTATGTTTGCTGCTGGTATTGCTGTTAAGTTAGCTGCACTAGCTGCTGGTAAAGTTGCAGGAAATCGTGCATCAGGTATAGTACCAGATGCTAAATCACTTGCACTTGTAGTATAACTGGGTACTACCCATTCTAAACCATTAGAGGTATATTTAAGAAATTTATCAGTTCCAGTAGGAGCTGCGTGTATATCTAATTTAGCTTCTGTTATCGAATCGTCTGCTAATTTACTTCCAGCTATAGCAGCAGAAGCATTAATGTCAGCATTTAAAATAGTTCCATCTACAATCTTAGCAGATGTAACTGTATTATCTCCCGGTGTAGGTATACTTACCGCAGAACCAATCTGTATTATAAATACAGAATCTCCACTAGCTAAGTTAGTACCAAAAACAATAGTGTTAGCGTCAACCATAGCAAAACCTTCAGCTGGTGCTGAGGTTCCTGTGTTAGCTTTTTGTACTACACCATTAATAGAAAGTATTAACTGTGCTGCATTTGTTACACTAGCTGCTGTTCCTGAGTTACTGCTTTCACGTAAGTCATATGTAGCAATACTACCATTTAAAGTAGGTGCTCCACTTCCACCAGCTGGACATAAAAATAAATATTTAAACTGACCAGTAGATGTTACTTCACCCCAAGATGATCCATCGTAAACTTTCATCTTAGAAGCATTAGTATCAAATACTAAATCACCAGCATCATTATTAGATCCGGGTTCTCCAGCATTTACACGATACCTTGCAAAGAAATCGTTTACGTCATCACTCAACTGTTTAGTATCAGCTGGTGTAGGAATTATTCTATGAAAATTATATGTATTACTTGAGCCTGTAGATACAACTTGTAAACCTACGCCTGATGCTAAAGTCTCACCATATAAGGTAGACGGAGCACCATTAATAGTTACATTGTCAGATCCGTTTCCAGCTGTTCTAGCAGTAGTAGATTGACCACTACCATTAAATACAACTCCGGCTGCATCTGTAATACTGATTACAACTCCAGAAGCTGGTATACTTGTTGGAAAGTTATCTTCGTCTGCTACTACTTCAAATCCACCAAATGGTAGTAATTGAGCAGCTACATAATCTACTACAGCTCCGGATGTTGGAATATGAGAATCACTATTTGATATAGTTGTTTGCTCACAACCTAACATGCCTATTTCAACGGCATCATTTGCAATCGTAACAGCTCCATCATTAGCAAGTGTTACGTCTCCTGAAATAGCTACAGCTGTAGGAACGGTTGAACCGTTACCAACTATAACTTGTCCATCAGGTACTGCTGCAAGTTTACTATGTGCTATAGCTGCACTAGCATTAACGTCATCGTTAACGACAGCTCCATCAGCTATTTTTACAGAGGTTACATTACTGTCAGCTATCTTAGCAGTTGTAACTTGACTATCACCAATATGTGCTGTATCTATACTACCATCAACATAGTGTTCTGAGTTTATACTGTCATCAGCTATCTTAGTTCCGTCAACTGCATCTGCTGCAATCTTGGCTGTAGTAACTTGTAAGTTACCTATGTGTGCAGTATCTATTGATCCATCCACATAATGCTCGGAATTAACAGAATCATCAGCTATATTATCTCCATCTACAGCATCACCTGCTAACATAGCATGTGCAACTGAACCTGTATCTCCGGTTGTTACTACTGTACCTGTGGTATCAGGTAACGTAATAGTTTTGTCTGATGTAGGATTTGCTACTGTTAATGTAGTTTCATGTGCGTCATCTGCAGAACCTTCAAACTGTATATTACTATTTTGACCTAAAATTAAATCACCGGTTAAAGTACCACCAGTAGCATCTAATTTATTTGAATCAAATTCCATTGCTTTACGCAAAATTTGCAATTGATTATTTGTTAAATCACTTGCAGTTATTGCGGACCCAGCACTATATGGTGCTTTAAGAGTAGGTTCTCCTAAATCTGTAACTGGATATATTGAGATTGTACCACTACTTAAATTAGCTCCACCAATATGTACGGTTTTGTCTGTTAAGTTTACAGTATATTCTCTGGGTGAGGCGGATTCATTTATTGTGCCAGACTGATATGTAAGTGCAATACCATCTAATTTTACTATGACTTCGGTTTCTTTGAATGTTTCAAAACTACCTGAATAGCTATATGTATTGGCATTACTGTTATAGATATCAGAATGTGCTCTTGTTAACGTTGTTATGTGTGCCATTTAGTTTATATCAAGTAGTTTGTTTAATTTGTTATCATCTCGTTGTCGAGCACTCTCTTTAATTTTACCTTTTTCAAGTTCTAACAATCTAATTTCATTGTAAGTACTTAATCTAGTTTCGACCCGTTTTTTAGCTTGTGCTAGTGCAAGATTAATTCTAGGAATAATTCTGCTATAGTTTTCTAAGACCTCACCAGTCACACCTTTTTTACGAAAGTTACGCATAATATTAACATAACCTTTAATTGTAACACCTGTGTCTGGATCTTTATATTTCATGTCAGTTGCAAGTTTCATAATGGTTTTTAATTTTTTATTAAAATAACCATCTTCACCCATTAACTGTTTTAATTCAGATTTTTGATCGCTAGAATATTCTATACCACCACTAGATTTATTAAATTGTGGTAACATATTATATTCTATATCCATTAAAAATTGACTTTCTTCAGAAGGATTAGCAGTACCACCAAACCCAAATATAGTTTTAGCAGTCCTAGCAAGAACTGAATCGCCTTGTTTATTAATAGGTTTACCATCAATAAAATTAATTAAAGGTGCTTGCCTACCACCGGGATCTACAATATCTAACCAATTATTTTTGTTTCTCATCATTTCACCAAAATCTGAATATTTAACTTCTCGTAACATACCATATAAATTCTTACCTAATTCATTTCTAAAATTAGATAAAGGAAACATTGCATTAGTCATTTGTGTAGACCACCTAGTTACAGCAGTTTCGTTACCAGTCATAATATCAAACAAAGGTTCTAATGTACCTAGTAAAGAATTATTTGTTATAGATGCACCTAAAATAAATCCCATTTTTTTACCAAGTTTTTCAAATTTAGCAGTATGAGTTGTATCAAAATTATCCATTACAGTAACTGTAGTAGCTAACCAATCTCCTAGTGGACCTAAGAATTCATAGCTATACCATTTACCATCAAAACCTTGAATTGTTTTTTGTTCCCAACCTTGATTTTGTCTAAACTTTTGTACTTTTCTATCAAAATGACCATAACCTCTAATGCGATCTTGTGAAGCTAATAACCATGCTCCCATCACAGCTACATTACCTGTAGCAACTCTACCTTGTACTTTATAACGAAGATGTTTAAATTTAGCTAAAGGATCTCCTGTCATGTCCTGACCATGTTTAGCAAGAATTGTTTTTATTTCATCTACACTAAAATCAGTAATTTTTTTACCACCTGCATTGCCAAATAATTCAGCATATTCTCCTGCAAAATTGGCACCAATATTTTTTTCAGCAATACCTACACGTGGTGCATATTTACCAAACATATCTAATACGTTTGCCTGAGTTCTAGGAAACCAGAATATAGATCTCATTATTGGAAATCTAGCAAGTAAAGGATTTAAACGTTCTGTTAATGGTGTATCTAAGTTTAAAGCAATTTCACGCCTTGCAAAATCTACAGCATCAGATTTAATATTACCATTTACATCTCTACCTTTGCTATATAAATCTTGATATAATTCATTAAATTCTTTCTGAGTCCATTTACCGTCAGGATATTTTTCTAATAACATATCAAAAGCTAACCCTTTATCTTGAGCAACTTTTTGTGTAGCTTGAGTAAAACCATCTAAACCTGTCATAGCATTAGGACCAAACCTAAACCAAGGATGTTTAGATAATGCATCCATTTCTCTATGATAACTTAATAATGCTTCAGGACCATATTCTCCTTTTTTAGCAGCTGCTGATGCGATTTCTTCTGCTAACTCAATATTTTCTACAATACCTCTGTCAAAATCAAGTCTTGTAAAATCTCTTAATTCATCAGGATTAGCTGCAGCTTTTCTAAACATACGTCCCATATGTTTAAAACCTTGTTGAAATGTATCAGTAAAACCAAAATACATATACGCTGATCTTCTCAACTGTAATGCATCACCTGATCTTAATGCTCCATAAAACACATGAGCCGGTTCAGCTATAAATCCACCAAAGTTACCATATAAAGCTTTTACTGGAGTACCTATTGCAGATAACATATTGTTATATACATTACCCATAAAACTTTTATACACAATAGATGGCATTTCTGGAGCACCATCATATATCATTTTAGAATATGTACCAAAACTATTTGTAATATAATGGTTAATATCTTTAATAGTTCTTACATTACCATCAGATAACTCATATGCCATTCTTACGGATTCAGCAAATTCAGGATTATATTTTTGGATATCATTTAAAGTAGTTCTTAATTTTTTAGCTTCAGGAATTATTTCAGCTATTTTAGAATTAAATTGATTATCTAATTGATTAACATATTTAAAAGTATTTGATGGATCATTTTGAATTGCTGATAATAAATTTTTTCTACCTTTAAAATTAAAATCTGCAATTTTAGATTCTATTTCAAATAATTCTATACGATCTAAAATTTGTTCATTAGCTCTAGCTACTGACTCACTATTTTTTACTAACCTAGCACCTTCTGCTAAATCTGTAATTTGACCAGCTTCAGATGTTAACAAATAAGCTGTAGCTTTTTCAGTATTAATATCTGCCCAATCAGCTAATATTTGTTTGTTAGCTTTTTTAATTGCATTAAAACCTACTTTATTTAATTTTTTTACACCGTCAACTGTTGTTTTAAAGTTGTCTAAAATTTTAACTAAAGAACCTCTAGGTAATGTAGGATCAGAAATAATTTCAGCTAATATTGTACCTTCATTATTTATTTGTTTCCAAGACAAAGCTTTACCATCTGGGAGTTTAACAGAATAACTACCACCTTTAATAAGATCATCTCTTAAAGATTTAATTAATGTACGATCTGCAATTACAGAATCATCTAATCCAGATTTTCTAAACCCTTCAGTTAATAAATTACCTAACCTACCAAATGTAGTATTACTGTTAGTTGCTATTTGAGTTTGATCTTTAGCTGCTCCTATAATACCATCAAAATCTTTTGTACGTATACCAGCTTGTAATTCATTAGATGATTTGTGAATTCCAAGTGTAGGTTGATTTACATTTAGTTTGTCATTATCTTTATAATATTTAGTTAAAGAATCTAAATCTCTTTGATATTTTGCTTCACCTCTTAACAAAGAATCTGCAACTGAATTTGTTTCATCAAACACTTTTGCATCTAAAGGATCTTTTACTAAGTCATCTAAATTTTTAGTTGTGCTATCTGCTTCAGATAAAAACTGTGTTACATTTCTTGTGCTTCTACCAGCTCTAGCTAATTTAAAAAATCCTAACATAACATCAGAATAAAAACCAAAACGAATACCTTCTAAAGTATTAGCTCTATGTTTAGCATCTGGACTTAGTTTATCTGATGTCCAACCTTCTGGTATTAAATTATGACCCCACCATTTACCACGTTTCCATGATGTAGCTAAGGTATCATTCATAGAATTATTTTTATTTATAGCATCAGTAAAACCACCAATACCCATATCTAAACCTATTTTAGCAAATCTTTGAAATGCTGGATTATTACCTAAACGATATAACCAAGGAGCATATTTAGCTGCTACTTTAGATTGTTGTATTGCTTGTCCACCAGCTATACCTTTACCTCTAAGCACAAAATAAGGTAATATAAGAGAACTTATTTCTCTCATAGCTGTAGCACCTTCTTGTTCAAACTTAGGTATCTTAGGTATTTCAGGAAGTTTTAAAGGTTGACGTATTGGTTTAGTTGCCCAGTTTCCTAGATCAGTTAACCAATCAACACCACCTGCCGCTATAGACATCATCTTTTCTTGATTTAAAAGAGGACTATAACCTTTAGCATAATCAAGAGCGTTGCCAGTATTTTGTTCTTTTTCGTATTCTGAATATGATTTACTATGATATTTCATAGACCAATCATTAGCTGCTGTATCCTTGTCAGGACCATCAGGTAATTTTCGCCATGCATAAAATGCATCGTTGCGTTCTTTTCTTTTAGCGTAAGTATCAGCTTTAAATGGTTCGTTTGCAACTACTTCCGTAGGAGTAGTAGGAGGTTCAGATGTAGACGCTATTAATGTCTGATCAACAATTTCATTTACATTGTCTGTTATTGTTTCAGATTCAAGGTTTAAATTCTGTACCTCACCAATTAAATTCTGACCTATACCCTCGTAAGGAGTTGCCATGATTTATTGTTGTAATAAAGGATTAGTAGCTTCAGGGTTAGTATCAACACCTTCAGGTACTGTGTAATCATAAGTGGGATCGGGTTCTTCAGTTATAGGACTTTCTTCTTCTGGTTCTCTAGGTTTCCAGAATTCTTCTAACATTTGATTTAGTTTAAATTTATTTGCAGTATATAATTCAGAATCTACTAAAGAATCTTCTAATGGAAGATGAGTTAAATCTCCTGTTAATGCATACATGTTTGTAGCAAATTCAGGATCATCAAACATTTGTAAAATATTTTCTTTAGGTACATTACTCATCATATCAGTAAAGTCTTGTTCTCCACCGGGTTTAAAATCTGTAGCAAATGTAGGAGATAAACTAGCACCTATAGCTGTAGGAATATTACTAACAGTTTTAACAGCATCTAATTGATCACCTGTTACCGTAATCATACCATCTTTATCTACAGGTAAATTAAATGTGGCAGCTGCAGTTATACCTAAAATATCATCTCCATACGTATATGTAGAAACACTACCAATAGCATTACTATTTTTAGCAATGGTACCAGATATTTCTTCAGGTCTAAACATACCATCAACTGTATTTCCATTCAATCTATTTATCATACCAGACCGTAAATTCATTACGTCGTCTTGTCCTAAATATTCTAAAAATTCTTTTTTTAATTCTGATTTTCCGTGTGCTGTTTGACGTAAATTTAAAAATTCACCAACACTCATATTAGCTCTTCTAGCATGTTCGATTACCCAAGGAGGTGTCATGCCTGTTTGATCAAGTAAAGTATTGTAG
>MDTC01006115.1_pt1 | contig 11211 bp, 10 predicted proteins | sample 811181 | NCBI WGS metagenome assembly MDTC01 (sample SAMN05326644, study PRJNA326480) | marine metagenome | isolation source: seawater | place: Pacific Ocean: North | collected 2011 | reverse complement strand
CAAGAAACAAATAATCAAGAAACAAATAATCAAGAAACAAATAATCAAGAAACAAATAATCAAGAAACAAATAATCAAGAATCAAATAATCAAGAATCAGATAATGAAGAATCAGATAATGATGAATCAGATAATGAAGAATCAGATAATGAAGAATCAGATAATGAAGAATCAAATAATGAAGAATCAGATAATGAAGAATTAGATAATGAAGAATCAGATAATGAAGAATTAGATAATGAAGAATCAAATAATGAAGAATCAAATAATGAAGAATTAGATAATGAAGAATTAGATAATGAAGAATTAGATAATGAAGAATCAAATAATGAAGATAAATTATGTAAAAATAATATAGATTATAATAAATCTATGAATTTACTTGAAAATAGTAATATATTAAATATGGTAAATAGAAATAGTGTTTCAAAGGGTAGAGGTAGAGGAAGAGGAAGAGGTAGAGCAAAAATAAAAAAAAATTTACAAGGTTTAAATTTATAATTTAGGGTTATTATAAAAAAAAAATATAATATTAAATATATAATGAGTGAAGAAAATATGATTAATGATTGTTTAATGGATAGTAGATATTTAACTGATTATAGACCACATAGTGATGTGGAGAATATAAATAGAGTTAAATGTGGTGTTGAAAATAATTTTGAATATAGAATGTTTTTACAAAAAAATGCTAAGAATATAATTAAAAGTAATTTAGATGATTTAGATAAATTTCTTGGTTGTGGTCCTTATGAAGATACAATGATACCAGAAAAAACAAAAAAAGTATGTAATAAAGATGGTTGTACTATAGAAGCACATGATCCAAATGGATTAGGTAATGGTCGTAAATATACTAATGAAAAAGAATGTATATATAAATTTAAAAAATAATATTAATTTATAATTAATATAAAAAAATATTAATTATATAATTATATAATGTCAGATACAGAACTAAATGAAGATTTTCTACATGTAGATGATCGAATAAATGGTCAAAAATTTGTTTGTTTATCATTTTTATCACCTGAAAAAATATTAAAAAATAAAGAGCTATATGTATTTAATGAATTTATTAAAAAATTTATTTTAGAAAATAATAATAATTTAATAAAAAAAATAAGTAAAGAATATAATTTAGATGAAAAAAAATTATTTGAATTAATTGAAGAACATAGTTATAATGAAATAAATGATAAATTTCTTGATTTTAAATATGCAAATAATGATGAATTAAATGATAAATTTAACGAAGAAAATGATTTTCAAACAAATGTTAGAGGTATTAAAATAAGAGGTGTATATGAAACAAAAAAAGAAGCTGATATAAGAGCAAAGGTATTATCTAAATTAGATAAAAATCATAATGTTTTTGTAGGACAAGTTGGATATTGGTTACCATGGGACCCAAGTCAAGCAGATACAGATAAATTAGATGCAGAGTATCAAGAAAAAGGATTGAATGAATTAATGAAAAAATATAATGAAAATACAGAAGCTCGTAATCAACATTTTGCTGATATTAAAAATGAAAAAATGAATATTTCTAAAAAAGAAAATAAATTAGAAACAGAATTACAAAATGAAGATCCTTGGTTAAATAAAATAAATAATAGTGAAAATAAAAATGAAAATAAAAATGAAAATAAAAATGAAAATAAAAATGAAAATAAAGATGAAATTAAAATAATATAATAAAACTATTTAAAATTTTTTTTATGTATTTTAAATAATGAGCTGGTTAGATAAATATAAACCTACTAATATAAAAGAATTATATTTTTTTGAAAATTATATAAAAAAAATGGATGAATGGTTTCAAAAAATTGATAAAAATAAAGTAGCTTTAAATATTCAAGGTCCTATAGGTTGTGGTAAAACTATTCTATCTAAATTATATTTAAATACAAAAAATTATAATATTAATTATTATTGCATAAGTAATATTAAAAGTAAAAATTTATTTATAAATAAAATTAAAGAAAGTTCTAAAACATATGATATATTATCACTTTTAAATTCAGAGAAGAAAAAGAATGCTTATATAATAGATGAAGTAGATAATAATAATTTAAGTAAAAATGAATTAATTGAAATAATAAAATATTTAATTATAAATAAAAATCCATTAATAATAGTTGGTACATATAATAAAAATGTTCATTATCCAAAAAAAAATTTAATTGAATTAAAAATGAATAAATGTAATGATATATTATTAGAAAAAGTATTTGATAATATAATAAAAAAAGAAAAAATTAATTATAATATAGATATATTAACAAAAAAAAAAATAATAAAAAAAAGTCAAAGTGATATTAGAAAATTAATTATTATTTGTGAATATTTATTTACTAAATCAACTAATTTTAATAAAGATATAGATAATATTGATAATTTAATATATAATAAAGATATTGATTATAGTTTATATAATGTTTATAATATGTATATGAATAGTTATATTAACATTGAAAAATCAAATTTATATTGTGAAAATTTATTAAATAATTTAATATATAATAATATATTTAATGAAATTACTAATAATTGTGATATAGAAAATGAAAAAGAAAAAATAGATACATTATATGATATATCAAAAAATATTAATTATAATAGTTCATTTGAAAAATATTATATTGAATATAATTATGATTTTTTAGAATATTCATCAATATTATATATTAATGGTATATCTTATAAATTTAATAAATTTAAAAAAAAATTATATAAAAAATTTACTGATATTGAATATCCTAGAAATATTTATATTAATAATCAAAATAATCTTTATAAAAAATTAAAATTTAATTTTATTTTTATAAAAAATTTTAATTATTTAAATAATAAAAATTTTAATAATTATTTATTAAGTTTTATTAAAAAAAATGAAAATAATTTTAAAAATGTAGATATAAAAATAGAAACATTAAAATTTATAATTAAATATTTAAATGTTAATGATAATATTAAAATAAAGTTATTTGAATTATTATAAAATTAATGATCTAAATTTTGGTCAATTAAAACACTATATTTATTATTATGTAAATCAACATATCCAGCACCATTAGGAGAATTTTTAATTAAATTTGACATAAATGATAATGATTTATTACTTGAGTTAATATTTGATTTTTGAATTAAAATATTATTATCAATAGTAAAAATAAAAATATAATCATCATTTTTATCTAAAAATCCTATTTTACCTTTTCCATATGTGTATGACATATAATTATTTCTAATATATCCTAAAATTTCTAATAAGAATGTTTCTAAATTTTTTTTTTTAATTTGTTCAATTAATAATTCATTAGTATCTTTAAACATAATATCTTTATTATTATTTGGTTTACAAATCATTAATTTTAAATTATTATCATCTAATAAAATCCATGGATAAATAGAAATATAATTTATTTGATTTTGTGTCATATTGGTATAAAATATATATAATAATAAATCAATTTTAAATATATATAAAATTAAATTAATTTATTTAAATAATATTATGTCATATGAAAATTTTATTAATAATACATTACATAATAAATATTTTGAAATTATAAATATTAAAAATGATGGAAGCTGTTGTTATAAATCAATATTAACATGTTTAAAAAATATAAATTATAATATAAGCTCAAATTTAAATTCAAAAGTAATTCAATCAAAATCTTTAAAATGGATTATAAATAATAAAAATAAATATTTAGAAAATTTTTATTCAACAGTGGAGGATTTAGTATTAGATACACATGATGTTATAGATTTTGAACAATATGTTGATAGATATAAAGTATATTCTGGGAAAGAATATAATAATATTGAAAATGATAGATGGGGAGGATTACCTGAAATTATAGCTTTATCAAATATATATAAACTAAATATTAATGTATATTGTATTCAAAGCTTTGACAAAAAAAAAAATAAAATTATAAAAGGTAAAATAACTAATAATAAACTTAATAAAAGTTCTAGATTTAAATTATTATATTCAACATCAAGAAATGAATATAATAAAGATATTAATTTATTATTTACTAATATAAATAATATTGAACATTTTGATAGTCTTGTAAAAAAATAAATTTATTATATTTGTTATAAATAAATGAGTAATGATGAATATTTTGAAGAAGAAGATTATGGATATGGAAGAAAATTAAGTGATGATATGGTAAAAGGTTTCATTAGTTTTATATCAAGCTTATTTTCTAAATTTTTTAAATATTTATGGGAAAGACATATGATAAGTATTTATGATTATTTTGATAGATGGAAGGAATGGTGGTATAATGATAATTTTGTAATTAGAGTTATTAAATCAATTAAACATAGTATGAGATGGAGAGGATTAAGTTTTAAACAAAGAGCTTATAGAATAATTAATTTATTAAGTAATGGTTATTTAGTAAGTCTTAGTAGTAATCCACCAGATCCTAAAATACCTTTGTTTCTTGAAGGAACATTTTATTTGTGTCATTTTTTCATTTTTATTGCATTATTTATGTTTGCTATGAAGATAGGAAAATTAACAGATAAATTTGATAAAAGAGATAAAGAAGATGCTGAATATTTAAGAAAAATGGGATATAATAATATGGATGGTCTTAATAATATGAATAATAATATGAATAAATAATAATATGAATAATAATATTATTTATTAAAATTTATGAATTTTAATTAATTAATTAATTAAAATATTATATATAAATAGATATTTAATATGAATAATATTGAAAAATTAAAAAAAAAGGATATTAAAAAAGAATTTTTAACTGGATATAAAGCAAGTAATTCATCAAATAATTCATATTGTGATGGAAATATTATAAGAGTATCATCATATCCAAATTGTTATAATGAATGTAGAAAAAATAGAGTATGTTCTGCAATTAGATATAAAAATGATTATTGTCAATTATTAAGTAGTTGTAATAATTTAAGATATGATGAAGAATGGCAAGTTAAGAGAAAAAAAAAAATAGATAAAAAAGCATTTACTAAATTTCCTTTAAAAGAAGAAGTAGATAGAAGAAAAAAAAAATTACCATTTATATTATTTATTCTTCAAAGTGTTTTAATATTATTTATATGTGGTATATTATTATTCCATATATATAAAATTTTTAAATTAATATATATACTTGCTCCTGATTCAATTAAACAAAAATTTGCTAAAACATGGTTAGGAAGATTATTTTATTATAAATCATAAATATAATAATTTTTTTTAAATTTAATTTAGTATATAAATTATTTAAAATTGATATTTTATTATAAATTAAATGAACACAGATTTAAATTTAAATGATTTATTAATATTTTATAATATAATGTTTACATCATGGAAAAAGAATAATATACCTGAAAATTTAAAAATAGAATCTTTTGAAAATTTATTTAATAAATTAAACTTAATAATAAATAGATATATAATTAATCCTGAAAAAAAAAAATTAAATATAAAAGGAGAAGGTTGTTATATTCATATGTTAAATAAATATAAATCAAATTTTATTTTAAATTCAGATGATATTATATTGGAAATAGGAAGTAGAGATGCATTAGATTCAATAGATTTATATAATAAATTTAAATGTAATATTTATTCTTTTGAATGTAATCCTACAGCAATTGAAATTATGAAACAAAATATAAATTTTCATTTACCACAAAACGAAAATATAAAAATAGTATCATATGCTATAAATGATATTGATGATGATAATATTAATTTTTATCCGACTATTATTGATAATATTGGTGCATCATCATTATATAAATTAAATACTAATTCTAATAATAAAGAAATTATTAATCATACAAATAGACATATTCAAAAAAAAATAAAAGTAAAATCAATTAGACTTGATACTTGGATTAAAAAATATAATATTGATTATAAAAAAATTAAATTATTATGTATAGATTTACAAGGTAATGAATTAAATGCATTAAAATCCATGTCTCATTTTATTAAAACAGTTGAAATTATAATTTGTGAAGGACAAAGAGATAAATGTTATCATGATAGTTGTCTTATTATAGAGATTTATAATTATTTAATACAGTATAATTTTATTTGTTTAAATTTAAATAATAATAAAGATAAAGCATTTTCAGATTTTATATTTATTAAAAATTTATAAAGATAATATGTAATTAATAAAATCTAATTTATCATTTTTATTACCTCCTTTAAAACCTTTACTTATAACAATATATTGATGTATTTCATCTAAATTATCATTTTCTTTATAAGTATCAATTATATTTTTAAATGATCCATGTTCATATTGTAATCCTGTTTCATTAATAATTTCAATTATTTTATCTGTATAAATTATATTTTCTTGATTATAATCACCAGTTGTTGATAATTGCACTTCAAATTTTTCTTTATCATTTGTTAATTTATATTGAATAAAACCATCAGATGATTCAAATAAATTATTATCTGATTCTTCAATTTTGTTTTTAATTATTGTACCATCTACATATGTGAATATAAAGAAACCTTGTTCATTTAAAATACTATTTATAAATCCGAAAAATTTTCGTAAATCATTAATATAATGTATAGAGAACATCATATTTATAAAATCAAAAATAGGTGCTTTTTTATCATTTTTTTTGAATAAGTCATCAATGGAATCTATTAATTTTTTATCAAATTCTTTATCTCTATTATAAATTTCTTTTATAATATCACCTTCTAATTGATAATCATTTTTTTCTATTAAGTTTTGAAATAAATTTTCTTCAGTATTTTCAGGTAGATTATTAGCATCTGCTGTTATAAAATAACCATTACTATTATTATAATTTTTAATAAATCTATCTCTACATTTATCTTTAGCTGTTATATTATTATTATCTATATCAAAGCCTAACAATAATTGAAGTTTATTATTGTTAAAATTTTCATTATTTAATAATTTATGAATATCACCTCCTTGACCACAACATATATCTAAAATATTAATATTTTCACTTATTAATTTTTTCATATATTTATTTATTAGTATTTTTTTAACTTCATTATTATATGATCTTAAATTTTTACCATGTTTACTAGTAACTTTATCATAATATACATTTTTATCTTTAATTATTTTAATTATTTTTTCGAATTCATTTTTAACTAAATAATCTGATTTAAAATGATTAAATATATTGAAAAATGTAATATTAGAAGAATCAAAAGGGTTTGGTTTTATTTTATCATGTCTAATTCTTAAATAATGCCATTTATAATTACTTTCATTTTCACCCCAATATATACACTCAACTATTTGATTATCTAAAATTATATCACCATTTAAAGTTTTTATTTCATTTATATTTTTTGGTTCTTCAAATATAATTTTTCCTACATCTTTTATATATGGCTGTATAGATTGAAATCTTATAAGATAAGGAAATTCCTTAATACTATTATATAATTCTATTTCTTTTATTTGTTTATTATCATTTTGAACATATATAAATTTAAATTTAAAATCAATTGTGTTTAACAATTTAGGTTTCCATTTTAAATTAGATTTCCATATATTAGAAATATATCTATCTTCAATTTCTATATTTGGTAATAATATTAAACCATCTAAATTGTATTTTATTGTATTGTTATTATATAATTTAATTAATTCTTTATAATTAGATAAATCATAATATATTTTTAATTTAAATTCTATATTATCATTTAAACTAATTTTATTAATTTCAGAAATAACTTTTTCTAGTTTAGAATGTCTTGTATTTTGATAATCTACACTTAATGTATTATTACTTATTTCTTCAAGATGAAATTTTTGATTATTAATTTTTTTAGATTGAAATATATAAATATCAAATGCATTATAATTAAATATATAATTTTCTACTTCTTCACTATTTATAATATTATTTAATGTAAAGTTTTGAAAAATCTGTAATTTATTTTTAGGTAGTGATAAAATATATTCACCATCAATTATAGTATTTTTATATATTGTATTAATTTTTCTATTAACATTTAATACATTATATTTATTTATTAGATATACATTTCCATTTTTATTAATAAATAAATTATATCTTTCTCCGTCAGCTTTATCTGTAATTTTATAATCATATAATGATGTTTCTGAATTTTCTGAATGTAAAGTATCATCTAAATCTTTAAAAGTTAATGAAATAGGTTTAGGTCCAAACAAACAATTTTTTTCATTTATATTTTTTAAATTACTAAAATTATTTTTAATTAAATTAATAAATTCAAATTTAATTTCATTTTTTTCATTATTATTTAATTTATATAAATCATTTGATAATACATTATTAATTATATATATTTTTTGACATAAATTAGTAATATAAATATTAGGATTAGGATTACTCATCATATTTTTTAAATTTACTTCTATTTCTATTTCATAAGTTTCTTTAATATTATTTATATTTTCTAATTTATATCTATTAGATACAAAATGCTTTATAACAGATAAATCTATTCTAAAATTATCATATACAAATGAAATTCTTTTCTTTAATCTATATGTTTTCATTTTTTGTATATTATAATATTCTTTATATCTATCAATAATTTTTTTATCATCTTGAATGGAATAATCTAATTTTTTTTCATTTTTAAAATTAAAATTAAAATTTAAAATATTATTTTTTTTACTAATTATTTTTTTAAATTCAAAATTAATATATTTATCTGGTATTTCCAATATATTATTTTCATTATTGCAAAAATAATTAATATTGTTATTATAATCATCATTAATAATTTCTAATCTATAATCATTTAAATTAAAACCTTTATATGTAAAGACATTTAATATTTTTTTTTGTTCAATTTCTTTTTCTTCTTGATCTGAACTTAATATTTTAATTATTTTTTTAAATCCATAAATATCAATATTATTTTTATATACTAATTCTAACTCATAATCATCACTATCTTTTTCTATAATTGTATTTATACAAGTATCTATAAAAGTTTTAATTTCTGAATATACATTATTTTTAGACATATTTATTATATATATAGATAATAAAATCAATTTTAAATAAATTTAATATAAATTATTATATAATAATTTATATTACATAATAATTTATATTATATATGACTAATATGTCTAATATTTTTTAACCAAAAATAGAATTAGAAACAAAATATAAAAAAAAATATAATATTATAAAATATTATAAAATAATATTTTTTAATATATTCATTCTATTTATAGTGTCATCTTTATAATTTTTTATTCTAAATTTTATATAATCTAATCTATTTTCTATATGTGTTAAATCATTATATTTTTTTTCATTCATTAATTCTTTATTCAAAAAATATAATTCATCTTCTAAAGCTTTTTGTTCTATAGCACATGTTTCAACAAAAAAATTTAATATAGGTTCTAAATTAAATCTATCTTTATTATTATTTATATATTCTGATGCTACTTCATCTGCTAAACATTCTTTTTCATAAAGTTCTACTTTATTTAATGTTAATGGATCAATATATATATCTTTATTAATAATATGTCCAACTTCATGTGATAATATATGACTTTGAATTGATAAATCTTCAGGAATCATATAAGGATTTGCAACTATACTTGGTATTCCTTTTAATTTATTTAAAAAAGATAAAGCTGGTATAGGAATTTTATTATCATATATTAATTCAATTTCATCATCAAATCTAGCATATGGTGTAATTTTAACATTAAAAAATTTTTCAATATCATAAACTACTAATATATCAAATTGAGGCATTTTTATATTATATTATAATAATATTTTTATAAACTATTTAAATTATAATAATAATATTTAAATTTAATATTTAAATTATAATAATAATATTTAAATTTAATATTTAAATTTAATATACATTAATTTATTAAAAATAATAACAAAAATATATTATTAAACTCTATATTTTTTTTGTTTTTAAAAGCCTAATACAAAATCTAAAAAGTAGTACCTTTTAGCTACATGTATCACGAAATATTTTTTTTTTTTAAAAATAAACCTTGAAAAAATTTAAAAAAAAAAACTTGATGAAAAAACACTTTCCGAATTTTCAACTTTTTTTTTCCACAAAAAATTTATGTGGAATGTGTAAAATTTTTTTCTGCTTTTCTGCTTTTTTATATAAATTCTGCTAAATATATAATTAAATTCTGCTTTTTTATATATAAATTAAAATAATATAAATAATATAATATATATATATATATATATTACACTATTATGAAGATACATAAATGTTATTTTTGTAATTACCAAACTAATAAAAAATCAAGTTTAAGAGATCATGTAATGAAACAAAATAAATGTAGTTATTTAATTAAGTCTATCTCGATTAATAGTATAGAAGATTACTATAATTTACGAGATTTACACATTAATGAACCAAATAACCACATTTGGGGAATAGATTATACAAATCAACCAGCTCCAGATTATTATGATTCTGATGAGGAAGGTAATACAGATTTAGTAGATAAAAATACAAAATATATAGATTCTGTTATTGAATGCAAAATTAACAAATCTATAATTTGTGAATATTGTAATAAAGAGTATAGTAGAAATGATAGTTTAAAAAGACATTATAGTACATGCAAAAAAAAAAAAGAATATAAGCAAAAACAAACATTATTAATAGAAGAAGAAAAAAAAAAGAGAGAAGAAGAAGAATTAGAAGAAAAAGAATTAATAGAACAAATTAAGTTTTTAAAAAAATTGATGGAAGAACAAAAAGAAGAAAATATTAAAATAAAAGAAAAGTTAAAAAATTTAGAATATAGAGATAAATTTAACAATAATAATATTATAAATAATAGTAATAATAATGAAATAATAAATACTAAAAATCAATTTATAAATAATAATCAAAATATAACTAATAATACAAAAAATGAAATAGTAATAAATACATTTGGTCTAGAAAATAAAAAAATATTTGATGATGAGAATTATATGCTTAAATGGTTAAATGCACCATTTACAGCAATACCAAATATGATTGAAAAGTTACATTTTGCACCAGATAAAAGACCAGAAAATACAAATATAAGAATTAATAATATAAGTAATGGAAAAGCTCAAGTATTTAAATATGGTCAATGGAAAACTATAATGAAACATGATTTAATTCATGAATTAATAGGAGAATGT
>MDTC01189360.1_pt1 | contig 11213 bp, 10 predicted proteins | sample 811181 | NCBI WGS metagenome assembly MDTC01 (sample SAMN05326644, study PRJNA326480) | marine metagenome | isolation source: seawater | place: Pacific Ocean: North | collected 2011 | reverse complement strand
TCCCGCTGATTGATGCGCGGAAATGGCTTTTAGCGGATTTCTGGAAGAGATCAAGCCCGTGGCGAGCAGGATTCCTGCGCAGGAGCAGGGAGATTTAGGGATAAATGAGCTCTTTTGTTTCGTTTATATACTACGAACCTTTTTCCGGGCTTGTGTGAAGTGCCTTCACAGTCTCGAATAATCTTCAGCCTCTCTTATGCTTCAACGACTTCGTCTTGCTGCAGCTCCATTGCTGCTCTTCCTCACTTGTTTTTCCGCACCGGTTGCCGCCCAAACCGATTTCGATTTGGTGGGTCGTGCGATGGGGCGTATTTTACAGAATGGTCATTACTCGCGTCCCGCCTTTGATGTCGAGTTGAGCCAAAAGTTTTTTGAGGAGTATCTGGAGACCTTGGATCCCAGCCATGTCTATTTTCTGCAGAGCGACATTAAGAAATTCCAGAAGCAATACTCACACTGCCTTCACGAGCTTCTCATGATGAGTGATGCTCTCTCGGCGGGTGTGGAGATTTTCGAGGTTTACCGGAGCCGGGTCAAAGCTCGCATCGGGGAAGCCTGTGCCTTGTTAGAGAAGAACGAATTCAAGTTCGATGGTGACCGCACCGTGATTCTTGATCGCTCGGAAGAGTCTTGGCCGGCAGACGAGGAGAGGGCCAGGGCTTTGTGGAAACTCCGCGTTGAGCAGGCGCTTCTTTCGGAGTTGATGCGTCGTGAGGAAATCGATCAGCGAGCCAAAGAGCAAGGCAAGGAAAGCCCCTTTCTCGAGGCGCCTTCAGCTATCTTCAAGGTGAAGTCGAATTACGACCGCGTGCTCAAGAAAATCATGGATTCTGATTTGGAAGATGTCGCGAACTACTTTTACAGCGCGGTCGCCCGTTCCCACGATCCGCACAGCGATTATTACAGTATGCGGGAGTTCGAACAATTTCGCATCGGCATCAGCAACGAGCTGGTTGGAATCGGAGCGCGATTGATTTCCGAAGATGACGGCACTTCAAAGATCACCGGTATTATGACCGGCGGTCCGGCGGATCGCCAGGGACAGCTGCAACCAGGTGACCGCGTGGTGGCGGTTGACCCGCGGGGGAATGGAGACTGGGTCGATGTGATGTTCATGCCTTTGAGTAAGGTGATCGAACAGATCCTCGGGGAAATCAACACCACAGTTGGACTTAAGGTGAGTCCGATGAATGGCAAAAAGGATGAATTTGTCATCATCAAGATTGATCGCGAACGAGTGAGCTTGAAGGAGGATTTACTTTCAGCAGAGGTGTATGAATTTGGGGAAGGTGATGAACTGCAGAAGTATGCTGTCATTGAGATGCCGTCCTTCTATTTTGACTTCGAAAACCGCGGTAACCGGGTTTCGGTAGACCTTGAAAAAATTCTCAAGCGATTGGTGGAAGAGAAAGTCGATGGTATTGCTATTGACGTTCGTGGCAATGGCGGAGGTTCGTTGGATGAGGTTCGTCGTTTGACGGGATTCTTTACCGGACGGGGCCCAATGGTGCAGGTGAAGTCGACCAATGGTCGGGTCGAGCCGCTGATTTCCAAGATCCGTCGTCCTATCTATACCGGGCCGCTCGTGGTGCTTACCAGTAAGGGGAGTGCCTCGGCCACCGAGATTATGGCGGGCGCACTGCAGGATTATAACCGCGCGGTTATCGTTGGGGAGTCCTCGACTTTTGGAAAAGGAAGCGTGCAGAAGTTCGTCGAAATTTCCAACTACATGCCGGTCTTCTCCAATCATGACCGGGCCGGACGAATCAAGCTCACGATTCAGAAATACTATCGTCCATCTGGAAGCTCGGTGCAGAAGCTTGGGGTGGTGCCTGATATTGTTTTACCAAGTTATAGCGATGCGGAAGAACGGGGCGAAGCCTATGCGCGTAATGTTCTGCCGCATGACATTATTCGCGCAGCGGAAGACTTCGTCCCAATGAACCGTGAACTTCTCCATTTTGCCGAACTGATCAAGCTGAGTGAAGGCCGTAGGGCCGAGGATCAGGATTTCAAATACCTTGCCGAAGACATTGCGCGGGCAAAGAAGCGCAGTGAAGAGAACAAAGTCTCGGTAAATATCGAAACGCGTCGTGCTGAAGCAAAGGAGCGGGAGGAACGTCGCAAGGCCCGCAATGAAGAACGCCGTGAACGTTTTGCGAAAGTTGAAGAAGCGGACAAGAAGACCTTTAAGGTCTATCGTCTCACGCTGGATGATTTGAAGGCTGACAAGCTACCTCTACTCGATCGGAAGGAGGCCGAAGAACGGCACTTCCGCATGTTGAAAGATAAGTTCGATGACCTCGAAGACTCGCTGGACTGGCCGAGCGGTATTGATTCCGTGAAGCGTGAGGGTTTGCATATCCTTCGTGACCTGACCGAGATGGTGAAGAAAAACCGCGTGGTGGTTGTGCCGAAGGAAGATTAGAGGGTGGGATAATTCTACTTCTCTGAAAGCTCCTTCTCAAAATAGGAGATGGTGGAGGTGAGTCCTTCGCGGAGTTCGGTTTTGGGCCTCCAGTCGAGTTCGGCTTTGGCAAGGCTAATATCAGGTTGACGTTGTTTTGGATCGTCCTGGGGGATGGGAAGATGGGAAATCTTGGAGGACGATCCTGTAAGCTCGATGACCTGCTCGGCGAGTTCGAGTATGGTGAATTCGTTGGGGTTACCAATGTTGATGGGGCCGGGGTGGTCCCCGTCCATGAGGCGAATCATTCCTTCGATGTTGTCGTCGCAGTAGCAGAATGAGCGCGTCTGGGAGCCGTCACCGTAGATGGTGATTTCCTCCCCCCGGAGAGCTTGCACAATAAAGTTAGAAACGACGCGGCCGTCGTCGGCATTCATGCGCGGGCCGTAGGTGTTGAAGATGCGCATGATGCGGACGTCGACACCGTTTTGACGCTTGTAATCCATGAAGAGAGTTTCAGCGCAGCGTTTGCCCTCGTCGTAGCACGAGCGAATACCGATGGGGTTAACGTGCCCCCAGTAGCCTTCTTTCTGAGGATGCATCAAGGGGTCTCCATAGACTTCGGAGGTGGAGGCTTGCAGAATGCGTGCCTTAATGCGCCGGGCGAGGCCAAGCATGTTGATGGCACCCATGACCGATGTCTTCATCGTCTTGATGGCATTGTGTTGGTAGTGGATGGGCGAGGCGGGGCAGGCGAGATTGTAGATCTGGTCGACCTCGAGTTTAATGGGGTCGATGATGTCATGACGCAGTAACTCAAAGTTTGGGTGATTGAGAAGATGGGTGATATTTTGGCGGCGGCCGGTGAAATAGTTATCGAGGCAGATGACCTCGTTGCCTGCGTCAATCATGCGATCGCAGAGGTGGCTGCCGAGGAATCCGGCTCCGCCGGTGATGAGAATGCGTTGGGACACTGAGAATACTTGTTAGATGAGTTCTATCGCTTGGGGGTAAGTGGACAAGATTTGAAACGGGAAATTCGTTCGGTTGTATGACATTGGAGGATCGGATCGGTAAGTGTGTGCGCTCTTTTGTGTGATCTCAATGCTTGCTCCTGATCCCTGAAGGGCGCACGGTTTCCCCGTTCGATGCTGACTCAACCACAACTCGCCGAGCTTCTTGAAGAACAAGGCCAGCCCTCCTACCGAGGAACGCAAATCCTAGATTGGATTTATAAAAAGCGAGCCCGGTCATGGGAAGAGATGAGCAATTTGCCTCCGGCGCTGAGATCGGCCCTCGCGGAGCAGTATCCGCTGCGCCCGCTGACGCACACGCTGACCAAGGGTTCGGAAGACACCACGCGGAAGTTTCTCTTGCAGCTTCCGGATCAACGATACATCGAGACGGTTCTCATTCCGGCTTCACCTGCACTCTATGGGGAGACGTCGGATCGGCATACGCTCTGTGTGTCATCTCAGGTAGGATGCGCGTATGGTTGTAAGTTTTGTGCTTCGGGACTCGATGGCTTTTCCCGAAATCTCACTGCTGCTGAGATTGTTTCGCAGATCATTTTGGCGGAGGAGTTGTCGGGAGAGAAGGTCAACAACTTGGTCTTCATGGGAATGGGAGAGCCGCTAGCGAACTTCACAAACCTGAGCAATGCCTTGCAGATGGTCACTTCTGATTGGGGACTGAAGATCGGAGCGCGCCGGATCACGGTGTCGACTTCGGGCCTGGTGCCGCAGATCAAAAAGCTCGCTGAATTGCCGCAGCAGATTCGTTTGGCGATTTCCCTGCATGGGCCGGACGACGTAACGCGTGAAAAGATCATGCCGGTGAATAAGAAATATCCTGTTGCCGAGCTCTTTGATGCGCTGCGAATTTGGAATTCTAAGAAGAATCAGAAAATCACTCTGGAGTATATTCTTATCGATGGGATTAACGCGTCCTCTGAACAGGCTGGGATACTCGCCAAGCGAGCTCGATCAATCCGGGCTAAGGTGAACCTCATTCCGTATAATACGGTGGAGGGATTGCCTTGGGTGCGTCCTAATGATCAGGACTGTCTGCGTTTTAAAAAAGTCCTGACCAACGCGGGTGTCTCAGCGACCTTGCGGCTTGAGAAAGGCCACGATATTAATGCGGCCTGCGGTCAGCTCAGGCTAAAGAAAGAGCAAGGGACGCTATAGAATCGCTCGAGGGAACGGCAGGATTTCAGCATCTCTGGATCAACGTTTCCTTTTTGAAGAGATTGAAAACATCCGCATGTCCATTGCGAGGTCGGCCTTATCAGGAGATAAAGTATGAGGACTCACGGCCATTGTCTGCAGGTAAATTCAGGTTGTAGGCCACACCATACTGAACCTTCCCTCTGGGATTATATGCCTAAGCTTTGTTGTATTCGTTCTGAGGAATACGGTTCTTACGGAAGGTTCACCATGGTTGGTGGTAGGAGAGAGGGGGTGTTTGAGCCTATTTCTCCACTGGTGGAAGTGGAGGCAGCTTTATGGCCTCCGGGGAATTTCCGTTAGATTTACGGGTGAAGGGTTCACCGTAGTTGGTGTAGTTATTGAGGAAACCTCCATGGGAGAGGAAGAATTGGTTGTCGTTTCCCAGTCCCATGTAGCGGTCGAGGCGGTCTTTCTTTCCGGTGCTGTCATGGCTGAAGGTGGTTTTGGTGATCTCGTGCCAATTGCCGTCGGCGGTGCGGATCCATTGGTTTCCGTATAGGGCTTTTCGTAGGACGTGGCCGTTTTGGCCGGCGAAGTTTTCGCTGAAGCTGTAAAGCCCTCGGAGACGTTTACCTTCCTTGGGAGCCTTCCAGCTTGAGATTAGCATCCAGTCTTTCGTGTCGGGATGAAAATAGTAGCCCGCGAAAATGGTGTGGGTTTCACTGACCGGCTCCGCCGTGACGAGGAACTTTTGTTTTTGGCCGGTCTTCCAAAGATACTTGAGGTGGCTGTGTCCACCGGTGCCTTCATTGCCGAAATCTCCGCTGTAAACTCCTTCGCCTTTGGCGACGAGAGTGACGCGGTTTTCTTGCCCAACCTTTTTGCGATCGATGGCTTCACCGCCGCTGTCCCAGACACTGAAGATGATGCGGCGTTCGGTGGGGCTGTTGACCTGCATTCCAAAATATCCACGATGCCAGCCGCAGGCCATGTAGTAAGTCCAGAGCGGATCTTCCACCCCGGTCATTTCGCAGTAGAAGGCGGAGACCTTGGTTCCTCGTTCGATGGGATAGGAAAGGTGCACCGAAGCGGCATTGCGTCGGGGCTTCAAGTTGAAGTGTACGTCCTTGGTGGCTGGGCCATCGAGGATGAGCGATTTGATGTTCTTGGGAGGCTTGGATGCGTTGAAGGAGAGTTGTTGGAAGCCGGGCTTCGTGATATGAAAGATCCCAAAATCAGCGATTACCGGAGTGTCTTTTTTCCCCGTGACGGTGGCCTTGGATTTCTTGTTGCCGCTGGAGAGGGTCATCGTGATGGTGTCGCCCTCGGTGAGAATTAGTTCGACCTTAGCGGTGAACTTGCCGGTCGCCGCGAATTTTCCGAACCAATTGATACTGTTCTTCTGGCTCTTCCAATGAGTGATCCCCTCGGGCCGGACCCGGGCTCCGCGGCTATCGGGGTCAAGGTAGGCTGTCGCAGCCGGGACGGTGATGGATTCGGATAATCCGGGGAGGATGAGGAAGAGGGAAGTGAGAATTATCCGCAGATGAAGCATGGAGATGAATACCGTAGCTTGGAAAAGACCTTTCAACTTCATAAACCTGAATTCTGGAGAGAGGAGTTGAGGCGTCCTCGTCGTTTGGATTCGCAGGCCCGACCGTCCAGGTGGCGAGGTTCCTCCTTCGCTGAGGCTGCGGCGGGCAAACTTCCACGATGCCTTTTTTGAATTCGCCAAGGGTTTCGTGAGAACAAGCATCTCCCCCTGGGATGGATCTCTCTCAGCTTGGTCGTGGTTTCATTAATTGAAACGCGGCAGCGGCGATGGTGATAGTGAGGATCGTGCCGAGGGCTTGCTTGGAGTCGTGAATGACAAGGAGGATGGCCGTGATTAAGGTAGCGATGATGAAGATGAGCGGGGGAAGAGCGTTGAGACCACGGGGACGTTTTGTTGGGTCGCCGAGGAAGAGGCAGAGGACGGAAGCCGAGGCGCTCAGTGAGAGCGTGAGGCCGAGAAAGCCGAGGAGGTCTTGTAGGTTGGTGATGAAAATGAGGAGAAGGGCGAGGCTCATTTGTAAGGTGACGGCAGGCCAGGTGCTGTCAGGTCGGAGGATGAATACTTTGGGGAGAATTCCGTCTTCAGCCATTTTCCCGTAAACGCGGGGACCGGCCATCATCATGCTGAGAACGGAGGTGAAGAGTGCGAGCGAGATCACTAATCGGGTGAAGGTTGCGAAGGATTCGCCGCCGATCCACATCGCAGCGTGGGCGGCGATGTCGGCTTGGCCGGAGATTTCCGACGGAGGGGGTGCGAGGACGAAGGCGGCATTGAGGAGGAGGTAAAGAAGGGTGACAATGGCGGTGCCTGTGATGAGGGCTCGGCTGACGACGCGTGGGCTGGTGGCTTCACCGGCGACGTAGACTCCGGCGTTAAATCCGGAGTAGCTGAGCGAGATCCAGACCATGGCTTGGGCAAAGGCGAGGAGACCGATGCTCTCTCTCGTTAAGGGAAACGAGTTGCCCTGCCACTTTCCCTGAGCAGCACTCCAAGTGCTCAGGGAGATAAAGATGGCGAGTAGGATGACTTTGAAAATGACGGCGATGTTTTGGGTGCTGATTCCGATGATCCGTTTTGCCCCGTGAATGAGAGCGCCGAGAATGACGATGGAGGCGGCGAGGACTTTTGGGGGGAGGACTCCGGGAAGATAGCTTTCCATGGCAATGGCAGCGAAGGCGATGGCTCCGCTGAATCCGGCGAGGAGAGAAACCCAGCCCGCGATGAATCCGGCGAAGGGGTGGGCGGCCCGGGAGAGGAAGGCATACTCGCCACCCGACACAGGCATGCGTTGGACGAGTAAGCCGTAGCTATGGGCGCCGCAGAGAGCGAGGAGTCCGGCGGCAAACCAGGCGAAAAGGACGAGCTTGGGATCGCGCAAGGATTCCAGAGTGTATCCGGAGGTGGTGAAGACCCCCGCTCCGATCATGTTGGCAACGACCAGAAAGGTGAGCGTCCAAAAACCAAGTCCCTTTCCGGTGGCGCTCGTCATGAGTCTTTGCGGAAGCGCAGGAAGTAATTTTCTTTGAGGTCTTCGACTTTCACCTCTTCAATGAAGGTGAGCCGGTCGTCGACTATGAGTTCGGGATCGAGATACTTTTCATTGATGCCCGACCAGACGCTTGCCTCTTTTTTTTGGGGCGTGGCTTCCCGCCCGATCAGAAGCGAGGCGCCCAGGGTCAATAAAACGGGAGCGAGCAGAGGCGTGACGCAAAGTTTCACTGGTCAAGGGAAGGGAAAATCGCTGGAAAGATCAAGAGGGAAGCATTTCCGAAGGAGCGAATTCCCATTACTGGGAGGAGTCACTGGGGAAGGTTGTTGAGGCGTTTTTGAAGGAGCTCGAGATCGGGAAGGGCGAGGGTGGCCCCGAAGGGGACGGTGACGATTTTAAAGTGCTCGGACGGAAGGAAAGGAGTCTTGAATGATTTCTGGATTATGGAATGTTCTTCGTGTGCTCAGGATATTATTTGTCTTCTTTCTCTTAATCTCAACTTCGTTCGCCGGAGTGGAAATTGAAGTGACCGGGATTGCCAATCAGCGGGGCGATATTTGTGTCATGGTATTTTCCGGAAAGGCAGGTTTTCCGGATGACCCTGAGAAGGCTCTCATGAAGTTTTTTGTTCCCGCGAGCAAGGCGAAGGGTGGCGTGGTGAGGATCAAAGTACCTGATTTGAAGAAAGGGGATTTTGCCTTCGTGGCTTTGCACGACGAAGACCGCAACCGGAAGTTGAAGAAAAATTTCCTCGGAATACCCAAGGAAGGCGTAGCGGTGTCGAACTATCCCAAGTTGCGATTGCCAAGTTTTGAGAAGGCGGCGGTGAGGAATCCGAAAGGGGTTCTAAAGTTGACGCTCTCTTACTGAAGCGTTTGGTGTTTCATCAAAGAGGCGAGGGGAAGGATTCCGTCGTGGGCCCATAGGGCGGGTGGAGATTGACTCTGGCCGAGGGGGAAGATTCGAGGTGAGGGCAAATCGGTTCGTTCGGTGAAGGGATGGAGTCCGATGCCGGAAAGGTGGGTGAGATTTGAGAAGTCTTCGGGCATGGGGCGCAGGAAGACGGTACGGTTGCCGGGGGAGAGGGAGAGTCTGGAGGAGTTTTGAGAGACGATGGTCCAAGCGGTGGAGTCGGGGCTTTCCCAGAGGGCGACGTCGTCGGGAGTTTGGGCGGCGAGGTAGCGGATTTCCTCGCGGAAGTTGCTGATGGCTCCGGCTTCGGAGGGGCCAAGAGGAGCGCGCGGGTGGCTTTTTTCAAATTCAGCCATGGCTTCTGCTAGGAGAGGAGCAAAGGCACGGGGGTCTTTGAGATAGATTGTTTGCAGGGAGAGGCAGCCTTGTTGATCGAATTGACCGATGTCTCGGGCGGCGAGTTTAGCAGCTTCAGGAGTGGGGTCTTTGATGATGGCGATACCGACCCGGTGGCCGTGACCGATGAAGGGTGTTTCGAGGGGGCAGAGTTGTTGGAAGTGACGCAAGGTGTCGTCGGAACCGAAGACGACGAGTGCATCGGCTTCGGGGATCCAGTGGTCGGGGAGATCACGGGAGATTTCCACGAATTTTTCGAAGCCGGGAGGGATTTTAAAATCGGGGAGAGCATTCGAGGGAAGCTTGATGCGATTTTTTGCTCCAAGGATGAGTCCGTTGAGGAGTGATTGGTATGCGGCGTGCGGGGTGTTGCCGCTGATGATATGAACGATGGATTTGGGCAGGCGAACGGTGGGTGGGGAAAGTTCGCGATCCCAGATGCCTTGGAGAAGGTCGCAGTCGAAGGGCCCAGTATAGGGTTCGAAGAAGGAAGCCGAGCGGGCGATGAGGTTGAGTCGTTCGGCGTGGTTCATGAGGAAAGGGAGTGGTCGATGCTGCGGGAGCAACCGCGGGGAAGGGCTCCGGGGTCGCGTCCGATGAGGGTGAAGGAGCCATCTTCGTGTCCGATGGCAAAATCCTGGGTTCGGATGGCCGCGACACTATGGACGTTGGCGAGGTCGTGAATTTGTAGGTAGCCGATTTCTCCGGGAGGAAGTTCGTATCCGCTTTCGGGGTCGAGAATTTGGTGACGGCACCAGGCGGGGAAGCAGTGGGCTCCGCCTGATCCGGTGGCGTAGGCCTGGGTTGAGAGCTCGGTCATGCCGTATTCGTTGTGAATGGCATGGTCCGGGACAGCGAAGAATTCTGTGAGCTGGGAATAGAAGTCGGCTTTCGAGAGTTGGCGGTGGGTTCCCTTGTAGCCCCCGGTCTCGAGAATTTGCGATCCGGGTGGGAGTGGGAGCGGCCCGAGAGTTTTCATAAGATGAAGGAGGGCCAGGGCGGTTCCCATCAGGAAGAGGGGGGCTTCGGTTCTGATTTGATTAAATAAGGGCTGAAGGTGGAAGCGGTCGTTTTTGAGAAGAAACGGATCGGGAAGGTTGGACCCCAGAGTTCCGAACATGTGGCTGAGGGACGATTCGGGGAGTTCGACGGGCGAGGGTGTGAGATAGAGGTGGGTGAGTGTTGGAAAATTTTGTTTTTTCCAGGTTTCTATCAGGGAATGCTCGTAGAGGGAGGTGTTGGGGAAATGGTGGGTGCCGCGAATTTCGGTGGTGGTTCCTGATGTTAGAAATCGCTTGGTGGCGGGATATACGCCGACGAGGGGGAATTTGGGAAGTTTGAAAGCGCTGGTGGGGACGGCGGGGATTTCGCGCCAGCTTTCGATAGAATCCGGGCTTCGTCCGATGGTCTGACAGTAGCGCTGAAAAGGTAAATTGACCGAAAATTGGTGTTTGTAGAGGTTTTGTGCTAGTCTCCCAAAGTTACCTTCTTCTGGAAAGGTAAGAAATTCCCGCACTTGTTGGATCAGGAGATCCTCGCGGTCGGGGGAATTGTTAGAACTCTCAGACATGGGTGGTGGCTTGACAAATTGGCTTTCGCCCGTGATGAAGACTTCGTCAGCTCACTGGCGCCCACCCATATTCTGAACTCCTACCGATATTGAAAGTCATGATTTCTCTCAAAAATCTAGCCGGCCTGCTCTTGAGTGGCGCACTGCTTGTTAGTTGTACTCCTGCCTACCCTCCGGGTCACAACCCAAATATGCCAACCGGGAACCTTGTATTGGGGCCAAATCAGCCTTATGAAAAGACGATTGCCCAGCTTGAAAGAGAGCTTGCCGAGCGCAAAGCCGAGGAAAAACTCCGTATCGAAGCCCTTGAGCGCTCGATTGAAGAGGCAGCCCAGGATCGTGTTGCTCGGGATATTCCCCCGGGAACTAATCCGACGACGACTTCTGATCAGACTCCTTCAGTTGAGACCAACACGGATCGCAAGAAGACCTATCAGACCGCGCGCAGGATTCCGGGCAAGTCGGGATACGTATTTAACCCATGGACCATGGAGCCGGTGGATGTCCGCGGAATTCCAAGTGGGTCATTGGTGCAGGACCCAAATGATCCTAACAAATCAATTCACCGATTCCGGGTTCCCTGAAGACAGGAATTGAGATAGCTTAGGGCCGGATTTCCATGAGGGATTCCGGCTCTTTTATTCCATGCCACATTCTTTTCAAAAAATCGCAATTCTGGGCCCGGGGTTACTGGGAGGCTCGGTGGCGCTGGC
>MDTC01081534.1_pt1 | contig 11214 bp, 12 predicted proteins | sample 811181 | NCBI WGS metagenome assembly MDTC01 (sample SAMN05326644, study PRJNA326480) | marine metagenome | isolation source: seawater | place: Pacific Ocean: North | collected 2011 | reverse complement strand
TAAATAAATTAATAATTAAGCGAACAAAAACTGCACCAGATGAAAATTTGAGCGCTCAAACAACGAAAGGTTAATATGTTTTTTAAGGGTTTATCAGGTTTATCTTCAATGTGGTCACAAGACATGGCGATCGACTTAGGAACAGCTAACACGCTAGTAGTACTAAAAGATCAAGGCGTAGTTTTAAATGAGCCTTCAGTCGTAGCGGTGATAGAAGATGGGGGAAGAAAATCAGTGTTAGCGGTAGGAGATGAAGCTAAAACTATGCTAGGAAGAACTCCGGGAAATATATCAGCAATTAGACCTTTAAAGGACGGTGTAATTGCAGACTTCGTTGTAACTGAAGAAATGATCAAACATTTTATTAAAAAAGTTCATAAAAAGAGTGCCTTTGCAAACCCTAGAATTTTAATTTGTGTACCAACAGGCTCTACACCTGTAGAGAGAAAAGCTATTCAAGACTCTGCTTTAGCAGCAGGAGCTAGGAAAGTTCAATTAATTGAAGAACCTATAGCAGCAGCTATTGGTGCTGGATTACCAATATCAGAAGCAACAGGATCAATGGTTGTAGATATAGGTGGTGGTACAACTGAAATAGCAGTTATGTCATTAGGTGGTGTGGTTTATTCAAAATCTCTTAGAGTTGCAGGCGATGCTCTTGACCAGTCTATAATTGCGTACATGAGAAAGAAAATGAATTTACTGATTGGTGATTCAACTGCTGAAAAAATAAAAAAAGAAATTGGTACAGCAATACCTTCTACGAATAATACTTTTTTAATGAAAGGTAGAGATATTAGATCTGGAACACCAAAAGAAATAGAACTAACAGAAAAAGATGCTTGTGAAGCATTAATGCCAATATTAAATCAGATATTAGCTGGAATTAAAGAGGCATTAGAAAATACACCTCCTGAATTATCTGCTGACTTAATAGATATGGGATTAGTATTAACAGGTGGAGGCGCTTTGTTAAAAAATATTGATAAATTAATCTCTCAAGATACCGGTTTACCTGTAACAATTGCGGATGACCCTTTGTCATGTGTTGCTATTGGAACTGGCAGAGCATTAGAAAATGAAGAACTATTTTCTACAATGTTATCTGAATATTAATTTAGCTTACCGGATAAATGTCAGTTATTAGAGACGATTTTAGTATAGCTTTCCGCTCTGCTCTTTTACAAAAAGGAGGGGCGCAAAAATTTTCAATTTTATCTTTAATAATTCTATCAATTTTTATTTTTTTTCTTGATGTTTATGGTTTCGCTATTGTTAAAAAAACTAGAAGTATATTAAACGATTTTATTTATAGAGTATCCTTTATAGCCTCAACTCCCTCAAGAATATTACCAAATATGAGCAAAGGTATAAATAGTCACTTTTTTTTAAAAGAAGAAAATGAAAAATTGAGACAGGTAATTGAGAATTATAAAAAAGTTGAATTGAATGTAGAATTTTTAACTAATGAAAATAATAGTTTAAAAAAAGTTTTAGAAACTGAAAATATTAATGAAACTTCTATAGTTATTCTAGCTAAAGTTTTGATTGATCGAAACAGCCCTTTCTTAAAATCCATCATAATTAATAAGGGAACTAAACATGGAATTTTAAAAGGATTACCTGTAACTAAAAATAATTTTTTAGTTGGTAGAATAGTTGAAACAAATTATTTATCTTCAAGAGTTTTACTTTTAAATGATTTAAATAGCAGAATACCAGTTACTCTAGACATAGATGGAGCTCAAGCAATTTTATCTGGTAGCGGTACATCAAACCCAAAATTAGAATATTTACCCGAGGGATATAGCTTTACTGATGAGATAACCATCTTTTCATCTGGTAAAGATGGTATATTTACACCAGGTACACCAATCGGAAAAACAACATTAAGTTCAGGTAAATATATTAATGAAGTAAAATTATTTGTGGATGCCAATCAACTTTCATTTGTTACCGTAAATCTAACTCATTTTAACAAGGAAAATAATTAATGGCTAAAAAAAATTTATTAAATAAATTTTTAGCAATGGGACCATTATTATTATTATATTATTTATCAATTAGTGAGGTTGATACTAATTTTGAAAAGTTATTTGAAATTTTTACATTTAATTTACAGATCATCATCATCTATTATTGGGTTTTAAAAAAACCTATTTTAATGGGAACAGGCCACATATTTGTTGCAGGCCTTTTAAATGATGTTGTCATGGGATTCCCTTTAGGGATAAGTTCTCTTTCGTATCTACTAGTTTGTTTTGTTGGAAACTATGTTAGAAATAAAAGTGTTAATACAACAATCGCATCTGACTGGTTTACTTTTTTTGTAGCATTAATATTAGCTAATTTTTTATTCTTTTCACTACTTATTAATTTTTCAGATTTAACAATTTCTTTTTCTAGAATTGGGTATAATACTTTTTTTACTTTGTTTTTATTTCCTATATTTTGGCTTTTGTTCAATATGTATCAAATAACTTTTATAGGTGCCCAAGATGCTTAGTCCTGGCTCAGGGAATACAGTCATAAAATCTAAACTTATTGGTAGAAGAATGTTTTTAATTACAGCAGCCAAAGCTGTTGTAATGATTGGCCTAGTTGGAAGATTAATTTCCCTACAAATAAATCAAGCTGGTAAGTATAAAACATTGTCTGATAAAAACAGATTTAGAGAATGGAAACTAGCACCTGAAAGAGGAATTATAAAAGACTTTTTTAATCGGGAGCTGGCATCTAATGAACCTTTATATCAAGTTCATTTAATACCTGAGAACACCAAAGATATAAACACACTGTTTGTTAGATTAAAAGGAATTTTAAATATTACTGATAGAAAAATTTCTTTTTTAAGAAGAAAAATAAAAAAACAAAAACCTTGGGAGCCTGTAATAATTTCAGAGAATTTAGACTGGTCTGAATTTTCAAGGTTAAATTTATTTTTACATGAATTAGAAGGAGTAGAGCCAATTGTTTCAGTGGCAAGAACATATCCAGATAATTCTTCAGCACATATTTTAGGCTACGTGTCTCAAATTAGCGCGAAAGATCTTAAAAACAAAAAATACCTTAGTGATTTAGCTGTTCCCGGAATGGCGATTGGTAAGACTGGTTTAGAACGAAAATTAGATGAACAGATTATTGGTAAGATCGGTTTTCAAAGATATGAAGTTAATGCCTTTGGAAAAAGGATTAAAGAAATTCAAATTAATGAGGGTCAAGCAGGTAAAAGTTTTAAGACTACTTTAGATTATGAGGTTCAAAAATATACTAATGAACTTTTAAAAGATAAAGCAGCAGCTGTTTGTGTAATGGATGTCTATAATGGAGATATTGTTTCTTTAGTTTCTTCTCCAACATTTAAGCCAAATGAATTTGTACACGGTTTAGACCAAAAATACTGGAATAGTTTAATCACAAATGGAAAAAAACCTTTAACTAATAAAGCTTTATCCGGATTGTATCCTCCTGGATCAACCATCAAAACTTTGGTTGCGTTAAGTGCATTGGAAAACAAAATAATAAGGCCTTTAGATACCTTTAGATGCAAAGGTAAAATAGAACTTTATGGAGAGAAATTCCACTGCTGGGAAAAAAAAGGACACGGTATAGTTAACTTAAGAAAAGGAATTCAAAGATCGTGTGATGTTTATTTTTATGAAATAGCTAGAAAACTTGGAGTTGACCGTTTATCTGAAACAGCAAAAAAATTTGGCTTAGGTAAAAAAGTTTTAAATGATTTTATCGAAGAGAAATCAGGAGTTGTTCCTAACACTAAATGGAAGAAAAAATTTATAGGTCAAAACTGGTACCTAGGTGAAACGCTTCACTCAGGAATAGGGCAAGGATATTTTCAAAGCACACCTTTACAATTATGTTTAATGACAGCACAAATAGCTAATGGAGGGTTTGAAATAAAACCAAGAATTATATTTAATGAAAATAATAATAATTTAAGAAAATATTTAGATTTTATAAATTCAAATCCCAACAAAGTTTTTCCCAACGACATATTGGCATCAAACTTTAATCTTAATCCATTATTTAAAAATCAAGAAAATATTAATTTAATTAAAGACGCCATGTACTCTTCATCTAACGAACCAGGAGGAACTTCATACAGACATAGATTAGAGAATCCAAAGTATACGTTTGCAGGTAAAACAGGCTCATCTCAAATTAAAAGGTTTACAGAAGCCCAACGTGAGGCCGAAGTTAAACAAGATGAATTAAACTACAAAGATAGAGATCATGCTTTATTTGTAGCTTTTGCTCCATATAAAAATCCTCAGTACGCAATTAGTGTGCTTGTAGAACATGGTGGTTCCGGAGGTAAAGCTGCAGCACCTATAGCAAAAAAAATAATTAAAAAAGTTTTAGAGCGTCATGAGCTCAGACAAAAAGTAAATAATTTATCAGGAGAATCAGTTTAATGTTACAACCAAGGTCTATCCAATCTTCGTTAGATTTTAGAGATAAAATTCTATCAATAGACTATATCTTAGTGTTATCAATCTTTATTCTTGGAATAGTCAGCATGTTTGCAATGTATTCTACTGACGGAGGGGAGTTCAAATATCACACGAATAGCCATATTCTTCGTTTCTTTGTTTTTTTTATAATGTTTTTTATCGTTTCGTTTGTTCAAATTAGATTTTGGCATAGTCAGAGTTACCTGATTTATATTGTATTCTTTATCTTGCTGCTTGGAGTAAAATATTTTGGCCTTACTTCATCAGGTTCAACCCGTTGGTTAGATCTTTATTTTATGAACCTTCAGCCTTCTGAATTAATGAAAATTGGATTAATTTTATTCTTAGCAAAATATTATCACAGAATTTCAATTGAAAACATAAATAGTGTTAGATACTTGTTCCTTCCAGTGTCTGCCCTGATTGCTCCTTTAATATTAGTTGCTACTCAACCAGATCTTGGTACTTCAATTTTAATTGGCGCAGGAGGGGTAGTAGTTGCTTGGTTGGCAGGAGTCAGAGTAAAGTTTTTTGCTATCACTGGTATTGTCTTACTTGCTCTTTTACCGGTCGCAATATCTTTTTTAAAACCTTATCAAAAGTCAAGAATATTAACTTTTCTGAATCCAGAAAGAGATCCTTTAGGAGCTGGCTATCAAATCATTCAATCTAAAATAGCTATTGGTTCTGGAGGGTTGTTCGGTAAAGGTTTTTTAAAGGGCTCTCAAAGTTATCTTGATTATTTACCTGAAAAACACACAGATTTCATTTTTACCTTATTCTCAGAGGAATTCGGATTTTTTGGATCATTATTTATTTTACTTCTCTATGCTTTAATTATTTCAAGAATAATAAAAATTGGAAATCTAACTCGTAGTAACTTTGGCAAGCTATATTGCTATAGTTTTGCAACAGCATTTTTTCTATATGTAGTGGTAAATATGATGATGGTACTTGGTTTATTACCTATCGTTGGCTCACCATTACCAATTATGTCTTATGGGGGCTCTTCAATGATGGCAATAATGTTTGGACTAGGGATTGTTATGTCATGTAAGATCCATAAAGATGTACCAGTTAACTAAATATAACAAACCTAAATTGGACATTTTTTTTTTTAATATTAGCTTGTTTATTTTTTAAATTGATGATTAATTATTAGAATAATTATGTTTGGTGATAAAAAAATAAAAATTAAAGATTCAGAGAGATCACTCATTAGTGAAACGGTAAGCATTGAAGGAACTATAAATAGCTCCGGAGCCATAGACGTAGCTGGATTAGTTAAAGGTCCTGTTTTTTCAAAAGAAATTATTGTCAGAGAAACAGGCTCAATTACAGGATCTATAGAAGCAGATTTAGTTGAAATTCACGGTCATTTAGATGGAAAAGTTTCTGGCCAGGATATTGTTATTGGAGCTACCGGAACTGTAAAAGGTGATATTGAATTTGGCAATAATCTTAGAACAGAAAATGGCGCTGACATAGACGGTTATATCAAAAAAACAAATACTTCTAAATCTAAGTTAACTGGTGATTTCTTATTTAAGAAAAAAGATAAGAAAGAAACATCTGAAACTGAAGAAAGACCAGACGTAGTTAATAAAGAAGCTATAGCCTAATCTACCGCACTACTATTTTTTAAGACATTAGAATATAATTTCCCTATGGAAAATTATAAATGTAAATCTGTTGGCATTATAGGCTCAGGTATTCAAGGTGTATGCACAGGTCTTCAATTAGTCAAAAAGGGAATACCTGTTACAATCTTTGATCGACATGATCCATTATCATTAGAATTTAAAGCTGCCTCATATGGTAACGCAGGACATTTTTCACCATATGCTGTTTTGCAATTTAATCGTCCCGATGTTTTGTACGATGTTCCAAAAATGCTTGTAAGTTCCTACGGTCCGTTGGCTTTAAAGTGGAGCTATATTCCGAAAATGTTTAATTGGTTTTTGCATTATTTTAAAAACTGTAATCAAGAGTCAATGATGAATACTGCAAAATATATGCACCAAATATTAAGTTTATCAAATAATGCCTACGAAGAAATATTTCAAGAAATTGATACAACTGGTTTAGTTGAAAAAAAAGGAATTATTTATATTTGGACGAATAAAAATCTTAAAAGTAGAAAATTAGAGATTAAGGTAAGGAATGAATTAGGTATTGAGCAAAAACTTTTAACTCAGAAAGAAGTTTTGGAATTAGAGCCAAATTTACAACCGGTTTTTGATGCTGGGGTAATCTATGAAAGCGCCATGCATGCGAGAGATCCGCACGGGATATTAAAAAAAATATTTAAGCTTTTTTTAGAAAAAGGTGGAAAGTTTATTCAATCCAATATTGAAAGTTTAGAGCAAATCAATATCAATGAAACAGTAATTAAATCTGGAAACGAAGAATATAAGTTTGAAAAAACCGTGTTGGCTTCTGGTGCTTTTTCTAAAAAGTTAACTGATCAATTAGGCGAAAATATTCCATTGGATACAGAACGTGGTTACCATGTGCATTTTAAAAATAAAGACAATCTATTAAAAAGACCAGTTATATTTCTAGATCGTGGTTTTGGAATGACTCCAATGAACCAAGGTTTGAGAGCAGTAGGAACAGTGGAATTAGGTGGTTTAAAAAATCCTCTTTCTAAAAAACGAATTGAATATATTGTAAATTGTGCAAAAGAACTTTTACCACAGTTAGGTCAACATGAAGATGAATGGTTAGGTTTTAGACCAACGTTACCGGATTTTTTACCAATAATGGGACCATCTTTAAAAAATAAAAATATTATTTATGCATTTGGACACCATCATTTGGGCTGGACTTTAGGAGCTGTAACAGGCAAAATTGTTTCTGGTATTGTTGCTGAGGAAAAAACTAATTTAGATTTATCTCCTTATAGCTCAAAAAGATTTTGTTAGGAGTCAATTGTCAAAAAAACATTTAGCATATTTACTATTAACTCTTTCTGTATTGTTTTGGGCTGGTAATTTTATCGTTGGAAAATTTGCGACTTTATTTGAAATTCCACCACTAACATTAAATGTATTTAGATGGATGTCAGTCTGGCTAATCTTGATGCCTTTTACTTACAAAGAAATTTATAACAACTTACCTTATATAAAAAAAAATTGGTTTGTAATTAGTTTTATGGGACTAATAACAATAAGTACGTTCAACTCGGTAGTTTATTTTGCTCTTAACCACACACAAGTAATTAATGCTGTTTTAGTACTTGCGGCAATCCCAGTGGCAACAATTGTATTTTCATCATTTATGAATATTGAGAAAACAAACAGCTTTCAATTATTTGGATTGCTTTTATCAATTATAGGAATTGGTTCAATTATTTCGAATGGGGATATTCAAAAAATAATTTCTCTTAATTTTAATAAGGGTGATACTTGGATGTTAGTTTGTGTAATAACTTGGGCTTTATATTCAACTTTACTAAAAAAAAATCAATTTAAATTTTCACAGTTTACTCTAATACAATTAATGGTTTCAGCTGGATTACTTTTCCTAATACCACAATTGTTTTACGAGAAATCAATTGGATTAGAAGTAAATTTTAATAAAGCATTTTTTATAATTCTTTTTTATGTAGTAGTCTTTCCAGCTATAGCCGCTTACTATTGTTGGCAAAAAGGTGTGGAAATAATTGGACCAAACCGTGCTTCCATGTTTATTCAATTGATGCCTTTATTCAGCGCTGTAATGGCGATCATTATTTTTAGAGAAAAATTTGAATTATATCATTTTGCTGGAGCAGCTTTTATAGTATCAGGTATATACTTATCAAATATAAAAACTAATGATTAAAGTAGCTGTGCTAGATGATTATCAAGATGTTTTCCGACAAATAGTCGATATAGAGAATCATAAAGATAGATTTGATTTTAAAGTATTTAATAATCCTTTTACAAATGAAAAAGAAGCTAGCATTGAGTTAGAGAATTTTGATGCTTTATTTATAATGAGAGAAAGAACTCCAATTACTAAATCATTAATCGAAGGATTGCCAAAATTAAAATATATAATGACTTCAGGTATGAGAAATAACGCCATTGATTTAAATGCAGCAAAAAAAAACAAAATAATAGTTTGCGGAACAGAAATTAATCCTAATCCTGCGGCTGAGATAACTTGGGCTTTAATTTTGGGTCTCTACCGAAATATGAAACAAGAAGTTGATAATATGTTTCAAGGATATTGGCAAACAACTATAGGATTTGAGCTAAAAGGTAAATTATTAGGTTTAATTGGTCTTGGTAAAATTGGAACACAAGTAGCTAAGGTTGCAAAAGCATTTGGAATGGAAGTATGTGCTTGGAGTGAAAACTTAGACTTAACGCACGCTAATAAAATTGGAGTTTTACCAATGAGTAAAGAAGATCTTTTAAAAAATTCAGACATCGTATCTATTCATCTAGTTCTTGGAGATAGATATAAAAATTTAATCACTAAAAAAGAGTTAAGCATGATGAAGAAAACATCTTTTTTAATCAATACTTCGAGAGGTCCAATGATAAATGAAAATGACTTAATTGAAGTTTTAAAGGATGAAAAAATTGCAGGAGCAGGTTTAGATGTTTTTGATAATGAACCTCTCCCCCAAGATCATAAATTAAGATTTTTACCCAATGCGTTGATATTGCCCCATATCGGCTATGTAACTGCAGAGAATTACTCCAAATTTTACTTACAAATGGTAGAAAATTTGAATTCAGCCATAAAAGATAAACCAATAAGAATAATTTCTTAAACACTTCCATCTCAGGTTGTGTTTGATATACTCATTTTGATCATTGTTATTGTTTTTAAAAATAAACAAATTCAGTAACGTGAAGTAAAAATTAAAGTTTAGAGGGGGAGATTTAGGAGTTATGAAGAGAGTATTTTCATTATTATTTACATTGTTCTTATTAAATGGATGTGCTGAATCAGTTGCTTTACTCGGCACTACAGCGGGAGGAGCATCGAATGGTAAAATGATGCATTCTTCAATACATACTGTAACTAGTTATGGAATAAAAAAACAAACCGGAAAAACGCCCTTAGGCCATGCTCTTTCTTATGCTGAAAAGGTAAATCCTCAGAATAAAAAAGAACCTTGTTTATCTTTTATTGAAAAAACTAATTCAGAAGTGTGTGCAATTTTAAAAAAACAAATGAGTTTAACGAAAGCTAAAATTACAAAATCAAAAAAAAAAAATAAATCTTTAAAAGAACTTTCTTTATCATCACAATCCAGCATAAACAAACATTCTAAAATCAAATACTTGGATTAAATCAACCTTAAAGCGAAAATTTTAAATAGAAAATTAAAATATTAACTATCATAGGTTGTATAAAATTTATTATTTTTGATGATCTATTAGTTTTTTTAATTAAATAAATCAGGTATAGATTTTGAACTATTTAAAAATTTACATAAAAACTTAATTGATAATGAAAAAAACATTTTATTTGTTTGCGCTAATATTCTTACTCAACGGATGCGTCGAGTCCGTCGCTTTACTTGGTAGCTCAGTTGGAGGCGCATCAAGTGGAAAAATAGCTCAATCTGCTTTGCAATCATCAATAAGTTACGGTGTTAAGAAACAAACTGGAAAAACACCTCTAGGCCATGCTCTTTCTTATGCTGAAAAAAATAATCCTGAAAGAAAAAAAGAGACCTGTTTATCTTTTATTGAAAGAACAAGATCAGAATTTTGTACGATTGCTAAAAAAAAGATATCTTCAACAAATAGGGCTATAAAAGAAAAAGTAGCATCTACAGTAAAAATAAATTCTAAGGCTAATAATTCAGCCGCAAATGTTACTATTAAAGATACAAATTCTGTTAATAGTTTTTATCAATTAAAAAAATCACCTAGAGAGCTTGCTATTGTTTTTCAGGCTGAATTAAAAAAACTAAAAGAAAAATATAAAAAGTATTATCTAGTTAGTAGGTAATCCAGAATTTTTCCAACCAAGATCTTGACCGTTACCACTAAACCCGTCTGAAACGTTATGAGCATCATAACCTTCATTTTGAAGTAAGCTTGCTGCTATAATAGACCTTCCTCCAGCTGCACACATTACTAAAACTTTATTTTCCTTATTAATTTCTTTTTTAACATTTTCAATAAAACCTTGGTCTTGACTTATTGTGATAAAAAAAGTTTTTATACCCATACTGTCAGAAATTGGTTTACCAACACTGTTCCATTCATCTTCTGTTCTAACATCTAAAAGAACAGTTTTAGGATTTTGTTTGATAAATTTTTTTATTTCTGAGGATTTAATTTGCTCAATCATTTAATGGTCCCAATATAAATAATCAGGACCATTAAATCAATTGTTTAAGCTGCTAATGCTTGTTTAATATCTGCAATGATATCATCTGGATGTTCAATACCAATTGAAAGTCTTACATAACCGGGTGTAACACCTGCGGCTAGCAACTCTTTTTCATTTAGCTGACTATGAGTTGTTGTAGCTGGATGAATTGCTAAACTTCTCGCATCACCAATATTTGCAACATGATAAAGCATTTTTAAGTTATCAATAAATTTAGCTCCCGCTTCTGCAGTTCCTAAATCTGCTCCAACCAATGCGCCATTTCCACCTTTCAAGTATTTTTTAGCTCTTTCCTTTATTTCACCTTGATGATTTGTTGGATAGATTACATTTGTAACTTTCTTTTGCGTCTCTAAAAATGAAACAACTTTTTCTGCATTAGTACAATGTT
>MDTC01044229.1_pt1 | contig 11214 bp, 6 predicted proteins | sample 811181 | NCBI WGS metagenome assembly MDTC01 (sample SAMN05326644, study PRJNA326480) | marine metagenome | isolation source: seawater | place: Pacific Ocean: North | collected 2011 | reverse complement strand
TGTTGATTTAGAAATATTCCAACAAATACCTGCGAATGATAGTGCAGAACCAGATTGGCGTTATGCATATACTGTAAGGAAAAATTCAAACTTTTTACCTAATAATGGATCAAATACTAAATATGTTATTCAAGATGATGTAAATTTTGCTTTTTCTTCATCTGCTGATCCCACAGAACAAACAATTTATACTATGCTTGGTGGTCAACCTGATTCTTTTCTTTTAAAGAAAACAGTAAAAGCTATCAGTGCTGAAATAAAAACCGCAACTTTTGATATAGGAGCTGCTGAAAGATTTAAAACTCTATCTTTAGATGATACTAATATAATTGGAATACAAACTATTAATGACTCTGAAGGTAATAGTTGGACTGAAGTTCCTTACTTAGCACAAGAAACTGTATTTGAAGAAGTAAATAATAATGAAGCTTTTGATCCTGATTTACCCCAATATAGCAGTCAAGTTCCTTACTTATTAAGAACTAAAAAAGTATCTAAAAGATTTACTACTAGATTTAGATCTAATAAAAAATTAGAAATCCACTTTGGAGCAGGTTCAACTGGGGGTGATGACACTACAATTATCCCTAACCCTGATAATATAGGATTAGGGATTAGTGATGGTAGGTCGTTATTAGATGTAGCTTATGACCCTTCAAACTTTTTATATACTAAAGCATATGGTGAAGCACCCTCAAATACTACATTAACAGTTACCTATATGGTAGGTGGTGGATTAAATGCTAATGTTTCATCAAATGTGATAAATAGAATAGGAACAGTGACTATAATCCCTAGACAAGGGGGTTTAAACAGTGTTGCCTTTAACGATGCTAAAGATAGTTTAGATGTAAATAATCCAAAACCTGCTATAGGAGGAGGACCTGGTGATTCAGCCCAAGATATTCGCCTCAATACTATAGCTCAGTTTGCTGCCCAAAAACGTACAGTAACTAAAGAAGATTATATATTTAGGGCTTTATCTTTACCACCTAAATTTGGTAATATTGCTAAAGCGTATATAGCTCAAGATAACCAAATATCATTAGAAACTAGTAAACGTATTGCAAACCCTAATGCCCTTAACTTATATGTACTAGGATTTAATTTAAATAGACAATTAGAAACATTGCCAGAAGCAGCAAAAATTAATTTAGCAACTTATATAGAACAATATAGAATGTTAACAGATGCTATTAATATTAAAAATGCTTCTATATTAAATTTCCAAGTTGAATTTGATATAAATGTAAAACCTGGCTTTAATAATGATCAAGTTTTATTAAATTGTGTTAACAGATTACAAAGATTTTTTAATATAGATAACCAACAAATAAATCAACCATTAATTGAAGGAGATGTTTCTAGCCTTTTATTTAGTGTTGATGGGGTACAAAATGTTCCTAAATTGAATTTTATAAATAAATTTGGGGGTAGATATTCTCAATTTAAGTATAATTTTGAATCAGCTAAACGTAATGGTGTAATTTATCCCCCTGTAGATCCTTCGATCTTTGAATTAAAATACCCTACTACTGATATAATTGGTAAAGTAACTAGATAACACTATGGCACATTATTTTATTTTCCCAGAAAAGGACGCAACTATATATTCTCACCCTACTAATCAATCATTAAATACAGGGATAGATGAAATATTAACTCTTAGAGATACAGAATCTACTACGGATACTAACCACTATCCGAGTAGATTTTTAATCCAATTTAAAACAGAAGATTTTGTAGATGTTATTAATAATAAAGCAGGAAGTAGAGACATAATTACTGCTAGTTTAAATTTATTTCAAACAGAACATACAGCATTAGCAGGTGATCAACATTTAGAAATCTATCCTTTAGCTGAAAGTTGGGTTAATGGTACAGGAAGAATCTCAAATTCCCCCCAAATAACCAACGGTGTGTCCTGGAAGTTTAGAGATGGTAGTGATAATTCATTTTCTAATACATTTGGAACATCATGGAGCACTACTGTTCTCCCCGCAAACACTACAGCATCTTATATAAGTGATGCTGTAGGTGGGGGAGTATGGTTTACTGGATCAGGATTTGAAGTTGAAAGAACCTATGGGTTTAATGATGATTTAGACATATCTTTAGATATTACCCAACCTGTTTTAAAACACTACAGTGCTAGTTTCTTAACAGAAATATATCCTAATGGAATTGAGAATAATGGTTTTATATTAAAACGTTCTAGCTCTCAAGAATTTACCGCTAATAATGAAGGAGAATTAAACTTCTTTTCTATGGATACCCATACTATATATCCACCCTATTTAGATATTTCATGGGATGATTCAAATTACGATACTAGTTTTGCTACAGATGATAAAATTAAAAAAACGGGTGAATGTTATGTTACTTTAAGAAATAATAAAAAAGAATATAAAACCATAGAAGAACCTAAATTTAGACTTAATATTAGAGAATTATACCCTACACGTAAATTTGTTACTTCATCTAATTATTTAGATGTAAATTATTTTACTAGTGAATCATACTATTCTTTAGTTGATTATGCTACTGAAGAAACTGTTATTCCATTTGGGCCTACTTCTAAGTTAAGTGCTGATGCAGAAGGTATGTACTTTAAAATATATATGAATGGTCTTCAAGAAGAAAGATATTATAAATTACTCTTCAAACATGAAAATGAAGATGGAATAAAAGTATATGATGAAAATTACTACTTTAAAATTGTTAAATCTTAATGGCTGCCCCTAAAAAATACGGAAATACTTCAATAACCCCTCCTAGAACTACTCCTAGAGGGGGAAGAACTAATACACGACCACGTCGTCCTATTATAAACGAGGAAGAACGCATACCAGATAAGTATGAGGGAGATATTGTTTTTAATAAAACAATATACAGTAAAAATTCTTTTGAAAGCAAAGTAGATATAGCTTTTAACGAACTAACTACAGATACTCCTCCCGTAAACATTGAAGAATTCTTTAACTTATATAATGAAATATTTTTTGATATACCTAAAGTAGGGGAAAACTCCCATACAACTATATTAGAGACAAGTCGAGATTATGTAACTGATTATAAAAATCCTTTACAAGATACTGTAGATAGTTTAACAGATCAAATTGAAACTCTTAGTAGAGAAAAACAAGTTTTACAAGAAACCTTAACCCAATTTGAAACTGAAGAAGAACAAGAAGAAATTGCACAAGCAACTGCTGAAGCTAACTATTTAGCGGCATTTGGTGGTGATTTAAGTAATCCTAAAATTAAATTAAGTTGGTTAAAAATAAATCTTGATACAGGACAATTCTACAGCGAAAGTAGAAATTCTTATAAGAGAAATGTAAAAGATGACTTAAATAAAGCAGGAGCTGCACGTGGAAATGTTGACCGTACCGCTAGTGAATGGAAAGCTGATATAAATAATGTTGGTGGTAGTACTAGTAAGAAAAAAGGAGATTTAAAATCATTAGTTGATACTACTGTTATTAGAATAAATCAGAACAAATTTGAAAACCCTGGTAACGCTTGGAAAGTATAAATTTAACAAATGGCAATATTAGATAAACAAACAGTTGAATCAATTAAAGAAAATGATTTAAGTCAAATCCCTTCTAAATTATTAAGAAGAAGTTTTGGGCAAGGGGATGATTCAATTGAATTAAGTATATTTGACCCCCAGGGAAAGCTCCTTCTTAAGGATGAATCTTTTAGAGAATATACAAAATATAATGATATACCAGGAGTTAAAGGTTCTTCTAAAGTTACCTCTATAGACATAGATTATGAACAAGTTTTAAGAGATTACGGTTACACTAATGGCACGTATATAATGAATTTTTCTTTTCAAAGAAATTTTACAAGTGCCGCCCAACCATTTTCTATATCTGAAATTTCTCCTTCTAGAAGAGAAATAAGAGTAGTTCCTAATGGTACTTCTCAATCTACTTTTGAATCAGACATAACTTTATTAGGAAATCAAATAATAGAGTCTGCTTATATAAAAGATATAAATTTATCTTTTAATAAAGCTACCTCATTAGCAATAAACATCTTATTAGATAAAAATAAGACTGGACTAATTAAATTATATGACCCACTTCCGTTTAATATTAATGTAGGTACATCTTTTAAAGTTTTTGAAGAAATAATTAATCCCTTAGAAATTACAGTACAATTAATGGGGGAAAAAGATACCCAAGAAACGGGTATAGATATTGGTCCTCCTAACTTTAATTTAAGTAACGAAAACATATTTAATGTACCAAGTGGATATAAAACATTTGATCAAATATTAAATAGTGGGGCTGCTACATCAAGTTTTAATAATATACAAAACTTAATGAGCAGCAGTGGGGTTTACTTAGACTTAGAATATGATAATGTAGACACACCCTCAGGATACCACTTTGAAAACTTTGTACATTTTAGCTCAGCAGCTGAGAGGTTAAAAAACTTTAAATATAAATTAGGATTATTACAGTCATATTCTAGCTCTATAGCTAATTTAAATAACATTACTGGTAGTATAAGTGAATCCCAATTTGTAACTGAAAATTTACAAATCTTTAGAAGAAAAGAAGATATATTAAAACAAGGATTTGATAATTACGAAAGATATCTTTATTATGAATCAGGGAATTTTGCTTGGCCTAAAACCAATGACACAAGACCCTATATAAATGCTAAAACTGAATCAGCCGCTGTTAATTCATGGTTTGGTGTTTTAATAGATAGTAACCTAGAAATTTATAATGGAGGCCAAATGTATAGTGCTTCTAAATATGATGAATGTAATCCCCATAACTTAACTAATACTATACCACCTCATATTAAGGATAATCCCCAAAACGATAAGTATGTTCTATTTACAGAAATGATAGGACAACACTTTGATGGTATTTGGGCTTATATAGATAGTATTACTGACATAAATGAAGCATATAGTGGTTTAAAAGATGGTATATCTAAAGATTTAGTATTAAATCAATTAACCTCAAGAGGTATTAGTGCATACGATCAATTTTCTAACTCATCTATATACGAATATTTAATAGGCGACGATGGTACAGGCACTTTCCAATTTGGTACGGATGATACCGCTACTATGGTATCAGCATCTAATGATGGATCAATTCCTAAGGGAGATATTGCTAAGGAAATTTGGAAAAGATTATATCATAATTCATCATATCTCTTAAAAACCAAAGGTACTGAACGTGGATTAAAAGCACTAATTGCTTGTTATGGTATCCCAGAAACAGTACTCCACGTTAAAGAATATGGTGGACCATTAGTTGATAAAACTAGTTTTAGAACATTTAGCTACCAAAAAGAAAGCCGAATGGTCAGCAATGCTGGTACCTCGGCTACGGATGGTATAGTAAAAATTGTTGATGGTTTTATCGATACTGACTACACAGGAAAAACATATCAAGTAAGATTTTTACCTGATCAAGATAAGGATAGCCACCCAATACAATCTATATTTTCATTTACTGATGCTGGTAGTAATGATTTAGGGGTTTTAATATCCCAAAGTTTAGATCTTACTAATGCTGATTCTGGTTCATTCGCCCACTTAGTATTAGTTACGGGTAGTTCGTCCCAAAATATTTCAACAGGCGATGTAATTAAAGTTGCCAGTACTAAAGTACCATTTTTTAATGGAAAACCATGGAATATATCATTAACTATAGATAGTGGTTCTAGTAATGAAATTATAGCATATGCTACTCAAACTACATTTAATAAAAATACTTATGTAGTTAGTTGTAGTTTAGATGGGGAATCCTATATAAGTACTGTAACCCCTGGCGACGCATTCCCAACTGTTTATTTTTTACCTGTAAGTGACGGAATAGGATATGTTGGTGGAGCAAATAACACAATGACATGTAGTATTCAAGAAGTAAGAGTTTATGATGAATTGCTTACTAAATCTACTATAGTCACTCAATCATTATCCCCCTTTAATTATAACGGCAATACTATAAGTTCTAGTTTTGAAAATTTAATAGTAAGACTCCCACTAGGATCTGATCTATTTACAACAGCATCTGGTGTTAGCTACTTTATTAATGCCGCACCAAATTCTAATAAGCATAGTTTTGTCAACGCGGCCAGCTTCATTAAACCGGGTGAATTTATCTCCCTTGAAGAAACTCACCATTTAACTACACCAGATACAGTAGGTTCAGCTATGGTATCTGATAAGGTTAGATTAGATAATGGAACATTTGATGATAATTTCTTAGATCCATACGTTACCGTTGAAACATCACCTCAAGATAGACAACCACTTGATTATTCAGATTTAGGTGTATTCTTTTCTCCAACTTTTGAAGTTAATGAAGATATAATTTATACATTAGGTGGATTTAGACTAGACGATTATATAGGTGATCCTACACATTATACATCAGGTAGTTATCCTGATTTAAAAACTATTAAAGATATTTACTTCCAAAAAGTAAATAAAAAATTAGGTATAGGTGATTATGTAAGAACTATACAATTCTTTGATCATACATTATTTAAAATGGTTAAAGAGTTTGCACCAGCAAAAACTAACCTAAAAACAGGTTTAGTTATTGAGCCACATTATTTGGAAAGGGCAAAACTTGTTGGTACAAACATTGACTACGAACAAAAAACAGAACACTTATTTCAATTTTCCCCATCAGGATCGATAAGTTCAACAAATGAAACTATCCATGATGTAACTATTAGTGTTGTAGATGATTATATTATAAGTGGTAGTTATAGTACTGCTGTTGAAAATATCGCAACTCAGGGAAGATTAAGTAATTTTTATTATAGATAATAATATGGCTCGATCAAATCATAAACAAGTTAGAATTTTAGACGGAAGAATGTTTAGCGTATTTGGACACGCTTCTACTTTGAGTGGCACGCTTACTTCTTCACCACTCACCCCTGACGCAGGTAATCACCGTAACTTTATTGATAACGAGGATTTTAATTCTTTTGTTCGGTATACAAATAATAATGCTACTATGACTATGCAAATAAGCCCCCTAAATAATTCATTTGGTGGGCAAGGTGATTTAAATTTTAGACCATTTATTACAAGACTCATCATCCAAAACAGTAGTGATACTGCTAATTCAGGCCACACAGTTGGTGATGTTACAATTAAAACCATTGATTTAAATAATCAGGAAATACAAAGCATATCTAAGTCACTCGGCACCGTCCAGACTCAAGTTATATTTGATTTCGCTGAAAATGGAATTAACTATACAGAAGTAGATAGTATTAAAGTAATATTATCTAATTTCCAAAGCGGTACTTTTGCTCGAGTTAATTCTATTAAAATTTTTGGTGGTGATTTAAGTGAAGATTATGACTTTGAATTTAATGATTCAGTTTTATCAACTAAAGCTTGGAATTCGTCTCGTTATGATGGAAGACAACTAAAAGGAACCCTATTAAATAAGTATAATTCATCAAATGATACCTCTTATGGTAAAACACCTGTTTTACAAAAATATACTAGAAACATTTATATTGGGAATACAATATTAAGTGGTGATCCTGGGGCAGAAGACAATGAAAATCTTTTAAGTTTTCCTCAGCATTCATTTATAACTACTAGAAAATATATTACTATTAATTCAGACGATTCTATAAGTGAATATGAATTAGAAAACCCGGACCCAAACAGCTTAACGTTTATTAGAGGATACCTTAGAAGATTTAGGCAAGATTTTGCAGAACACAGTAATATGAGGGTTTTATTATTAGATGATACTGTTAGTTCAAATTTAGATCCGTCATATAAAATTTATTCTAATATAGGGTTACTTAAAAAGGTAGTAACTTTTAGACCTGTAGCTGGGAATGTTTTAGGGATAAATGGAACCGTTGCATCTCAAACTAGTTCTTATGGAATTTTTGCCCTTAGGAATGATGTAACTAAAGTTCCTTCTGATGGGTTTGGTAGAATATATATTTCATCTCACTTCCCCCCTGAAGGAGCTACAAGAGAAGATGGGATTGAGGAAGAAAGATTCAATACTGGGATGACTGTTGGTATTAATTCTCTAACAGAATTAGAAAAAGTATATACAGGATCGTTTTTTGGTGGTAGCTATACAATAGGAATTCAACCGGTATCTAAATTCCAAGAAGTTTCTTATGTTTCTGCAGTTTCTAATTTTGTACCCTCAAACAAGATTAGAGAATTTTTTAAAGGAATAGAAACTTATCAAGGTCAAGGTGATTTAAAAGAAGCAAAAAGATACTTTATTTCACTTTGTGAAAGTGGATCAGATACACCTTTACAATTAGGTAGAACAGGTTCAATAAGTGGTTCAGAAGATTTTTATTTTGATACAGATCCTTTTACAAATAAAGATTTAGAACTTGGAGATTTTTCTACTGTTGAATTTAATGATGCAGGTTCACAACAACAAAATTTATACACCAATGGTAATTCCCTTTTTGGGTTTGGTGGAGATAATAGTTATGCCAATTCTGGTTATCTACAAAGTTACATTAGAGTAAAAGATAAGTTACGCCAAAACTACATGTCTAATGATGTTATAGCTCATACTAAAACAGCTACTAGTAATGATAGATTCTTCGGAAACAATGGTGATGCCCAATATTTCAATACTAGTTCTTTTCACTACAGCGGTTCAAGTGCTGCTTTTCCTAATCTATTTGCTACAGGAAGTGTAATAGTATCAAGAGCAGATATAACCATACCTAGTATGTTAGTTCCATTATCAAAAACAGAACAATTACCTGATGGTGTAGGAGATAAACCTTTTATATTAATTCCTCAAAACCTTCACCCATTCATAAAAGATAACTTAACACACTTTTTGATGAAAGCAGGTTTAGATACGGGAGATAGAAAAGTACTTCCTGAAATAAAGGAAAAATATAGAAATCTTCCTTAAAAAATATATATTTATAAACAAAATAGAATTAAATGGGATATTTAGATAATTCAAGCATCATTGTAGATGCAATATTAACCAAAAAAGGCCGTGAACTCTTATCAAGACAAGACGGATCTTTTAGAATCACACAGTTTGCTTTAGCAGACGACGAAATTGATTACACACTATATAATGAAAACCACCCTGATGGTTCAGCTTTTTACGGAGAGGCAATTGAAAACTTACCTTTAATTGAAGCTATTCCGAACGAAAATAATACTATGATTTCTAAGCTAACCACTTTACCTCGTGGTACTACTAAAATCCCAGTATTAAGTGTACAATCTACAAATATTACGGTAGGTAGATCAGCTAATTTTACTATCGCACCAAATACTCTTAATTTCGATTCAACTATAGAATCAGGATATATATTTACCATAGCAGATAGAAGATTAATCCAAGCAGGTACTACTAGCACAGGTGATGGTGCAGCTGTCCCTCAATCAGCAAATATCCCATTCACTGGTACAGCTTTATCCCAAACATTCACAGGAACAACATTTACCGGTACTACTTTAGGAGGTTCAACATTATTTGGTGCTAATAGTGCCCTCGCTACTTCTATAATAATAGTAGGATTAGATACTGGTGCCAGAACTACAATAACATTAACTGTAAATAAAGATAGCAGTGCAGGAACTTCAGCAGCTACTACCGCACTTACATCATACTAATAATAACTAAATATGTCAACATTTATAGCATTTGAAAACGGAGATACAGTAGACAGCATAGATAGAGTCTTTGCTAGTGCATGGAGTAGTGGACCTGTATCTAATAATGATTTGGGGGCTTCTCATTTTTCTTCAAGCACTCAATATATAACTACCTCACCTACTTCTGCGGGTGCATTTTTTATGGAAATTTATGATAAAGCCCCTACAGGCACAGCTGCTGATTCGGCCGCGGAAGTGCAATATTCAATAGCTTTTGGAAACAAAGACGGTGGGGGTGCTTTAGATTTTGCTACTGGTACAGGTGCTGGTGGATTTAGTGCTGCTAAATCAGTTTATAATCAATATAGAAATTTAGTTTATGGGGGAGATGAAACACAAAATTTTAGTTTTGATGGACATACTCCAAATTCTATTTATATTATTAATATAAACCGAGCTAGATATAAAAATGCTATAAGGATGGGTAATTTAGCCCTAAATCTTTCGGGGTCTACTGGAAAATTACACCTAACAGATGATTCTGTAACAACCTCAGGATCTGCAAACGCTATTAGAGCGGGGGTTGGTAGAGAATTTAATTTAGTATCTGGATCTGGGGGAATAAGAATAGGAACAAGTAACACATATGTAACTAATAGTGGTTCTTATGGATATGTTTATCCTGATGCTGGACTTATTATTTTAAATGCTGATGCATTAGATGAAGCTGGAACTAATAAAGGTATTAACCTCCTCACTACAGAATCAGCCGATACTAATGCACGAAATCCTAAAAAACTTCAAGAAGCTTTACAATTAGGTGCTTCTTTTATAATAGATTCTCAAGAAGATATAGCTAGTAAATTTTATTTTGTAAGAGTAAAAAACACAGAATTTAACTATACTACTAACGATTCATTTACTTTAGATGATGGTACTTTAAGACATGACTCAATGATTGATAATCCTGAAACATATATTACTACTGTAGGATTATATAACGACGCACAAGATTTATTAGCTGTAGCTAAAATGAGTCAACCACTACCTAAAGATTTTACAAAAGAAGCACTTATTAAGGTTAAACTTGATTATTAATGGCTGGTATATTCAAAAAGCTTACAGCGAATGATGTAAAAATAACACCTTTTGAAGCCCACAAACAATATGATACTGTAGATTTACCTTCAATAGGTGCACAAACAGAATCATTAAATTGGAGTGGGGCGAATAAGAGTACTTTTACTTCAAGTAGTAAGCAATATTACCAACTAGATAAACTTTATTATCGCAATTATATCCGGGAAAGAGCACACCGTTTAGAATTAGACGATGCTACTTACACTACTCAGGAACGTAGGTTATATGAAAGTGCTAGTTTATTAAGCTTAAGTCAAAAAACTTTTGGTTCAGAAGTTCAACCAGGGTCTTTTCAACTAAATATAACTAAAGGAGGAATTACTTATAATATTGAAGACGATGGGTTTGGTAATTTATATGATACTGGTATAGGTAAGGATAATTTTCCTAATGAGGATAATAGAGTACTTTACTTAGCACCTGTTAATGGATTTAAAAGATCA
>MDTC01103868.1_pt1 | contig 11215 bp, 9 predicted proteins | sample 811181 | NCBI WGS metagenome assembly MDTC01 (sample SAMN05326644, study PRJNA326480) | marine metagenome | isolation source: seawater | place: Pacific Ocean: North | collected 2011 | reverse complement strand
CAGTCCTGATCCCAGCTTCAAGCCTCCTCAGTGATTTTGCAACGCACCAAATCGACTCAATATCACCGACCACGACAGCCCAGGCCAACAATTGTGGCGGGTAGCTTCACAGCGGCTCCGCGCCGCTTTCGGTGACGAGAAAACTCTCGGTGATTTCAAGGCCCCGTCGTCCGGGCGGCATGCTGAATCGAATCTGATCGCATTCAATCCTGAAGACCTGATCAGCGACTAGAACGTGGTTTTGCTCTATTTAGTACCCAGGGTGGCAACCTAATCGAGTCCGTACACTAACGCTGTTACGAGGCATTTGACGTAGCACCAGATTGACCTTGATGTATAGGACATCGCATATTGTTGTAAGACTAGCGAGTCAATCCAGATTGTTTAAAAGCTGGTTCTTGCTGATCTGTAGGGCGCCCGCGGACGTGAGACTAGACAGATCGAGCTCGGTCGACAAGGTGCCGAATCCCCCCTCCTTAAGGCCAGGGGTAATCTTTTAGATTGCGCCGATGCCACACGGCCATAGCAGATCTCGACAGTTTTCGCACCCTTCAGCCAACCTGTTTATCCTTCCTATACTCGGAATTTTCGGGTAACCGGCCGGTGACGATTCTGGTGGATGACGCCACCGTAATAAGCGCTTCGGCCTGATAATTGAGGAGATGAAAGAGCAACGCCACGCTTACCAGCGGGAATTAGATGGCGCGCTATTGCCGTTACGGTTCTACCTACAACTCAACCATGGTTGGCCAGGTGCAGCGCAGGCCTACGCCGATAACGGCCGATTTAGCGTGTTTCAGTGGGCGCGGATCATTGCCCCGATTATTTCATCAACAAAGAAGGCACGTTGTTTGCATGGCGCGAAAAGATGCTTGATTGTTTTGCTGGCCTGACGCATGGTTTCGCGACGGCGGCACTGAACGCTGCACTTTGTACTCACCTGTGCTCAGTGTGGTTAGAAAGCTTACGAAGAGATTGTGCCCCAAGTAGCAAGCCGACCACCAGGGTAAGCGCAACTCCTACAGCGAGGCTGTGGGGGTGAGTGTGTAAGAAGCTGCTGATCGCAGAGACAGTGTCACCTGAGCTATATGGATGAGCATATGCTTGACCTGCAAAAAAACTGGCGACCAAGCCCAAGGGAAATCTGAACATTTTCATAATAAGCACTCTTGGTATGGATTAAGGACGCTGCCATCTTTAGGGCAGTATTTATGCAAATATGATACTACATCTTTAGTATTGAACTCCGGGGAGATGTTAGACTTTAATATTGTCATTTCTTGTTGACAAATCATGGGATCCATTTGAATAATCCAGTTACGAGAAAAATCAAGAGAACTCGTTTTCAATTGATTTTCACAAAGATTTCTATTGAATTAGTCGAGTTCAAAACACCAATGTCTGTAAGGAGGACACTTATGGCTATAGCTAATTCTCGTTTCAATAAGTTTTTGTCCAGTCTTGGAGTAATTGTTGCACTACTTGCCACACAACTTTTTTTCACGACCAACACCGCCTTTGCAAAGGAAAAAGTCACTATTGCGATTATTTCATTTTCGCCTTATGCACCATGGTACATCGTTCAGAAAAAGGGCATGGCAAAGGATATTGAGATTGATGTTCAAATCATCGACGACATAAATGCAAAAAATGCGGGACTGACCACAGGCACTCTTCAATGCATGTTGAATACCCTTGACACTGTCGTCGTCGCTCGATCAGCTGGGCTTCCAGTTAAACATATAGCCATACCGGCAATGTCTTATGGCCTTGATGAAATGGTCGTTACAAAAGATATTACCAGCGTAAATGACTTTCCTGGGAAAACTTTTGGTGCCGACTATGGGTTTTTGAATCATATGTGGATGCTCCTGAATCTAAAGAAAGCGGGCATTGGATTCGACGAGGTGAAGCACGCAGTTATGCTTCCTTGGGATAGCGCGGCTGCATTCGTCAGCGGCGGACTGGATATCGATGTTAACTACATTCCATTTTCCAAGCAGTCCCTGGAACTGCCGGGTTCTCATGTGTTAAAGACCAGTCTGTCGGATCGCACATGGGAGAGAGGGCTGATATCTGAATCTATGGCATGTAATGAAGATTGGCTAGCGGCAAAACCAGAGGTTGCTAAAGAAATAGTTAGAGCCTGGTTCGAAGCTGTCAACTGGTGGAAAGAAAATCCTGAAGAAGGAAATGAAATTGTAGCCAAAGCTCTTGATTGGCCAGTTTCCGATGTGAAGCTTACCCAGTACGGCGCAGTCATGTTAAATCTGGATCAGAACCTCGGCGCCTTCGGCATTGGTTCTGGAAAACCCGTATGTGGCAGCCTTCCTAACGGCGCCGAGGCGCGCGAAGTTCCAGCCGGATCGAGCGGCTGGGGCGAACTATTATTCGACGGTGCGCCAGATTGTGTAGCAGGTTATGTCTATCCCACTTGGGATGTGTTCGGCTCCATCTACAAGGAAGCTGGCGTCATCGATACTGCGGCCTCAACTGATATTGGTATCGACACCACTATCCTGAGCGCACTTGACGGTGCTGGTTACACTGACAGGTATAGTTCCAATAAGTGGATTGGGCGCTTAGGTGAATAAATTTCGTAAATGATAATTTAGTTGTTATCGGGCAGTAGACTCCGGAGCATTTTCTCCGGAGTTTCTGCTTCCTTTTTCGCAGCAATATTCTTGGCGGGGGTTGATCGTGCCGAAATCAAACAAGGATGAGTTTCGTGGTACTAGAAATCTCGGACGTTTACAAAAAATCTCTCAGACAAAACAGGAAGAAGAGATCCAACGTACTCTTGAGCTTGGCCTGGAGGCTGCTGACTCAATTAATGATCGAAGCATTTCACTCTTCAGCCGCGGTCATCAACCGGCGTTTGCCGGCATTAATACATTTATGAAGGAGCCCTACTGCGAAGACATCCGACAAGTTGGGAATTATGAGGCTGCATTTGTAGGCATACCATTTGACACCGGAACCACCTACCGGCCTGGAACACGATTTGGCCCACAGGCAGTTAGGCGAATCTCAGCAGTCTACGATGGCTATTCGGTTGATGGAGGCGTAGACCTGCCCGAAGAACTCGATCTTTGTGACGCTGGCGACATTTTTGTGATCCCTGGAAATATCGAAAAAACTTTTGACCAAGTCAGTAAAGCTGTATCCCATGTCTATACCTCTGGGGCTTTTCCTATACTTTGTGGTGGCGATCACAGTCTAGGTTATCCAAATGTTAGGGGGATAGCCCCTCACATAGATGGTAATGTCGGCATCATACATATCGACCGGCACATCGATATGCAAGACATGGATATGGATGAACGGATGCATACGACGCCGTGGTTTTGGACCACCAATCACCATGAAAGCGTGGAACTTAGCTCATCTCATCATAACCACAGTCATATGCACGACGTTGGGCTTTCAAACTGCCCCCCAAAAAATCTAGTCCAGATGGGCATAGGAGGGTGGTATGGATCCCGGCCCGGTTCCAAGGTCGCTCACGAACGAGGCAGCAGCGTCCTGACAATGGCCGATATAGAGCAGCTTGGCGCTAAAGGGGCTGCAGAAAGAGCTCTCGAGATCGCTTGGAAGGATGCAAAAGCAGTCTTTCTGTCATTTGACATTGATTCGATAGATCCCGGTTTTGCCCCCGGTACTGGCACACCGGAACCCGGTGGCCTGTTTCCCCGAGAAGCATTAGAAATGGCACGACTGATCGCGCGCGAGGGACTTTGTGGTATGGAAGTCGTTGAGGTTTCACCACCATATGATGTAAATGACAACACCGCGCAACTCGCTTGCCGAGTGATTCTCGACGTCCTCGGGACCATGGTTGTTGAAGGAAAACTGGGTCACCGACACCGTGTGATGAAAGACCCCTGATGAAGGTGTACCAATGACAAACTCCATTCACCTACGATCAGGCCCCGACAACATGCGACTTTATTACATGATCGGGGCTTTCCTCACTTGGGACCAAAGTATTTTTACCTACAGTCAGGGCATGGGTAAACCAACCGAGGTACCGACTCCAATTTTTCTGATCGATCATCCCGAGGGTAAGGTACTGTTCGAAACTGGGCTGCACCGCAACGTCGCAGTCGATGCGGAAAGCCATTGGGGCTGGCGCGCTCGCGATTGGAAACCGCGGATGACCCCAGATCAAGCCGTTGAGCGCCAACTTGAAAAACTTGGCGTGAGCCCCGACGATATCCGTTACGTTGTCCTATCTTGCCTATTACCAGACCACGCAGGCGGCATGCGCGCCTTTCCGAATGCCACATTTATCGTCCAGTTCCGAGAACTGCAAGATGCTTGGTGGCCTGATCGACGCGTACTTGACGCATACCACTTCGAAGATATCCGTCCAACGCGCGACTTCAAGTTCTGGGAACTGCATGACGAAGACCTCGATATCTATGGCGACGGTTCGATCGAAGTGCTGTTCACGCCACACCACACACGTGGTGAACAAACAATGGTTGTTAGGCTTCCCAACACTGGAACAATAGTATTACCGGCTGGGGTGATCTCGTGGCGCGCTAACCTAGAACAATGGGTTATGACCGGAACACCAGCTGTAGCACCAACTGTTGCCTACGCCTCCATGGATCGACTCAAGCATGTGATTGATCGCGAAAAAGCCATGATTATTCATGATCATGATCCGGAACAATGGAAGACTCTGAAGAAAGCTCCAGAGTTTTACGACTAGCCCAGTCTCTTGCCCCGACTCATAATTGATTTTTGTGCGCTAATGTAGCAATACGAAGCCAAAACGATCTTGGTCAGCTCTAATTTCACTCAAGCTAAAGAATCTAATATGCGTTGGAACGCGACCATCCCCGGGTCATCAAGACCTACGCTCTTTTCTGAAAAGATGCGGGCCCGCCCTAATTGACAAGGCTTATCGCGAAAGGTTTCAAGCGCCTCGGCGACCGCCTCCCTCGCAGCCGCAAGGACAACTCTTGGTTCGTTGATCCCGTCAAGTTTCTCAGCTACAACATGTACAGCATCTACAACGGTCTTCGCTCCAAGATGCCCCTTGCCACGTTTCAGCATAGCCGACACCGCTAAGCGAAGGAGCGGAGAGATGTCAGACCAGGGTCGTTCTGTTTTCGATTTACTATCTTTTGCAGCCGCCATAAAGGCGGTTGCAATAAGGGTGCCGTACGAGGATCCGGACTCCTTCGTGAGAGCCTGAGCACACTTCAGCATTGCCAGTCCAAGATCTTCCGGCAAGTCATCCTTAACTTTCATGAGGCCGCGAGCACCACGTACCAACGTGACTCCGAGATCACCATCACCTAGTTGTCCATCGATTGTATTGAGTTCATCGGCCGAAGTCTCCATTCCGGCCGACAACTTTGGGATGAGGCTCTTAAGCGATTCAACCGTCCAGCATTTATTGCTTACACTTTCCAAAACGCGCAGTCCGCTGGAGCCTCGAGGAGTTTTACGAGTTCGTCGTCGAGGTGACAGAGCGTCATGCTACAGCCAGTCATTTCCATAGATGTTGCATAGCGACCCACGAGTGGCATAACGATCGATACACCGGCTTCCTTGAGCCGAGTTTCAGCGTAGCGATAGAGGATGTACAGTTCCTCTGGCGGCGTCGCACCGAGCGAATTGACGAGAATCGATACGCGATCACCGTTGGCGACTGACTTGTCTTCCAGTAATCGGTCCATCAACTCCGCAGCGACCTCATCAGCAGTTCTCATTTCACCGCGCCAGACACCGGGCTCACCGTGTATCCCCATCCCCATCTCCATTTCATTATCGCCAATCTCGAAGGTAGGTTTTCCTGCTTGCGGCACTGTGCAAGGTGTCATTGCCATGCCGATTGACCGACAGGAATTGGCTGCTTTTTGCGCTATTCGTGTTACTTCGCCGAGATCCGCCATTTCTTCGGCTTTAGCACCAGCGCACTTAAACGCATAGACCATACCCGCGACCCCACGCCGTTTTTCGGCTTCTTCGGGACTTGCGCTAGCGATATCATCTGCGAGCACTACAGATGCATACTCTATGTCCTCCATCTCCAGCATCTCGCCGGCCATATCGAAGTTCATGATATCGCCACCATAATTCCCGTATAACTGTAGGACACCAGCGTCATGGTGGGCGGCCCGCATTGCGTCAGCCATCTGCTCAACACTAGGTGATGCAAATACATCACCAATAGCACAGGTATCGAGTAATCCTTTGCCGACGTAACCGGCAAAGATAGGAAGATGCCCGGAGCCCCCGCCGGAAACGATGCCTACTTTATTCGGTGCAGCATTGTTGGCACGTGTGATAACCCGGCCGCTATCGCCACACTGGCGGTAGTACTCGGGGTGAGCCGCACAGAGTCCAGCAAGCATTTCATCGACATAATCGAAAGGATCATTCAGAAGTTTTTTCATGGCAGCATTTCTCGTAAGGCGTTTTGTTGCTACATACTCTATATACTCTATCGATCAGTCATTACCAACTACTCCACCTTACTTAGTTGGCACTGCTACAGATTAGTAAATAGGAATTTCTAGTTAGGATAATTTTCTTTTGGCAATATGCAATACTGCCTGCAATATGCCTGATGCCATAACGAGGCACAACGAGTTGCAAAATCATTAAGACCTCTGTCGCGGCCGCCTTGCGACGGCCGCGACATTTCTAAATCCTGTTATTTTCGAAAATTACCCGTTACCGTTTATGCCCATCCCACAAGCCATCGAGTATCGTTTTATCGATATGATTTTTAGGGATCAGGACTGTATCTGCCATATCAACATCGATTGAAATGGCCATTAGTGCGTCGAAATTATCATCCACGGTGCTACGGCTGCCGGGTGCACCAAATAGCTCGATATTCTCCTCATAGGACGTGTAATCAACGCCGGAAGCTATCGATTCTAGAAATTCCGCTGGTGACAGATCGAAATGTGGCGCCATCATTGCAATCGCCTTGTCGGGATCTTTGTCATAAAAATCGATCGCACGATAGATGCTGCGCAGGAACCCCGCATATTTATCAGGATTTGCTCGCAACTCAGCTGTTGCGATGGTAATGACATCGAGAATCAGACCCGGATACTGTCCCGAGTGCAAAAGGATGTGTGCACCTTCCCGCGATGTTCCGCCAACCACCTGCGACAACAGCGGTTCCCAAGTGCCTACGGCAGCAACACTCTTATCCTCAAAGACGGCCATGGCATCACCACCGTCGATTGAGAGAAGTTCAACATCAGATGACTCGATTCCTGCTTTTTTCAATTCATACATCATTAGAGTCCAGGATGGTGCTCCAACTTGATCGGCATAGACCTTGCCTTTGAGGTCGGCGACAGTCTGGATCGAAGCATCAGCGACGACCCCGTCGGCGCCATTGGAAACGTCTATTGCGCCAATAATAATGCCGCTACTGTCGGCAGTGCGCGGCCTCGTAACATAGGTTGACGTTGTTCCTTCCCAGCAGTCAACGTCACCCTGTTCCATTGCGGCCATCATCACTGCCCGATCATCGTTGAATTGGATGTTCACCTTTAATCCTTCTTCAGCATAGTAGCCAAGATCTTCAGCCAGGAATGTCGGTCCGAAGCCAACCCAGAAAGGTAGAAAACAATTGATCTCGTTATCATCGGCAAAGGACGATACTGGAGACAAGAACCCTAACGCACATGCAGACAGCAATAATTTACGAATTATCATTACCCAACCCTCCTAACTAGTTTGTGTAAACTTGAGTTAACATCAGTAAATAAATCAAGTCAAGGCAATAATTGCTTACGTCTAGGAACGAAACGATTCTGCAAATTCACGTGTATTACTGATTTTTTTAATGTAATTACAACCTGATCTCGATTGATTTCTCTGCGCTCTATCCTGAGTGCATAATTTGGTGTTCAGTCAGTTCTTGGGTTCGTGTGGCTTCGGCACGCATTAGATCCCGTACATGATTTCGTAAATGAAAGAATGGTTCCGTTTCTTTCGTTGCAATATTCCGTTCTCCGGAAATGTGCTTTGATACGACGATTTCATCGATGATTGTCGCGGGTCTGGCGGAAAACATGAAAATTCGATCGGCTAAAACTACTGCTTCTTCGACATCGTGGGTGACAAAAATCGTTGTTTTACGCTCAGTAGTGTTTATCTCAAGCAACTGGCTCTGAAGAAATTCTCTAGTCTGAGCATCAAGAGCCCCAAACGGTTCGTCCATCAACAAAATTTCAGGGTTTGCTGCAAGTGTTCTGGCTATAGCGACTCGCTGCCGCATTCCGCCGGATATTCTATTGACATAGTAATTGGCGAAGTCAGTAAGACCTACCAACTCGAGATAGTAATCCGCCACCTGCTGTTTCTCAGCGTTACTGATGTCGTTCCGGTATTTGGTACCAAAACGTATATTTTCGATAACAGTAAGCCAAGGGAACGATGTGTAGGCCTGAAATACCATACCCTTTCTGCGATCCGGGCCCGTTATTTTCTGGCCGGCTAACAATGTCTCTCCGTCAGTAGGAACCTCTAAACCACCAACAATGCGCATCAAGGTTGTTTTTCCACAACCTGATGGCCCAAGAAAAACAACAAACTCGCCCGCCTCTATGTCCATTGAGACACTATCGATAACATGGGTTGACGATGCTTTGCCTGGTTCGGCTGCAAATGTTTTACTGATCTGCCGTAAACGGAGAAATGGCCCTTCATACGACATACTGAGCACTCACAAATAACGAAAATAGCGCCGATGGGCCAATCGAATCACTTGATCGGTTACCAGACCAATGATGCCTACTGTCAGAATACCGGCCATGACTTCTGGTGTTTTCACGAACCGTCGAGCTGCCCAGATGGCGTGGCCAATTCCAGCGTTGGCCGCGACGATTTCCGCAATAATGATGTAGGTCCAACACCAACCCAACGTAATTCGGAGATTATCAACTATATTCGGTAACATAGAGCGGTACGCAATGTGCCATGTAATTTGTCTGGGTTTTGCTCCGAGAGTAAATCCTGTCTCGACGAATTCTGGTGGAACACGTTTAGTATCATCCCCAATGAGCAACACAAGTTGAAAAAATGTACCCATCCAAAGAACAGCAATCTTTGAGCTCTCACCAATGCCAAACCAGATAATCAGCAAAGGGACTAACGCTGGCACGGGCAAATAACGGATAAAGTCAACTATAGGCTCGGTGAGCATCCCTACAATCCGGTAGCTTGACATCCATATACCGATAGGAATCGCCATAACGGCAGATAAAAGGAACGCCGCCCACACCCTTGCAACGCTAATCCAAATATCTTCAATAAAATTCTGGGAAATTAGCATGCCGTATAACGCCGTTAAAACTCTCCACGGGCTCGGCAAAAATTTTTCGGAAATGAATTCAAGTTCGGATATCGAATACCAGAAACCGATGAAACCTATGAAAGTGCAAATAGCTAGGAAAGCGTCAGCACGACTACTGCTAGTACCTCGGTAGACAAAAAGCGATCGAAATTTCACTTTATTGACTTAATATATTTGTCCAGGGCAGCGGGCCAGATGACACAGGGAACACTATTCGTTTGATCTTGAGATCAATCGACCGTCTGTTTGTAGGCAAAACGAATCAAAATATTTGTACCAAGATTACCAATAACTCTTTGTCTATTTTTCAATGACCGTCGCTTGTCCGAGTTAGTAGATTAATCATCTCGTAGTAAGTGGCACTGGTTCGCAATTCTTAGGTATCTGAAGTGTTAGGAATCGCTGTGCAAGGCGGTAATAACGTTTTCCGGTGTCATCGGCATATCGACCCACATGCCGAGGGCGTTGTACACTGCTTGTGCAATCGCAGGGCCTGCGGCAGCTGCCGGAGCCTCACCAGCACCGCGCGCACCAAACGGTCCAACGGGATCATAAGAATCACCGTAAATGACTTCTCCGTTCACCGGAAAATCCGCGGCGCGGAGTAACTTGTAATCCAATAGATTGGCGTTTTTAATTCGCCCCGTTTCCTCATCAAATACAAGACTTTCACAAATAGCAAAACCCGCACCACAAATGGCGCCACCGATCATCTGATTTTTCATGACCTGAGGATTCATGATGGTCCCACTATCTTGAGTGGCTAACCAGTCTAGAAGTTTGATCTCTCCAGTTTCTGTATCGACTTCGAGATCAACAAAGTGGGCCGCAAAATGCCTCGCAAATGCGCTGGATGGCGGCATTGGATATGCAGGTCTACCAGTGATTGAGGAAGCCTGACCAAGTGCGTCTGTGCCGCGAAAATGATTCAGAACACCCTCGATTGAAATTTGTGGATCTTTTTTGTTGTGGTCCTTAAAAAGGATGACCCCATTATTCACATCCAGTTCGCTAGGATCGGAATCAAAAATTTCACGAGCAGCAATTTCCAATAATTGCCTTTTTGCGTCCCTACTCGCAGCACGCGTTGCCCAACCCACCCTGAACATGGTGTTGCTAGCAAGTGATCCGTGACTCCAGGGACACGAATCTGTGTCCCCGGTTTCGACTTCCACTTTATCAAAAGGAATGCCTAACTCTTCGGCAGCGACCTGTGCCTGTGTAGTTTCGCTCCCTTGCCCTTGTCGGCCGGCTGCACAGTGGACTTTTGCACTACCATCAGGGTTAATTCGAACAACCGCGGATACATTGCCTTCGAACTCAACACCACAAACGTGTGCGCCAGTTCCAACACCAACGGCACGGCGTTTTGGGCCATCAATCGAATATGGCTTCCCCCAACCATTCCATTTTCCTTTCCAATCAAACGCCTCAGCGCCCTTGATCAGAATGTCCTCGGTTGAGCCACTGGAGAGATGGAAAAGTTTTGGCCAATCTCTCCTTTGCGCCTCTGGAATTCCGTCAAGATATTCGTCGATACTACCCTTTAAATATCCTTTACTATGTTGCATCCGGAGTTCTTCCCCCGGCTTTATTTGGTTTTTAAGACGAAAATCAACGGGATCCATATTTACCTGAATCGCACACATGTCGGCAACGCGTTCAACGCATGACCCTAGAGTAACGTCACCAACAGCGCGCATGCAGCCTGCGGTAACGAGATTTGTATTAACGCTTTGGATCACATAGCGTCCATGACTTGTACGTCCCCAATTATCAACACAAAAGAATCCAACATCATCTTTGAAACCGTATCCTCCGTTATCAATAATATGGTCGAATTGAGCCAAGGTAAGAGTGCCATCCTTTTTG
>MDTC01224914.1_pt1 | contig 11216 bp, 3 predicted proteins | sample 811181 | NCBI WGS metagenome assembly MDTC01 (sample SAMN05326644, study PRJNA326480) | marine metagenome | isolation source: seawater | place: Pacific Ocean: North | collected 2011 | reverse complement strand
ATGGGGGGTAAGGCGACCAAGGAACAGGTCGAAGCGAACGTGCGATACCACGCGGCTAAGTCTACGAGCGCGTTGCCGATCGAGTTTGGTGTGCCGGAGATGTACCAAGCGACGGCGCAGAGCGTTCGCGAAGGATTGGTCGACCGATGGAACGAGACGTACGCGCACTTTCACAAGAAGAACCCGAAGCAAGCGTACTACTTGTCCATGGAATACTTGCAAGGTCGCGCGTTGACGAATGCGATCGGTAACATGGGACTCACGGGTGGGTACTCTGACGCGCTTCGTTCTCTCGGATACACGCTCGAGGACGTCATGAGCGTCGAACGCAACGCCGGTTTGGGTAACGGCGGCTTGGGACGCTTGGCGTCTTGCTTTTTGGATTCCATCGCCACGCTCGATCTTCCGGCGTGGGGTTACGGTTTGCGTTACAAGTACGGTTTGTTCAAGCAAGGCGTCGATAAGGCGACCGGTGAACAATTGGAATTCGCCGATGACTGGCTCGAAGTGGGCAACCCGTGGGAAATCCCGCGCCCGCAGGTGAGCTACCCGATTTCCTTTTACGGAAGCGTCGTCGATGGTAAGTGGCAACCGGGCCAACGAGTGCGCGCGGTCGCGTACGATTCCCCGATTCCGGGTTACAAGACGCGTAACTGCATCTCTCTTCGCATGTGGGACGCGCAACCGTCGGCTGTCGAGTTCGACTTGGCGGCTTTCAACGCGAGCGACTATGACACCTCCATGGGCCCGACCAACTTGGCGTCCAAGTTGTGCGCCGTGCTCTACCCGGGTGACGGCACCCGCGAAGGTAAGGCTTTGCGCTTGAGCCAGCAATACATGCTCTGTTCCGCGTCCGTCCAAGACATCTTGGCGCGCTGGAAGGAGCGGGGCAACTCTGACTGGAGCAAGCTTCACGAAAAGGTCGCCGTTCAAATGAACGACACGCACCCGACGCTCGCCGCTCCGGAACTCATGCGCATCTTGATCGACGAGGAAGGCTTGAGCTGGGACGATGCCTGGGCCGTCACGACCAAGACTGTCGCGTACACGAACCACACAGTCATGCCGGAAGCGCTCGAAAAGTGGCCGATGGATTTGGTTGAAGAGCTTCTTCCGCGACACATGGAGATCATCAAGCGCATCGACAAAGAGTTCATCGCGTCCGTGAAGGCCAAGTACGCGAAAATGCCAACCGCCGAACTCGAGCGCACCATCGCTGCGATGGGTATCCTCGAGAACTACGTGTCTCCGGAAGAAAAGGCTGCCAAGGCTGCGGCCAAGGCGAAGGCCGCCAAGGCGAAGGCCGCCAAGGCGAAGACCGCGAAGACGGCCGTCGTCGAAGAAGAAGAGGAGGAAGAAGAGGAACCCGCGATGGTACGCATGGCTAACTTGTGCTGCATCTCCGGTATGGCGATCAACGGTGTCGCCGCCATTCACTCCGAAATTGTGAAGGATGTCGTCTTCAACGACTTCTACAAGCTCTTCCCGGAAAAGTTCCAAAACAAGACGAACGGCGTCACGCCGCGACGTTGGTTGGCTTTCTGCAACCCGGAACTCTCCGCCGTCATCACCAAGTGGGTTGGCAGCGACAAGTGGATCACCGACACCGATGAACTCCGCAAGTTGGCCGACAACGCCTCCAACCCGGAGCTCCAAGCGGAGTGGAAGGCGGCGAAGCTCGCCCGCAAGCAAATCTGCAAGGACTACATCAAGAAGGTCACGGACATTGACGTCCCGATTGATTCCATGTTTGACATTCAGGTCAAGCGCATCCACGAGTACAAGCGCCAATTCCTGAACATCCTAGGCATTATTTACCGTTACAAGCAGATGAAGGCGATGACGCCGGAGGAGCGCGCCAAGTGCGTGCCGCGCGTCTGCGTCTTCGGCGGCAAGGCGTACGCCACTTACTTGCAAGCCAAGCGCATTGTCCGACTCATCAATAACGTCGGTAACGTTGTGAACAACGACCCGGAGATCGGTGACCTCCTCAAGGTTGTCTTCGTTCCGGATTACAACGTTTCCTTGGCTGAAACGTTGATCCCGGCGTCTGAACTTTCTCAGCACATCTCCACCGCGGGTACCGAAGCCTCCGGTACTTCCAACATGAAGTTCCAAATGAATGGTTGCTTGATCATCGGTACCCTCGATGGTGCGAACGTTGAAATCCGAGAGTGCGTTGGTGAGGATAACTTCTTCTTGTTCGGTATCACCGATCCCGAAGTTGAACCGGCGCGCGCGGAACGCGCGGCGGGCAAGTTCATCCCGGATCCGCGTTTCACGGAAACGTGCGAGTACGTGCGTAGCGGCGTGTTTGGTGACAAGTTCGAAGAACTCTTGGGTTCTCTCGAAGGCAACGAAGGTTTCGGCCGAGGTGACTACTTCCTCGTCGGTAAGGATTTCGCCTCCTACCTCGACGCGCAAGAGCGCGTCGACGCTGCGTACACCGAATCCGCCGGCTGGACCGAGTCCTCCATCATCTCCACCGCCTTTAGCGGTAAGTTCAACTCCGACCGCACCATCGACCAGTACGCCAAGGAAATCTGGGGCATCGAACCGTGCAGCGTCCCGGAAAAGTAAACCGCCGAGCGCCCGCCGAGCCTCTCCGCGCGCGTCGACGCTTCGACTCGTCGCCGCGCGGTCACCGCGCGCACGCATCGACCGCTTTGAAACATAGCAGCTACAGCGCCTAAAATTTTGCGAATACTAATATACACATTCACCGCACCGCACCCTTCCCGCGTCCTCGCGCGTCTCGCCGGCGTTCCGCGAGTCGCGACCCACCGATTCGCGAGAGGGTTTCTCCCCTCCCCGAGGGCTGGGACAACGGACTCGTCCCCGTCGCGAGCGCCGCACTCGGCGACGCGCGGTCGTCCTCGACGCGCGCGAGCCGCGAACCGCGAGCGTAAGAGCGCGGTCATCGTTCGCGCGCGACAGTCGCGCGGTCATCGACGCCGCGCGCGCGAGGGAGACGACCACGCGCGAGGGCGCCGGCGGCGGGCGGTGATCCGATGACGCGCGGTGCGCGCGCGGAGAGCGATGAGGACGCCATGGAGGTTGGCGTGAGCGAGGAGATATTAGAAAAAGGTGCGTGGACGCGCGATGAGCGACGACGCGAGGCGCGAGAGAGGGTGAGGGCGAGCGAGAGGGCGCGAAGGGCGCGGCGAGGGCACGGCGCATTGCCGCGTTTCGACGGCGCGAGCGACGACTGACGAGTGTGCGCGCGTGCTTTTTCGATGGATTCGCAGCTCGTAAATGGCAAACGTTGAATACGAAGCGTTACAGCACGACGAGGAAGTTTGGGTACGTGGAACCGGCGAAAGAGGAGATGCCGCCGGAACACGTGAGAAAGATCATCAAAGATCACGGGGACATGTCTTCGAGAAAGTTTAGACACGATAAGCGCGTGTACTTGGGGGCGTTGAAGTTCGTGCCGCACGCAGTGTATAAGCTTTTAGAGAATATGCCGATGCCTTGGGAGCAAGTGAGGCACTGTGAAGTGATTTATCACATCACGGGCGCCATTACGTTTGTGAACGAGACGCCGCGCGTCATCGAACCCGTCTTCATAGCGCAGTGGGGCACGATGTGGATCATGATGAGGAGAGAGAAGAGAGATAGAAAGCATTTTAAGCGTATGCGGTTTCCGCCGTTCGATGACGAAGAACCGCCTTTGGATTACGCAGATAACTTGTTGGACGTGGATCCTCTGGAAGCCATCGAGTTGGAACTCGACGAGGAAGAGGACGCGCCAGTGGTGGAATGGTTCTACGATCACACGCCGCTGAGGTGGACGAAGTTTGTCAACGGGCCGAGTTACCGCAAGTGGCAGCTTCCGATACCGGTTATGGCGAACTTGCACAGGCTTTCGTCGCATCTGCTGAGCGACTTAACTGATAAAAATTACTTTTACCTCTTCGATCACAAATCTTTCTTCACCGCCAAGGCGTTGGGCATGTGCATTCCGGGTGGACCGAAGTTTGAGCCGTTATTCCGCGACATGGACCGTGCGGATGAAGACTGGAATGAGTTCAACGACATCAACAAGCTCATCATCCGCAGCGCGTTGCGAACCGAGTACAAGGTGGCGTTTCCGTACTTGTACAATAACCGTCCTCGCAAGGTTTCGCTCGCGGTGTACCACACGCCCATGGTCATGTTCATCAAGACGGATGATCCGGATTTACCGGCGTATTACTACGACCCGCTCATCCATCCCATAGCGCATTACAGATCGTCGAAGGAGAAGCAAGCCGCAGAGGAAGAGGACGACGACTTTGAGTTACCGATGGGCATCGAGCCCTTCTTGGAAGAGACTCCGCTTTACACGGAGAACACGTCCGGTGGAATCGCGCTCCTTTACGCGCCGAGACCGTTCAATCTCCGAAGTGGTCAAACGCGTCGCGCCATGGACGTGCCTTTGGTGAACAGTTGGTTCCACGAGCACTGTCCGTCTGGCTACCCAGTCAAGGTGCGCGTATCCTACCAAAAGTTGCTGAAGGGCTTCGTCCTGAATCAGCTCCACAAACGTCCGCCGAAGCCGGTGAAGAGACGTAACCTTTTCGTGGCTCTCAAAAAGACGAAATTCTTCCAATGCACCGAGCTCGATTGGGTGGAGGCTGGTTTGCAAGTGTGCAGACAAGGTTACAACATGCTCAACTTGTTGATTCACCGCAAGAATTTGAACTACTTGCACTTAGATTACAACTTCAACTTGAAGCCAGTCAAGACGCTGACGACGAAGGAGCGTAAGAAGAGTCGCTTTGGGAACGCGTTCCACCTTTGCCGTGAGATTTTACGTCTCACCAAGCTCGTGGTGGATTCAAACGTTCAGTTCCGTCTTGGCAACATCGACGCGTACCAGCTCGCTGACGGTCTGCAGTACGTGTTCTCACACGTGGGTCAGCTGACGGGGATGTACAGATACAAGTACAAACTGATGCGACAGATTAGAATGTGCAAGGACCTCAAGCACTTGATTTACTACAGATTTAACACTTCGGTGATTGGTAAGGGTCCGGGCGTAGGCTTCTGGGCTCCGATGTGGCGAGTCTGGCTCTTCTTCCTTCGCGGTGTCGTGCCGTTGCTCGAAAGATGGTTGGGTAACTTGCTCGCCCGTCAGTTCGAGGGTCGCAACAACAAGGGCATCGCCAAGACGGTTACCAAGCAGCGAATCGAGTCGCACTTTGATCTTGAATTGAGAGCTGCGGTGATGCATGATATCCTGGATTCCATGCCGGAAGGTGTCAAGCAGAACAAGGCCAGAACCATTTTGAGCCACCTCTCCGAAGCGTGGCGTTCATTCAAAGCGAACATTCCGTGGAAGGTTCCTGGTATGCCCGCCCCGATTGAGAACATGATCTTGAGATACGTGAAGAGCAAGGCAGACTGGTGGACCAACGTCACGCACTACAACAGAGAGCGTATTCGTCGCGGTGCGACCGTCGACAAGACTGTGTGCCGCAAGAATCTTGGTCGCTTGACGCGTTTGTATCTGAAGGCGGAGCAAGAGAGACAGCACAACTACTTGAAGGATGGACCGTACGTGACTCCGGAAGAGGCGGTGGCCATTTACACGACGACTGTGCACTGGCTTGAATCTCGACGATTCTCTCCGATTCCTTTCCCTCCGTTGTCCTACAAGCACGACAGAAAGCTACTCATTTTAGCGCTCGAACGCTTGAAGGAGAATTATTCGGTGACGGGTCGTTTGAATCAAAACCAACGAGAGGAGCTCGGACTTATTGAGCAGGCGTTCGACAATCCACACGAGGCGCTGAGCCGCATCAAGAGACATCTCTTGACGCAACGTGCTTTCAAAGAAGTCGGCATCGAGTTCATGGATCTGTATTCGCACTTGATCCCTGTCTATGAAATTGAGCCATTGGAGAAGATCTCGGATGCCTATCTCGATCAGTACATCTGGTACGAGGCCGATAAGCGTCAGCTTTTCCCCAACTGGATCAAACCATCAGACAATGAGCCCGCGCCGCTCCTCGTGTACAAGTGGTGCCAAGGCATCAATAACTTGACGGACGTCTGGGACACGAATGAAGGCGAGTGCGTCGTCATGTTGCAAACGAGATTTGAAAAGATGTTTGAAAAGGTCGACCTTACGTTGCTCAACCGTCTCATGCGGTTGATTGTTGATCACAACATTGCTGATTACTGTACGGCCAAGAACAACGTCGTCATCTCTTACAAGGATATGAGTCATACGAATAGCTATGGTATGATTCGTGGTTTGCAATTCGCCTCATTCATGACGCAATACTACGGTTTGGTACTCGATCTCCTTTTGCTCGGCCTTACGAGAGCGTCAGAAATCGCGGGGCCAGCCAACATGCCGAATGAGTTCATTTCTTTCCGTGATGTTGAGACAGAATCGAAGCACCCGATTCGGTTGTACTCGCGTTACATCGACAAGGTCCACGTCTTGTTCAAGTTTACCGCCGACGAGTCTCGCGATTTGATCCAGAGATATCTCACCGAGCATCCAGATCCGAACAATGAAAACATGGTCGGCTACAACAACAAGAAGTGTTGGCCGCGTGACGCACGTATGCGTTTGATGAAGCACGATGTCAACCTCGGCCGTGCTGTGTTTTGGGACATTAAGAATCGTTTACCGCGATCTTTGACGACTCTGGAGTGGGACAACGGATTTGTCAGCGTGTACTCGCGCGACAACCCCAACCTCTTATTCTCCATGTGCGGCTTTGAAGTGCGCATCTTGCCGAAGATTAGGATGGCAACTGAGTACTTCGCCAACAAGGACGGTGTTTGGAATTTGCACAATGAGCAAACCAAGGAGCGCACGGCGCAAGCGTTTTTGCGTGTGGACGACGAGGCGCTGAAGGCGTTTGAAAATCGCATTCGCCAAGTGCTCATGTCTTCCGGTGCCACGACTTTCTCGAAGATTGTGAACAAATGGAACACTGCGCTGATCGGTTTGATGACGTATTACAGAGAAGCGACCATTCACACTTCCGAACTTCTTGATCTTTTGGTGAAGTGTGAGAACAAAATCCAAACCAGAGTTAAAATTGGTCTCAACTCGAAAATGCCGAGCAGATTCCCTCCGTGCGTGTTCGCCGCGCCGAAGGAGATTGGTGGTCTTGGCATGCTCTCCATGGGTCACATTTTAATTCCGCAGAGTGATTTGCGTTACAGTGTGCAAACGGATTCCGGCATCACGCACTTCCGCTCGGGGATGTCACACGAAGAGGATCAGCTCATTCCGAACTTGTTCCGTTACATTCAGCCGTGGGAAGCGGAATTCAACGATTCTCAACGCGTGTGGGCTGAGTATGCGCTCAAGCGACAAGAAGCGCAAGCGAAAAATCGTCGTTTAACGCTTGAAGATCTCGAGGACTCGTGGGACAGAGGTATTCCTCGCGTCAACACCTTGTTCCAAAAGGATCGTCACACGTTGGCGTACGACAAGGGCTGGCGGGTGCGCCTTTCGTTCAAGGAGTACAACCTCACCAGGCAAAATCCATTCTGGTGGACGCATCAGCGTCACGATGGAAAGCTCTGGAACTTGAACAACTATCGCACTGATGTTATCCAAGCTCTCGGAGGCGTCGAGGGTATTCTCGAACACACGCTCTTCAAGGGAACGTATTTCCCCACGTGGGAGGGTCTGTTCTGGGAAAAGTCGAGTGGATTCGAGGCGAGCATGCAGATGAAGAAGCTGACGAACGCGCAGCGTAGCGGTTTGAACCAAATTCCCAACCGTCGCTTCACGTTGTGGTGGTCACCGACGATCAACCGCGCCAACGTTTACGTCGGTTTCCAAGTCCAGCTCGATTTGACCGGTATCTTCATGCATGGTAAAATTCCAACGTTGAAGATTTCATTGATCCAAATCTTCCGAGCGCACTTGTGGCAGAAGATCCACGAGTCGGTCGTCATGGATATGTGCAACGTCTTCGATCAGGAACTCGACGCGTTGGAGATTGAAACCGTTCAAAAGGAGACGATCCACCCGAGAAAGTCGTACAAGATGAATAGCTCGTGTGCGGATATCTTGTTGTTCGCTGCGTACAAATGGTCGATCTGTAAGCCTTCTTTGATGGGGGAGACGAACGACACGTTTGATCAAAAGAGCTCGAACAAATTTTGGGTCGACGTGCAACTTCGTTGGGGTGATTTCGATTCTCACGACATTGAACGCTACACGAGAGCGAAGTTCTTGGACTACACGACCGATAACATGTCGATATATCCTTCACCGACCGGCGTCATGATTGGCATCGACTTGGCTTACAACTTGCACTCAGCGTACGGTAACTGGTTCCCGGGATGCAAGCCGTTGGTGCAGCAAGCGATGGTGAAGATCATGAAGGCGAACCCGGCGCTCTACGTTTTGCGAGAGCGCATTCGTAAAGGTCTGCAGCTGTACTCATCCGAGCCGACGGAGCCGTACCTGAACTCTCAAAACTATGGTGAGCTTTTCAGTAACCAAACCATCTGGTTCGTGGACGATACGAATGTCTATCGCGTGACTATTCACAAAACGTTCGAGGGTAACTTGGTCACGAAGCCCATCAACGGTGCGATCTTCATCTTCAATCCACGCACGGGTCAGCTCTTCTTGAAGATTATCCACACGAGTGTGTGGGCTGGTCAAAAGCGTCTCGCGCAGTTGGCGAAATGGAAGACGGCGGAAGAAGTTGCCGCTTTGATTCGTTCGCTTCCGATTGAAGAGCAGCCGAAACAGATCATCGTCACGAGAAAAGGCATGCTCGATCCTTTGGAGACACACATGCTCGACTACCCGAACATCGTCATCAAGGGAAGTGAATTACAACTGCCCTTCCAGGCGTGCATGAAGATTGAAAAGTTTGGCGATCTCATCTTGAAGGCGACGGAGCCGCAGATGGTCCTCTTCAACATCTACGACGACTGGTTGAAGACGATTTCGAGCTACACCGCCTTCAGTCGATTGATTTTGATCTTGCGCGCGTTGCACGTGAACAACGAAAAGGCGAAGATGATGTTGCGTCCGGATAAGAGCGTCGTCACGCTGCCTCATCACGTGTGGCCGGATTTGACGGATGAACAGTGGGTCAAGGTTGAAATTGCGTTGAAGGATTTGATTCTCGCGGATTACTCCGCCAAGAATAACGTCAACGTCTCCGCCTTGACGCAGAGCGAAGTGCGCGATATCATTCTCGGCGCTGAGATTACGCCGCCATCCGTGCAGCGACAAGAAATCGCCGACATCGAAAAGCGCGGCCAAGACGCCAACCAGCAGATTGCTGTCACCACGAAGACGACTAACGTACACGGAGACGAGCTCATCGTCACTACGACGAGTCCGTACGAGCAATCAACCTTCGGAAGCAAGACGGATTGGCGTATTCGTGCCATTAGTGCGACGAACTTGCACTTGCGAGTGAACCACATCTACGTCAACAGCGAAGACTTGAAGGAAACCGGTTACACGTACATCATGCCGAAGAATGTGTTGAAGAAATTCATCACGATCGCGGATTTACGTACGCAGATTGCAGGTTATTTGTACGGCGTTTCCCCTCCGGACAATCCTCAAGTCAAGGAGATTCGCTGCGTCGTGATGCCTCCGCAGTGGGGTAACCACAGCGCGGTGAACTTGCCGTCCATGCTCCCCGAGCACGACTACTTGAGCGATCTGGAGCCGCTGGGTTGGATTCACACGCAGCCGAACGAGAGTTCTCAACTGCAACCGCAAGATTGCACGCAACACGCGAAGATTCTGGAACAACATTCGTCTTGGGACGGTGAGAAGTGCATCATTCTGACGTGCTCGTTCACGCCCGGTTCGTGCTCGCTCACGGCGTACAAGATCACGCCGTCTGGGTACGAGTGGGGTCGCTCGAACAAGGACATGACGAGCACGAATCCGCAAGGATACGCCCCCGGTCATTTCGAAAAGGTACAGATGTTGCTTTCCGACAGATTTTTGGGTTACTACATGGTTCCCGACGGCGGCTCTTGGAACTACTCGTTCCAAGGCGTCAAGCACTCCGCGGGCATGAAGTACGCGCTCAAACTTGGAAACCCACTCGAGTTTTATCACGAAAGACATCGACCGACACATTTCCTCGAGTTCGCTTCGCTCGAGGCGGAGAAGCCAGAGGAAACGGCGCCGATGGATCGCGAAGACGTCTTTGCGTAAAAAATTTTCTTTAAAAATGTGTAACAACAGAGATTTGATTAATACAATCGCAAACTCCCCGTAATTTTGTCTATCGCCTCCGTCGACGCGGGTCCGATGGCGACCATGGTTTTTGTGCCCGCCTCCACCTCCGTGCGACCCGCGTCTTCGACGACGAACGTCGGCAACCTCGCCGCCTTGGCCTCGCGCACTAAATCCTCGAAACGCGCGAGCGACCGCACTCCGAGCGTCACCTTTTTCTGACCATCTAATTCCCATTTCCCTAGCTCCATCCGCGACGTCTTCGACGCAATGTTCACCGCGCCCACGGCACCGTGCGCGCACTGCGCCCCCACCTTCCCCGCGCCCATGGGCAAATCTTCGCGAACGACCAGAACCATCTTGTACTCGCCCGCATCCGCCCCCGCGCGTCGAGTGGGATCCCCATCCTCGTAATCATCCGGCAACTCCTCGATGATCGGCACCCCGATGATCTTATTCGCCTGTTTCATCTCGAGCTTCTTCTGTCGCCTCGCCTCGCGCTCTCTCTTCATCGTATCCTCGTGTTCTCGAACCCGGCGCTCGAGCTCGTGCGTTCCCACCCACGCCGAGAACGCGCACCCCGCGACGAACCCCACCAACCCGAACCGAAACTTCGGTCGCAGGAACCCGAGAAATCCGAGCGGACCGCCGAGCTTTCCGCGTCGTCGTTTGCGCGACGGCGGCGCGGGTCGTTTCGCCGGCGCGGGCGCGACGGCGACCGAGCCGCCGCCGTCGAGCGCATCCTCCATGGCTTTTCGCGCCGAGGGCGTCAATCCAGCGCGCGACATGTCGCTCGCGTCGAATCGATGGGAGGTAAAGGTTTCGTCGCGCGCGTTCGAGCGCTCGGTCGCGCGTCGAGAGCGTTCGCGCGCGCGGAAGTGACGCGTCGGTCGAGCGCCCTCTCGGCTCGACATTTTTCTTTTCGATTCATCAACCCGAAAAATGTTGGCTAATTTAATTGGCTACGAGATATCGTCTACCTGGGTCTATGGCTATCGTGTCTGCGCGTTTGCGGCGAGGTTTCGTCGAT
>MDTC01179568.1_pt1 | contig 11217 bp, 5 predicted proteins | sample 811181 | NCBI WGS metagenome assembly MDTC01 (sample SAMN05326644, study PRJNA326480) | marine metagenome | isolation source: seawater | place: Pacific Ocean: North | collected 2011 | reverse complement strand
GAAGCTTGGGCTAATGTAAATAATTTAAAAAAGGTTGAAGGATTTGAAGACATGGAAGAAAGAATGAAAATTAGTACTGATCCTAAAACTGAATATAACCAATGGATAGATAATCATAATTTCATTGATAGATCAGAATTTATTAATAAAAGTCAAATTCGATATGCAAATGATAGTAACAAATCATTTTCAAAAGAAAAATTTGATGATGATCTCTGGGAATCAAGAAGTATTGAACAAATACTAACAACGTTTGAAAAAAAGAAAGTTGATTTAACCAAATATGGTCCATATCATAATCTTTCTAATGATTTTGATGGTATTATGTGGATAAGGAAAAAATTTGAACTTGATGAAATCAAATTTGACATCGCTGAATTTGACATTGGAGAATTTGCAAACAATGGGGATTTTTATTCCATTTTTATAAATGGTGAACTTGTTGGAAGAAAAAATAATTGGCCTAAACAACCTTCAAAGTATAAAATTGAAAAAGGAATATTAAAAAAAGGTACAAATACAATAGCAATAAGGTTTATTGACTTTTATGGTGATGGCGGACCAATTAAGGACAACAAAAGAGGTTTATATTTAGATAATAAAAAAATAATTTCGTTTGATGGAACTTGGAAGTCAAGAGTTGTAAGTTGGCTTACCAACGAAAATCTTTATTCATTAGATCTTGGTTTTGATGAAGTTGTATTTCCTTCTCCCATGAGGATATCTAAAAGTCAAGGTTCACATACTATTTTAAATAATTCAATGATTCATCCATTAGGTGAATATGCGATCAAAGGGGTAATATGGTATCAGGGAGAGGGAAACAGAACCCGTGCTAAAGATTATAAAAGTATTTTTTCAGCTGTAATCGACAGCTTTCGAGAGCAATGGAAAAATAATGAACTTCCTTTTTATTATGTACAATTAGCTCCCTTTGGTGACATTGCTAACAAAAGAAGATCAAGCGCAGAACTAGTGGCTCAAGTTAGAGAGGCTCAAAGATTAACTCTAGAAAAAAACAATGTTGGAATGGCTGTAATTATGGATGTTGGAGACAGCCTTGATATTCATCCAAAACCTAAAAAACCTGTTGGAGATCGATTGGCTTTATTAGCACTCGCAAAAAACTATGGTAAAAAAGATTTGGTGTTTTCTGGTCCATTATTTAGAGATGTCTCGTTCAAAAAAAGCAATGCGATTATCACTTTTGATCATGTTGGAAGCGGTTTAGCATACATTGGTAAAAAATTAAAACATTTCGAAATTGCAGGAGAAGACAAAAGATTTTACAATGCTTTTGCCAAGGTTAGTGGAAACAAAGTTATTGTTAACTCTAAAAAAGTTTCTAATCCTAAGTATGTCAGATATGGATGGAAAAATTATTTGACGCCAAACTTTGTTAACAAAGAAGGTTTGCCAGCATCATCTTTTAGCTCACTTATAAATCCTTTTTCTCAATGATTATAAATTCTGTCAGATCATTTACTTTAAAGTTTTTAATGATTTCTTTGATTTTTTTTGGTTGTAATAATAACAAACAGTCACAGCTTCCGGATCCTGAATGGTTTGATATTGATTACTCTGGTGAAAATCACATATCTCAAAAAATGGATATTTACCTACCTAAAAATAAAAAAAAGAAACACCCACCAGTAATTGTGATTTATGGAAGTGGTTGGAGTTCAAATAATAAAAAATTTAGTGATTATCAAAAAAAAGTTTTTGTTAAACCACTATCAGAAAAAGGATTTGCCACAATTGCAATAAACCACAGGTCATCTAATTTAGATTCTGTTTTTCCAGCTCAAATTCATGATGTAAAAGCTGTTATACGATTTATTAGAGCTCGACATAATGATTTTAATCTAGATACTTCATTTATTGGAATTGCTGGCTATTCTTCCGGTGGGCATTTGGCTGCATTGGCTGGAACTTCCTCTTATAGTAAATTACTAAAAGGTAATGTTGGTAATTATTTAAACTATGAAAATCATGTCAATGCTGTCGTAGATTTTTATGGTCCAACAGATTTAAACGTATTCTATGATTGTCCCATAACAAAAGGAAAAGCACTTACTATTGAACAAAAAACAAGAGTATTTGGAAAAGTTGAAGATATATCTGAAACATTTGAATTAGCTAATCCCATTAATTATATTGACAAGGATACTCCACCTTTTTTAATTATACATGGAGAAAAAGATAAAGTAGTTCCAGTTTGTCAAAGTAAATTACTTCACGAAGCACTTTTAAAAAATAATATAGAAAGTGAGTTAATTTTAAAAGAGGATGGAGATCATAATGGAAATACATTAATGCCATATCAAACAACCATAATGGCTAATTTTTTTTACAATCAATATAACAAACAATTATGAAAACTACTTTAAAATTTATTCCAATAGTGATCTATCTATTTACAATATTTGGATGTAATAATAAGATAGAAAACAAACCATTAAATGTACTATGGCTTGTAGCCGAAGATCTAAGCCCGGATTATTTAAGTGTTTATGGGGACTTTACTGTACCTACTCCAAATATAGATAAATTAGCTTCTGAGGGGGTTGTATATGATTATGCATTTTCCACATCAGGTGTATGTGCGCCAAGCAGAGCTACTTTGGCTACTGGTGTTTATGCAAATTCCTTTGGAGCCCAAAATATGAGAACCATGTGGGCAGAGCCTAATGCAAGAAGAAGTGGAATAATTGATTATGAAGCTGTACCTCCTCCAAATGTTAAAATGGTGAGTGATATCATACGTGAAAACGGATATTATGCAACAAATAATTCAAAAACTGACTATCAATTTGAAATGTCTGTCATGGCGTGGGATGAATCCAGCAACAATGCCCACTGGAAAAACAGACCTGATTCAAATACCCCATTTTTTTCAATTTTTAATTTTGGCCCAACCCATGAAGGTAATTTTTTTTCCAACTGGGATGATGAAGAGTTTTTGACTCCTGAAAATGCTGAGATTAATATTCCCCCTTACCTTCCACAAAATAGTGTTGGTGAAAGAGATTTAAAAAAGGTTTATTCTAGGATAGTAAAATTAGATGAGTGGATCGGAGAAAAAATTAAAGAACTTGAGGATAAAGGTTTACTAGAGAAAACAATAGTTTTTTTCTACTCTGACCATGGTGGACCTCTACCAAGACAAAAACGACTTTTATACGATTCAGGTTTAAAAGTTCCACTTGTTATTCGTTTTCCTGATGGTGAAAGAGCCGGTAAAAGAGATAGTAGGTTAGTTAGTTTCGTTGACTTTCCAACAACTGTTTTGTCATTGGCAGGAATTGAACCTCCATCATTTATGCAAGGACAAGCATTCGAGGGAAAATACAAGTCCAAATCAGTAAGAAAATATGTCCACGGTCATGCAGATAGATTTGATGAAAGTGTGGACATGATCAGAGCAGTTCGGTCCAAAAAATTTAAATATTTTAAAAATTTTAACCCTGAAAAACCATACTATTTACCTTTGGCTTTCCGTGAAAGATTACCATCCATGCAAGAGCTTTTAAGGATGAGAGATGCGGGTGAACTCGATGAAAAACAATCGCTGTGGTTTAGAAAAACAAAACCTAAGGAAGAACTTTTTGATACTGAAAATGACCCTCACGAACTTAATAATATCGCAAATGATCCTCAATTCGCCGAAATCTTAAAAGAAATGAGAGAGGAGTGTGATAGTTGGATGAATATTATTGATGATAAAGGTCTTATAAATGAAAAAGAATTAATAGAATCATTTTATCCAAATCGAAAAGCTAGACAAACGGAGTTACCGAAAATTGAGATTTCAGAAAAAAATGTTTCAGTAAATGAGGTTACTGTTGGATCAAGATTAGGTTATAGATATTCAAGTGAAAAACTGGCCAGCAAAGGCTGGATTCATTATGAAAAGCCAATTGTTTTAAAACCCAACGACACTCTTGAAATAATTGCTCACAGAATCGGTTACAAGTCTATTCTTACAAAAATATATGATGGAGAAAAAATTAGCATTGAATATCCACTTTCAAAAATAGAAATTCAAGATATAAGGTATTCTGCAAACAGACCAAAACTTCCTCCAATGGAATGATTAGTTAAGAAGTGATGATTAAAAAGATATTCTTATTCATAATTTTTTCAGCTTTATTTTTTTCATGTCAAAGTGATAAACCCAATATAATACTCATAATTGCTGATGACATGAGCCCTTTGGAGGATGCCCTAACTCCGAGAATAGATGAAATAGCAAATAAGGGGATCAAATTTACCAATGCATATTCTCAGTATGCCAACTGTGCACCTTCAAGACAAAGCTTTCTAACTGGATTGAGTCCTGTTAGAGGTTTAAGACAAGGGAGGATCGATGATTATCTTAAAGAAAATGAACATATGAATATGCCCATGTTTTTTAAAATTAATAATTATAAAACCTTTTCATTAGGAAAGGTTTTTCATGACGCAAAACAAGATAAAGATGCGTGGGATTTTTTTTATGATATACCTATCGAACAAAATAATTATCACAACTGGGAGTCATATGCAAGCCAAAAAAATCAGGAAATTAAAAATTTAGATTTAAGACCAGCTGTTGAAAATGTTGCACTTCCACTATCCACTTATAATGACTACAATATTGCCAAAAAAGCTATTAACTTTTTGGGTCAGTTGGGCTCAGATCCATTTTTTATGACTATTGGTTTTAGGAAACCTCATCTTCCTTTCGCTGCGCCAAAAGAGTTTTGGAAAATTTATGACGAGATGGAATTTGAAAAGTCTGCATTTAATAATGCCACCATTAATGGTGATTCAATTGTATATATGTGGTCTGAGCTGGCTAGTTACAGGCCCTTTTCAAACTCATACCAATCTAGTAGCTACAGAGATAAAAAAATTTTAAATGAGCAAGCTTTAGAGCTTAAAAAAGGTTACTATGCCTGTGTTTCTTTTATAGATTATCTGGTTGGTATGATTACAGATGAAATCAAAAATTTAGATTTGGACAGCAATACAATTGTGATTATTACTTCAGACCATGGTTTCCATCTTGGAGAACAACAAATTTGGGGAAAACACAGTAATTACAAGACCAGTACAAATATTCCACTCATAATTTTTGATCCAAGAATAAAATATAAAAGAAAAATTTCTGATGGTTTTGTTGAACTGTTAGATTTATTCCCTACTCTAGTAGATCTAACTGGACTCGAAAATAAGGGGAAAATGGATGGTAAAAGTCTAGTTCCACTTATTAATAATCCTTCAGCAAAGGGTTTTTCAAATTCGTTTAGTATGTACCAAAGTTTTCAAAAAGATGAAAATGTAAAAGACTTAAAGGCGTACGCTTTACACAATAAAAAATACACTTATATTGAATGGTGGGATACAGTTTCAAATACAATAGTCAATCAAGAACTATATAAAATTGAAATTGGCTTAGAAAGTGTAAACATTGCATCAGATCCGTTCTATGAAAAAACAATCAAAAATTTATCAAAAAAAATTAAAATAAAAAACCAAAGTTTATTATGAAAAAAATATTATTTATTATTTCGTTATTTATTTTTGGATGTAAATCCAATACATCTTCCAACTTATCTTTAAATAATCTCTTCTCAGATCACATGGTATTACAACAGGATACCACAGTAAATTTTTGGGGAAAGGCTAATAAGGGCTCGGAAATAAGTCTAAATGCAAGTTGGGGAGAAAAATCCTTTACCAGCGCGAACGAGTCTGGGGATTGGCTTATTCAAATCCAAACCCCCAAATTTGATAACAAATCACATAACGTAACCGTAAGCTCATCTGATGAATCTATTGAAATCAAGGATATTGTTATGGGAGAAGTTTGGCTGGCATCAGGGCAATCCAATATGGAAATGCCAATGAAAGGATTCAAATATGGTAGAGTACACGAATTAATTGAAGGGGCAGATGAAGAAATTTCCAATGCTAATTTTCCTGGAATCAGGATGTTTACGGTCAAGAGAATCATTGCTTACACTCCACAGGATAATGTTGAAGGTGAATGGATTGTAAGTTCACCTGAGTCCATTAGTGAGTTTTCTGCAGTTGCATATTTTTTTGGAAAAAAATTACATAAAGAATTAAGAGTTCCAATTGGACTCATTCACTCCAGTTGGGGTGGATCACCTGCAGAGAGCTGGGCAAAAACTGATTTCATAGAAAAAATTAAAGGTTTTGAAGACACATCCAAAAAATTAGGAATTGCTATTGATCCCAAAAGTGATTATAATCTTTGGGTTGCTAATCATGAGTTCGTAAGAAGAGATAGCTTGATTGGAGTGAACAATTTTAAATGGGTAGATGGAAAGAACAAAGAATTTATAAAAAATAGTTTCAATGATATGTCCTGGATCGAAACAAATGTTCAGGGTATTAATGATGCATTTGAAAAAGATGATTTCAATGGAATAGGTTGGATAAGACAACAGATTAGTATTGATGAAATCACTGAGTCAGAGTTGGTTTTTGATATTGGTGAAACCAATGATTTATATACAATATTCATAAACGGAAAAATGATTGGCAGAAAAGAGTATTGGGGTGTCGCTTCCACAAAATATAAATTTAAAAGCGACATACTAAAAAAAGGAGATAATACCATTAGCATAAGATTTATTGACGTGTGGGGACAAGGTGGTCTGGATCCTGATCCTAAAAGAGGTGTTTATTTAAACAATAAAAAAATAATCTCCTTAAAAGAAGAATGGAAACTAAATATGATTTGTTATCAAACTGCCGGGGATTTCTATATTTTGAAAACAATTGGAGAGAAAATTGCTACTCCGTCACCTGATCGAATGCCTCACCAATCAAATTCACCAACAACACTTTTCAATGGAATGATTGCACCAGTGTCAAAATATAATCTAAAAGGTTTTATTTGGTATCAGGGCGAGTCCAACCAAGGTCGGGCTGAAGAGTACAAAACTCTATTTCCAGCAGTAATAGACAGCTGGCGGAGTCAATGGAAAAATGATACCTTACCCTTTTATTATGCCCAGATTGCCCCTTTTGCAGGCTATGACTCAAGAAATGAAAACTCACAAAGAGTGACATCTGCTGAGCTTAGAGAAAGCCAAATGTTGACCTTATCAAAACCAAATGTAGGAATGGCAATTACGACTGATCTTGGTGATGCCAAATCGATTCACCCGCCTAAGAAAAAAGAAGTTGGAGAACGTTTGGCTCTTTGGGCATTGAATAAAGATTATAATTTTGAGGACTTAGTTTACTCTGGGCCCATTTACAACTCTGTCAATTTTAATAATGGTAAAGCATTAATTTCTTTTGAACATACTGGGTCTGGTCTTTATTGTCCAGATGAAAAAATAAAGTATTTTGAGATAGCTGGTAATGACAATAAATATTATCCTGCTGATTCAAAGATTACTGGAGACAAGGTCTTGGTATGGTCCAACAATGTTCCAAAACCCCAGTCGGTTAGACTAGGATGGAAAAATTATTTTGAAATTAATTTGTTTAACAAAGAAGGACTTCCTGCTTCCTCTTTTAGATCAAAAGAATAATTATTAAATTCATAATATGAAATCTATGGTCATTACTAACTCAATAATTAAAACTTTAATTATCACTTTTTTTCTAGTTTCTTGTTCTCAAAAAAATGATACGCGACCCAACATTGTTTTGTTGTTAGCTGATGACTTAGGTTACAATGAACTTGGATCATATGGACAAAAGATTATAAAAACTCCCCATCTTGATTCTTTAGCTAAAAAAAGTATGATGTTTACAGATTTTTATGCAGGCAGTCCAGTATGTTCACCATCTAGAGCAGTATTATTGACAGGAAAAAGCTCAAGCCATGTTTCGTTAAGAGGAAATGCTGCATTTGTAAAGGACAGTTTGTGGGAACAAATAGCACTTGACAAAGATGAATACACTTTGGGTGAAATGTTCAAGGATGCAGGTTATCAATCCGCCTTTATTGGTAAATGGCATCTTGATACTGCTGATCAACCAGAAACTTGGGCATTTTCTCATGGTTTTGATTTTGCTGCTCAAGAGCAGTGGGGTGGTTCAACTGAGAAATTTAAAAGGCAAGGATTGTGGTTAAATGGAAACCAGGTGCATCTTCCCTATGACTTCAATAAGCATGACTGCAAGGATGCGTTTTATACTGATACAGCTTTTAAGTTTTTGGAAGAAAAGTCTAAAGACAAGCCTTTTTTTCTTTTTATGTCTTACAGGGCTCCTCATTCTTTTGAGGGACCAATTAGGGATACACTTTGGTACGCCAATGAAGATTGGCCTAAAGTTGAACAAGCTCAAGCTGCCAAAATAACACTCCAAGACCAACAAGTTGGTAGGTTAATTGAAAAACTTGACTCAATGAATGAGCTGGACAACACACTTGTATTGTACACGAGTGATAATGGAGCTCATTTTGATCATGACAATATAAATGGACATCAATTGGAGTTTTTTGACAGTAATGGAAATTTAAGAGGTGGTAAAAGAGATTTGTATGAAGGTGGTTTGCGTGTTCCACTTATTGCATATTGGAAAAACAAAATATTACCTGAGTCAATCACAGACCACATTTCAGGTTTCAGAGATATTATGACAACTTTTGCTGAAATTATTGGAGTTGAAAAACCCATACAAAACAAAGGGATATCTTTCTTACCTACACTTCTTAATAAAGATCAAATGAAACACGATTTTTTGAGTTGGGAATTTCAGTTAAGTGGTTCTTTTCAAAAACTTCCAGATGGAGGCTTTAGGCAGTCTGTTAGAATTGGTGATTTCAAGGCTGTAAGATATGGAGTTGGCTCAAGTATTGAACTCTATAATTTAAAAGATGACGAGTCCGAAACAAACGATATTTCCAAACTATATCCCGAAATTGTAAAAAGATCCGAACAGATATTTTTAAGTGAAAGAATTGATACTTACGGATTCCCATATGGTGGAGTAATACAGAACTTTATACCAAATTGATAATCTTAAGTTATTTGTTATGAAAACAATTTTAAAAAAATTTACATTAATAAAACTTTTTTTTGTTTCAATTTTGACAAGCTCGTTAGGATGTGGCAACATATTTTATCAAATTGAAGTTAAATCACCAGATGGGAAAAACAAGTTCATCTTACATAACGATGAGGGAAAATTATATTATACTCTCAACAGAAACAAAAAAAAATTAATATCAAAATCGCAGTTAGGTATAAAATTTAAAAACGGACAGTCTTTAATTGATGATTTTAATTATGTGGAAGCAAAAAGTAATACTGTAGATCAAACATGGGAACAACCTTGGGGGGAACAAAAACTGATTAGAAACAATTATAATGAAGCTGTCGTTTCTTTTGAATCAATAAGTGAAACTAATAATAAACTTGATATAATTGTAAGAGCTTACAATGATGGAATTGCATTTAGATATCATGTCAAAAAAGTTGGGGAAACAAAAGAATTAATAATATCAGATGAAATTACAGAATTTGATTTTATGGAGGATCCAAAATCTTGGTGGATCAAAGCTTATGACCCCAACAGATATGAACAACTATACACAGAATCCTTAATTTCAGAAATTGATACCGTTCACACTCCTCTTACAATGAAATTTGATGATGGAACTCATGTTAGCATTCATGAAGCCTCGCTGATCAACTACTCTTCAATGCAAATTGCTGGAACCAATTCAACTAAGTTATATTGTGACTTGGCCCCTTGGTCCAACGGGGATAAAGTTAGAGCATCAGTTCCATTTAAAACTCCTTGGCGTACGATTAAAGTAACTGATTCTGCTAAGGATCTTGTCTCATCTTTTTTGAACTTGAACTGTAACCCCCCCAATGAATTAAATGATATTTCTTGGATCAAACCCTCTAAATATATTGGCATATGGTGGGGAATGATCATAGGAAAATGGACATGGGGTGAAGGTTTTAGGCATGGAGCCACAAATAATAGAGGAAAAAAATATATTGATTTTGCTGCAAAACATGGATTCGATGAGGTTCTTATTGAAGGGATTTCATCAGGATTTACTGGATTATTTCCTGGGGACACGGTAACAACTAGTTACACGAAAACTACTCCTGACTTTGATCTAGATGAAATTCAAAATTATGCTAAATCTAAAGGAGTTTCATTACAAGCTTATCATGAAACAAGTGCAAGTACATTAAATTACATGGCTCAAGCTGATGATGCATATGCTATTATGAAAAAAATTGGAATGCAAAAGGCAAAAATAGGACATGTTGGGACAATGATGGATAAAGTAGAATATCATTACGGACAGCATGCTGTAAACTATTACAGAGAAGTTATCAAGAAAGCTGCTAAATACAATGTTGCAGTTAATTTTCACGAGCCTGTAAAAGATACCGGAGAAAGACGTACTTATCCCAATATTTTAACTAGAGAGGGAGCTAGAGGAATGGAATACAATGCTTGGGGAAACGGAGGAAATCCAGTAAATCACACTTTAATACTTCCTTTTACCAGAATGTTAGAATCGCCCATGGACTTCACGCCAGGTATTTTTGATTTATTATATGAAAAATTAGACAATAATTCAATTGACGAGATACCGGTTAAAATTAGTTTTTTTGATCAGGGTAATGGCTTTACAAACGTAAGGTACAAAGGAGGAGAATCATTTTGGCAAACAAAACCGATGTCACTCGAACACAAAATTGAAAATAAAGACACTACTTACATTTGGACAATTACGGAAATGATGAAGCCTGGTGTTTGGGATTGGGGTATTGCAGCACATGATATTGCTACAGACAATAACAACACTTGGATCCCCGGGAAAATAAACATGGGTAACAGATCAATTAAAATTTCTAAAAATGGTAAAATCTCAGGCGACATATCAATAACAATTCCTAATTTAGGTTTAGATCATAATGAAAAGTTTAGAGCCTCTAATGAAGATTTAAATGAAATTGGCACTAATGTTTTTGGAAAAACACAAAGGGTAAATACCACATTAGCTAAACAACTTGCCTACTACCTGGTTTTATATAGCCCGATGCAAATGGCATCAGACTTTATTGAAAATTATAAAGATCAACCTGCTTTGCAGTTCATTAAAGATGTTCCAGTAGACTGGGAATTAACAAAAGTGGTTAATGCAGAAATAGGTGAATTCATTACCATAGCTAGAAAAGATAAAGACAGTAAAGACTGGTATTTAGG
>MDTC01146144.1_pt1 | contig 11218 bp, 10 predicted proteins | sample 811181 | NCBI WGS metagenome assembly MDTC01 (sample SAMN05326644, study PRJNA326480) | marine metagenome | isolation source: seawater | place: Pacific Ocean: North | collected 2011 | reverse complement strand
TCTTTCCGCGATGACGAATGATGCCTGCATCCTGCAGTAAGCGCTCCACGTCCTCTTCGGTAAAGCGGGCGACGTGGTGAAAGTCGAAGTGGTGAAAGGCGGCGCGGAAGTTCTCACGTTTATTCAAAATCGTGCGCCAGCTCAAGCCTGATTGAAAGCTCTCCAGGCAGAGCTTTTCAAATAGCCGCTGGTCATCACTCACGGGAAAGCCCCACTCCTGATCATGGTAGGGCAGGAACTCAGCCGCTCCGCCACACCACTGGCAGCGGGGGAGACCGTCGGGGGCGATGAAGTCATGAGCCATTAGCGCGGTACCCGACCGCCGAACCACTCTTGAGCCGTGCGCCAAAAGCACATGCCCGCGAAGTACAGAGAAGTCAAACCTAAGCCCCACCGTGCCCAGGCGGTGTGATCAGGGTGTGAAAGAATTAACGAGGTGGCACACACGCACCACAGCAGCGTGACGGCGATATTGAGCGGCATGAACAAACGCACACGAAAGGGGTGCAGAAACTTCATTTTGGTCACCGTCAGCATCGCTAAGACTAGTATGGCGGTAAACGTAATGAACGGCGGTAAATCGAGAATGTAAAAATAGGCCGCGGCAATGTTCCAAGCGGCGGGGAAGCCAACGAAATAGTTATCCTGGCTTTTCATATCGACGTTACAAAAACAGAACATCGACGACAGCAGTATGATGAAGACGGAGGTCAGCCCCAAATAGGGCGGTAGTTCGATGAAGTAATAAATGAAGAGCGCGGGAATGAAGGCCCAGGTGAGGTAATCGATCACCATATCCAGCGTTGATCCATCGAAATGCGGCAGAACGGATTTTACTTCATATTTGCGTGCCAGCGTGCCATCCACCCCATCGATCATCATCGCCGCCCCCAGCCAGAGCAGGCAGGCCACCGGGTTATTGTCGATTAGCGCTAGCAGCGCCATCGTGCCTAGCAGTACCCCGCTGGCGGTAAAAACATGCACGCTCCAAGCTTTGTAAATCGGTGCTCGGGATTCGGTTTGAGTAAAGAGTGTTTGGACCACGGTAACCCCAGTGGGAACACGTGGTCCCCTTGCTGTTAGATGGATCGATAAACGGTGAAAAGACGATACACTACAATCAGAACGTCGTCAGAAAATCCGCGGCAAATCGTCTGGTCTCAGCGTTTGGCGGTGTGCCAGACACTCGGTGGCTCACCCATATAGGAGTTATAGCGCATGTCCCACGTTCGCTCTGCCACGATTCATGATCTCGACGCCTTGACCGAGCTACTAGACGGCTATCGGCAGTTTTATCAGCAGCCAAGTGATAGGCAAGCCGCGCGTGACTTTTTGCGCCAACGGTTTGGGCAAGCAGATTCGCGCATCATGGTGAGCGAAGGTGAGGATGGCACGCTCACCGGGTTCGTTCAGCTCTATCCGGGCGTGTCCACCGTAGGGCTAAATGCGCGCTGGACGCTGAACGATCTTTTCGTACGACCAGCGTGCCGAGAGAACGGCACGGGGCGAGCGCTGATGGAAGCGGCCACTCGATTGGCTCGTGAACATGGTGTTGCGCGTTTGATATTGATGACGCAGGTCGACAATGAGCGCGCCCAGCGGCTATACGAGTCGCTGGGCTGGCAGCGCAATACGGCGTTTTATGGCTATGTGCTCGATGTGACCTAAACGCGCTTCATCGTCACTTAGCGGATGCTCTCTGGTAGCGCAAATACATCTAGTCGGAGCTCAGCGCATTTATAGCCTGTTTTCTACTAACATCCCTCGCATCAGCGTCTCGACTACGCTTTCGTACTCGTTCGCCAATGAGAATTGTTGCGGGTCTTGTAGCCATTCAAAACAAATGCCTATTAAAAAGCTATCAAACTGTATCCGAGCACTGGTAGGGCTAAGCCCTCGGCGTAATTGGCCATCTTGCTGTATTTGTCCGAATAATAGTTCTATTCGAGCCTTCGAATATTCTGAAAGCTTAGTAATCATACTAATGCGTGGGTGATCATCTTCTAGTTTTTCGCAGCGGTGTAGCACGATGGTGGCGGCACGCTGTAAAGGTATATCGTAGCAGATAGCGCTGAGCGCGTTGCGGGCAATGGCATGCAAACAGTGTATTGGGTCATGGCTTAAGCGGAACATGGCATCATCGACAATTTCATCGAGTGGCACGCGAACACGCTCTAACAGTGCATTAAAAACAGCCGCTTTATCTTCAAAATGCCAGTAAATGGCACCGCGGGTTACTCCTGCGGCTGACGCAATATGGGCTAATGTGGTGCGCGACACGCCTTGAGCGAGAAACTGGGTTTCTGCGGCATCTAGAATTGCCTCGCGGGTGCGTTCAGCCTCAGCTTTGCGGCGTGACATAGCAGCTCCTAAGAAAAATAACCATATATTGGCATTACTGGATGGCAAAGTCGCCAGTAGGCGATTAGTATACACATTAACTGACATTCATGAATGTCAGTTAAATTCTCATGACTGCGTATTAATAACACCGCCGAGGAGTCCGCTGTGCGTAACCCTTTGATTCGATTGCTTCCAGCAGTGCTGGCCTTGCTGCTGACAGCCGGTGATGCTTATGCTGAAAGCCAGAATGAGCCTCCTCCTCGGCCGGTGAAGCTGATTACACTGGAAGCATCGAGTGCTTCACTACAGCGCCAGTTTCCTGCGCGTGTCGAGGCCACCACGCGCAGCAATCTCTCGTTTCGCATGGCGGGTGAACTTTTAGAGCTAAATGTTAGCCCGGGCCAGCGGGTGACAGAAGGCACCTTGATAGCGCGTATTGACGATCGTAATGTGCGTAGCGAGCTAGATAGCGCCAGCTCACGCCTGGAGCTGGCGCGGGCAACCCACGAACGCATGCGCTATACCCTAGAGCGCGGAGCGATTAGTCAGGCGCGGTTTGATGAGTCAGAGGCAGAGCTGCGCGCCGCTCGGGCGACGTTCGAGCAGGCCGAAGAGCAGCTAGAAAGTACCCAGCTACGTGCCCCTTACGATGGCGTGATTGCCCAGGTGCCGGTGGATAACCGACAGATTGTCCAGGTACAGGAAACCGTGGCGGTGATTCAGCAGCCGGGGCAGCTTGACGTGATCTTTCACTTACCGCAGCAAATCGTTCAGCAAATACCCCACAGTGATGAGGTAACACCGTTTGAAACGGCGATGGCCTTTGAAGTGCGGTTTGGCAATAGTGAAAAACCTTACCTTGCCCAGTTGGCGTCTTATACCACCCAAGCTAGCGCCCAGAGCTTGGCTTATGAGGTAACGCTTCGGCTACCGCAGCCCGACGATATCACGCTACTGGATGGCATGAGCGCCACGGTGCGGCTTGATTTAGGCCAACTGTTACCTGCGTCTGAACGTCTTGCTTGGCATCTGCCGCCTGACGCCATTAGCTATCAGGGGGAGAACTCAGAGCAGGCGGTGGTGTGGCGTTTTAAGGCGCCGGACCGTTTAGAGGCAGTGCCGGTCGAGGTGGGACGTTTAACCTCTAAGGGGTTAGAAGTGAGTGGCGAACTCGCCGCGAATGATCGTGTGGTGGCAGCGGGGGCCCATCGTGTCAGCGCTGATATGCGTGTAACACCATGGAAAAAGGAACAGGGGCTATAAGATGGTTGATTACTTCTTACGCCACCGGGCCGCTAGTTATTTAATGACCGTGGTGCTGCTCCTCGGCGGGGCGCTCGCTTTCACTGGCATGGGGCAGCTAGAGTTTCCTGAATTTACCATTCGTAATGCATTGGTTACTACCCAGTATCCTGGTGCAACACCAGAAGAGGTGGAGCAGGAAGTCACCTCGACACTGGAAGAAGCCATTCAGGAAATGCCCGCAATTAAACGCATCAGTTCGGTGAGTTCTAACGGGTTATCTCAAATCACCATCGAGCTGCAAAGCACGGTGCAAAATGAAGAGCTGCAACAGCTGTGGGATTCATTACGTCGTAAAGTGGGCGATGCGCAGGCTGCCTTGCCACCAGGCGCTAGTCAGTCACGAGTTAACGACGATTTTGGTGATGTGTTCGGCTTGATGATTAACCTGACCGGTGATGGCTATGCCATGCCCGATTTGAAAAGCCAAGCCGAGTTTCTTAAGCGTGAGCTCGCCTTGGTCGAAGGCGTTGAAAAGGTGTCGCTGGCGGGGGTAAGAGACGAGCGCATTTTTATTGAAGTCGACCGAGAGCGGCTACGTGCGCTGAACATTCCGCTAAGCTCACTCCAGCAATTGCTGAATACGCAAAATGCCGTAGTGGACTCGGGGTACTTGAAGCAGGGAGGGCAGCGTTTCCGAGTAACGCCTTCGGGCAGTTCCGCTGATATTGATGATTTACGCGCGTTAATCGTTAGTGAAGGTAATGGCGAGCTGGTAAGACTGAGCGATATCGCAGAGGTTTCCCGCGGCTTGACCGAGCAACCGCAGCAGCTTTATCGCGATATGGGGCGGCCGGCTATCTCACTGGGCATCTCGTTTGAAAGCGGCGTCAACGTGGTCGAAGTTGGTGCTCGACTTGAACAGCGGCTTGACGAACTGGAAGCACGCACGCCGTTGGGTATGGAACTCAATGTGGTCTATGACCAGCCGAGCGTGGTGGATGAAGCGGTATCCGGTTTCTTAATCAGTCTGATCCAGGCGGTTGCCATCGTCATTGTGGTGCTCATGCTGTTTATGGGCTGGCGCAGCGGCCTACTAATGGGCTTTATTCTGCTGATTACCATTATTGGCACCTTTATGCTGATGCGCATTCACGGTTTGCAGTTGGAAAAAATCTCGCTAGGGGCGCTGATTATCGCCTTGGGGATGCTGGTCGATAATGCCATTGTGGTCACTGAAGGCATGCTGGTCGGCCTAAAGCGTGGCCAAAGTATTCGCGAGTCGGCGCATCAGGTGGTCCGACAAAACGCATGGCCCCTGCTGGCAGCTACGCTGATCGCAGTGGCCGCATTTGCTCCAATTGGGTTGTCGCCAGATACCACCGGTGAGTTTATCGGCTCGCTGTTCTATGTGTTGCTCTATTCACTGCTGCTAAGTTGGCTGACAGCACTGACGCTTACGCCGTTCTATTTCAAGCTGCTGTTTCGCAAAGTAGCGCCTAGCAGTACAGATGAAGACCCTTACCAAGGGGTGGTGTACCGTTTGTTTAGCCGCGTGATTGTGGCGGGTATTCGGCTGCGTTGGCTAACACTGGGGCTGGTGATAGCTATATTGGCAGGCGCGGTTGTTGGCTTTGGCTCCGTCAAGAATGCCTTTTTCCCTGCCTCGAATACGCCCATCTTCTTTGTTGATTACCGCACCCCAGAAGGCACCGATATTCTGGAAACCCAACGGCGGGTGGCAGAGTTGGAAGACGTGGTGATGGAGATGGAGGGTGTCCGCCATCTCACTACTGTGGTCGGCGGCGGTGCCCAGCGCTTTACCCTGACCTATGCGCCGGAAGACCGCTATGCCAGCTATTCACAGCTAATTGTTGAAACCGATAACAAAGCGATACAGCAAGCGCGGATGGCGGATATCGAAGCGGTACTTGAGCGCGATCACAGCGATATCGACTATAAAATTGCTCCGCTGGAAGTGGGTCCTGCCCCGAAAGCCAAGATCGAAGCAAGGTTTTACGGCAGCGACCCCGCGGTATTACGCCAGCTCGGTGATCAAGTCGCGGCACTGTTTAGTGGTACGCCCGATATGGTCAGTGTTCGCACTAGCTGGCGTAACCGTGTTCAGGCCGTGGTGCCAATTTTTGCCGAAGACACCGCACGACGGCTGGGCGTTACCCGCGAGAACCTGGCGGCCACATTAGCGTTGAGCACTAGCGGTAGTCAGGTGGGTATCTACCGTGACGGCAGCGACTTGATTCCAATTGTCGCTAGAGCGATACCAGAGCAGCGCAACGATATCGATAACATCGGGTCGCTTAACGCATGGAGCGCCGAACAGGGGCGTTACATCACGGCTGATCAAGTGATGCGCGATGTGACGACCGAGGTCGCTGACCCGCTGGTGATGCGCCGTGACCGCGAGCGCATGCTGGCAGTGTATGGCGAACCCGACCCGCTAAGCGGCGTGACGGCGGCTAGTGTATTGGCTCAAGTTCGACCTCAAGTAGAGGCGCTTGAATTGCCACCCGGTTATCGGCTTGAGTGGGGCGGTGAATTTGAGACTGCCGGTGAAGCTCAGAGTGGCCTATTTGCATCGTTGCCGCTTGGCTTGGTGATGATGTTTATTATCACGGTGGTGTTGTTTAATAACTTCCGTCAGCCACTGGCGATCTGGTTTTTGGTGCCGTTGACCATTGTCGGCGTAGTGGCCGCGTTACTGCTAACCGGGCTGCCTTTCTCGTTTATGGCGCTGCTGGGCACGCTGAGTTTGATCGGGATGGTGATTAAAAATGCTATTGTTTTGGTAGAAGAGATCAATGTGCAACTGCCGTTGCACAAAGATCGTTATCACGCCGTGGTGCGCGCCGCCATTAGTCGCGTGCGCCCCGTTTCAATGGCTGCGCTAACCACCATGCTGGGTCTGATTCCGTTGATTAGTGATGCATTCTTCGCCAGCATGGCGGTCGCGCTGATCGGCGGGCTTGGTGTTGCCACGCTGCTTACGCTTATCGTGCTACCGGTGATTTACTGCGTGCTTTATCAGATCAAAGTACATGAGGGCTAAGGCATAATTTTTCGATGATGAGTGAAGTGAATTCATAGTGACAGCGTTCTTTCTGACAAGCACGGCCCTATCGAGCATTTAATGGTGCCAGATTATTTGCGAGACAATGTGAAAGGGGGCATGAACTATTGACCAATTTCAGGAGCGCTTGCTGGTTTCTTATGACTATAATAGTGATGATTTTTGCTACTGGTTTGGTGGCGTGGTAGAAGTTACAGCCTAATCACCACTTTTCAAACATTTGGAAACAGCTTGCACTGCACTGTTCGGTGAGCCCGCCGCGGGTAGCACTTCATCGAACGCGTGCAGGGATTCGTCGCAATAGACGGGAAGTTGGGTGGCCAGTCCCAACGGACATACACCCCCTACCGGGTGGCTGGTCAGTTCCATCACCGTGTCGGCATCCAGCAGTTTGGCTTTGCCTCCGAAGGTATCGCGGATCTTGCGATTATCGATCCGCGCATCGCCACTGGCGACGATCAGTAGCGGCTTTTCTCCCACTTTGAACGCCAATGTTTTGGCAATTTGCCCAGAGACCACACCGTGCGCCTCGGCGGCGAGCTGTACGGTGGCGGTGCTGGTGTCTAGCTCTTCGATGGCCACCTCGGGCGCGTACTCGGCAAAAAATTGGCGAACGGTTTCGATGCTCATGATGGGCTCCTTGAAGGTATTTATCACTAACTTAGCGTGTCCCCCGCTCGCTAGCCAAGCGGGGATGAGATACCTGCGCCTAGCGATTGGCTGAAGCTCGCAAAGGGCATGCCAGAAAAGCGACATGACTCATGGATAAAACGTTTAAATAGTGTGCTTATTTAGAAGGCATTTGGTGATAATTTATCAAACAACCATGGGCCTGCAGCTGTTGCTGAAAGGTGAGACATGTCATTTCAAGATGTTGGTCGCTAAACGCATCGATACGGATGGCTAAAACGCCGATTGAAGGACACCTGCTGCATGCAAGAGGCCAGCGCCGATAACGCCCCTGATTCGAAGGCTTCACTTCCTTGGCACCGAACGGTGGTGGGGAAAGTGGCTATCTTCATGCTGATGGGCGTCATCTTTGCCTATCTGATGGGCGCGATGCTGGGCTTCACCATGGTTGAGCGCAGCGCCCGGGATCAGTGGGGGCGCGAAGCGCAAATGAATGCACAGATGGTCAGTGCCACCATTCGGCGTATTTATACTTCTGTTGCGGTGCGTACCGATCCTGGCGGGCAAGTGACGCAGCTGGTATCGACACGCCCGATTGGCGATGAAGAGTCGGTGTTGAGCACTGGCTTCAGCCCCATCGATGTCTTGGCGCTGGCCAGTGCGCAAACGCGCCACAACGTTTGGCTCTTTTCACTGACGAATAGCCGCCGCTTTACGCCGGTCGCCAATGCGTATAGCGATGCCGCCGGTGAATTGGTGTTTCCGAATGCCGCTGAGCTTGGCAATGCTCCATTTGCGAACGACTTCTATGTGGGGTTTGCGCGCATTGGGGGCGAGGCGCACTTCGTGAGTTCGCTGCCTATCATCAGCCCTCAGGGCGATCTGCATGGGGTCGTGGTGTCGAGCATTGGCTTGAAGAGTGAACTGTATCACTTACATCGTGAACTGATCTTGAAGATTGTGGCGTCGTTGGGCGTGGTGCTGCTGGCAACGGCGCTGCTGCTGAGTATGTTGATGCATCGACTGTTCAAACCGGTCCCTCGCTTGATCCGGGCCTTGACGCATATTGCGCACAATCGAGCGGATCGGGCCACGCCCTATACTTGGCGCAGCGATGAAATTGGCTGCATGGCTCAGGCCATCGAGACGTTGCGTAAAAAGGTGGAAGAGCGAGAGCACCTATTAGAAGTGAAAGAGCAGGCACTGCGTTACCAGCACCTAGCGCATCACGACGCACTGACCAAGCTGCCCAATCGCGTACACTTCAACGATGCGCTACAGGAGGCCGTGACACAAGCCCCACACGGCGCACCCTTCAATGTCATGATTTTTGATCTCGACCGCTTCAAGGCGGTGAACGATACGCTTGGCCATGCGGCAGGCGATACCTTGCTGATAGAGGCGAGCCAACGCGTGCAAGCGCTGCTGGAAGAGAGCGACCTCGTTGCGCGCTTGGGAGGCGACGAGTTTTCGATCATTCAGCAAGCTCGCCATGACGGATTGGCAAAAGCCCAGCGGTTGGCTCATCAACTGGTCGAGGTCCTGAAAGAGCCGTTTGCCATCGATGGTCACGAGGTACACATTGGGGTAAGCGTCGGTATTGCGCTGGCGCCCCGAGACGGAACCAGTAGCCATTCGCTATTACGCAGCGCAGACGTGGCACTGTATACCGCGAAAGCGATGGGGCGTGGCCGCTATGCGGTCTTCAACCCTGCCATGACCATGGGGGGCGCACCGCATGAGGGCTAACAGTGTCGGCGTGTTGGCTCTGACACTGATGAGCCTGCATGTAAGCGCGGCACCTATTGCCCTTGAAACCTCGCCTACCTTGACGCGGATCGCGCAGCAGCAGGCCATCACGCTGGGTCACCGCCTTCAGGAAATTCCTTTCTCTTACGTGGTCGATGGGCAGCCTGTCGGCTACTCCATCGATCTCTGTAGGGCGGTGGTCGCGGGTCTTCAACAGCGGTTGGGTGGCGTGCCGCTCGAGGTCCGATTCGTGCCGGTCACGCCGGTCAATCGTTTCATTCTACTGCGCCATGGGGAGATCGACCTCGAGTGTGGCGTCACCACGCGCACGTCGGAGCGGCTCGAACAGGCGGCTTTCTCATACCCGCATTTTTACACCGCGACGCGCTATGTCGCCTTGGCAGAAAACGCGATGCGCACCGTAGCAGATCTCGCGGGACGCAGCGTGGTATCGACGACGGGGACGATCAATATCGAGCAGCTCAACGCACTTAACCGCCGTCATGGGCTGAACATTGCCGTGATGCTTAGCCGTCGCCATGAAGAGGCGTTCGCCATGGTCGATAAGGGACAGGCCGCTGCGTTCGTGATGGACGACAGTTTGCTTGCCAGTCTCGTCACCCGTGCGGATGCCCCCGAGCGTTTTCGTATTTCTGACGAAGCGATCAGCGACCCCCAGCCCTATGGCTTGATGATGCCGCTAGCGGATGCGGTCTTTGCGGAGGCGGTCAACCAGGCGCTGCATGAGTACTACCAAAGCGGGGCCATTCATGCGCTGTACGATCAATGGTTTTTGCAGCCCATACCGCCCGATAACCAAGTGATGGGTTTACCGATGAGTGCAGAGCTGGCGGCCACGTTCGAATGGCCCGATGCACATGACCCCTCCAGGAGGTGAAACGTGAAAATCCTAGTGCAGTGGTGGGTAGGACTTCTCATGTCGGTGTGGGCTGTCTCCTCGGCGGCGGCTTCCGATATCGATACGCTGCAGCGGCTGAGCGAGACAGGCACCTTACGCGTGGGCTATGGCGATACCGCGCCCTTTTCTTACACGGATGACAACGGCAACGTGCTCGGATACTCCATCGACTTATGCCAGCAGGTGGCGTCGCAACTCCAAGAGCAGCTCGGCCTGCCCTCCCTCGCCATCGAGTACGTGTTTAGAACGCCCGGTAATCGTGTGCAGATGCTCAATAGCGGCGAGATCGATATCGAATGCAACGCAAGCACCAATAATGAAGAGCGCCGACGCAGCGCTGATTTTTCGCTGAGTCATTTTTTTGTCTCCGTGCGCTTCGTCTCACTCAAAGAGAACCATTACGACACGCTTCAGGATTTGGCCGGACACAGTGTGAGCGTGGCCCGGGGCACCGTCAACGTCGGGCAAATCAACCAAGCCAACCGTGAACGGCGGCTGAATCTTTCCGTTGTACCGGTCGAGACGCTGCAAGCGGCCTTCGATCTCGTCACCGATGGCCGCGTCGCCGCGTTTGCCATGGACGACATTCTGCTCAGCACGATGATCGCAGAGTCAGAGGATCCAACGGCTTATGCCCTCTCAGAAGAGGCCATTACCGCCGAAGAGCCACTGGGCTTGCTGATGCGTAAAGACGATCAGGCGTTCGTGGCGCAGGTCAATCGAGCGCTGCGCACCATTTACCAGCAAGGGGACATGCAGGCACTCTACGAACGCTGGTTCCAGCAGCCTTTGCCCGGTAAAGGCATTACCCTCAACGTGCCGATGAGCGATACGCTAGCGCGGTATGTTAGGGAGCCGCTTCGGGAGGAGTGACCTCCATGGATAAAAGTAGAGCGGACAACGTTTTTCCATGTCCATCCAGGTTCAACGCGCCATTGACGCCCCCTTGCAGCGCATCGTCCAACACTAAGTTGATACCTTTGAGATGAGGTAATAAATACCGAGTGACGTGATGCACATCTCGATGCGCAAATAGCGCTGCAACGTTCGCTTCCGAGAGCTGTTCGACCAGCCAGGAATAGTGCGCTTCCTCGTATACAAACACGCCTAAGCTGAGCCGATCGCCTTTATCGCCTGCCCGGGCATGGGCGTAGCGATGCAATAATTCACGCATTACCCTCTCCTCTATGCAGTGTCACGATGGGGGTAACTTGTTGTCTGGGTACCAAATACGAAGCGGTTTTTAG
>MDTC01023435.1_pt1 | contig 11218 bp, 9 predicted proteins | sample 811181 | NCBI WGS metagenome assembly MDTC01 (sample SAMN05326644, study PRJNA326480) | marine metagenome | isolation source: seawater | place: Pacific Ocean: North | collected 2011 | reverse complement strand
CACTTCCTTCAAGAAAAAGAGTTGAGGTTTTGTTGCATGTTCTTGGTTCTATAAAAAAAGTTAATATTGCAAAAAAAAGTCTCAAATTTTAAAAACCTTTACTTTATTTCTTATTTTAGCTACCCTTGTTCAACTGTTAAACGGTATAAACAATCTTTTTAGTTAGAGATCTTTTTTTATACCGTGCGGTAGCTATTGTGTTCATACAATAATTTCTTTAATCATTTTCAAAAAAATATTTTTTATCATGAGTTTACATCATTTTATTTCAGAAGAATCATTAGATCTTATGCATATTATCCAAAATAAATCAAATTTATCTCAAAGACAAATAGCTAATGAAATAGGCTTTAGCTTAGGCAAAGTAAATTATTGCTTGAAAGCTTTACTAGACATTGGATTTATTAAGATGAATAATTTCAAAACATCTAATCAAAAATTAAAATATACCTATATTCTTACACCTAAAGGCACCCAACAAAAAGCAATTATAACAAAAAAATTTATTGCAAAAAAAATACAAGAATATGAAAAACTTATGAAGTATGTATAAATAATTTTCATCTAAGCTGTAATCAATAATATTTACTAATAACGACAATAGCTCTTTGTATTAGATCTGATTGAGAATAGTAAGGCTATGCTGGACGTTGAGGTATAACTCGCTGATGCTTTGGACGTTTTTTTAAGACTGATGACATAAACTCACTTGGTATAGACGTTAATATATATGACTTTGATAGTAGGCAGAGATTTTTGAGTGCTAATTTGCTGCGGCTATGTAAGACCTCAAAACTCAAGAAGAAATTAATAAGCTCACCAAAAAGTGTTTGATGAAATTTGATAAAGACTATTATAGACTACTTGAATGCAGTCAATGCTAACAAATTTTATATCTAATAGGACAAAACTAAATTTAAAAATAAAGGTTATTTGATGAACGCCAATAGTAGACTGTCAGATGCAAAAATTGCTGTAATCGGGTTAGGTTATGTTGGCTTACCTTTGGCGGTAGCACTATCTAGACGATATTCGGTTCTTGGTTTTGATATAAATTCAAATAGAGTTAAACAGCTTGAAGCTAATGTTGACTCTACTCTCGAAGTTTCAAATTCTGAGTTAGTTTCTGCTGAGGCCCTATACTTCACTTGTAGTGAAGATGATCTCAAGTCCTGCAATACGTTTATCGTGACAGTTCCAACCCCCATCGACCAATTCAAACAGCCAGATTTGTCTTCATTGCTAAAAGCGAGCTCAATGCTTGGCAGGATTATCAAAAAAGATGATGTGATTATTTATGAATCAACTGTCTACCCAGGGGCTACAGAGGATGACTGTATTCCTGTAGTAGAGAATCTTTCTGGCTTAATTTTTAACAAAGATTTTTTTGTAGGTTATTCACCTGAGCGAATTAATCCTGGTGATAAAAGTCACAGGTTTGAAGATATTTTAAAAGTGACATCAGGATCAGATCAAGCGACAGCAGACTTTGTAGATGCCTTATATGCTTCTGTTATTCGAGCGGGAACTTTCAAAGTGAGTTCAATTAAAGTTGCGGAAGCTGCAAAGGTGATCGAGAATACCCAACGGGATGTCAATATTGCATTGATTAATGAGTTTGCAATAGTCTTTAACAAGCTGGATATAGATACCTTGGAGGTGTTAGAGGCTGCGGGTACTAAGTGGAACTTTCTTCCATTTCGACCGGGCTTAGTCGGCGGGCATTGTATAGGAATTGATCCCTATTACTTAACATATAAATCTGAAAGTGCTGGATATCGTCCAGAGATGATCTTGGCGGGACGTCGTATCAATGATGGTATGGGGAGTTATGTTGTTTCTCAATTAGTCAAAAAAATGATTACCAAAAAAATTGAGGTTCGTGGATCCAGAGTCTTGATTATGGGACTGACTTTTAAAGAAAATTGTCCAGATATTAGAAATACAAAAGTCATTGATATAATCGATGAACTCAAAGCATTAGAGATTAATGTTGATATCGTGGACCCATGGTGTGATCCCATCGAAGCTGATAAAGAGTATGGGCTAGTTGTTGTCAAGACAGTCGACGAGACTCGTTACGACTCTGTCTTAATGGCAGTGGCACATGATAAATTTAAAGAAATGGGGATTAAGGCTATTCGTATGCTTGGTAAACCAAATCATATACTTTATGATCTTAAATATGTGCTCTCTAAAGACGATGTTGATCTTCGATTATAAAAATTTTAATATCTGGAGAACACAGTATGATGAATTATGAAGACACTAAAATTGAGTTAAAGTCGAATCCGAAAGTTTGGCTAATTACTGGCGTTGCTGGGTTTATAGGGTCTAATCTACTTGAGCATTTGCTTAAATTGGATCAGACAATTATAGGTTTAGATAATTTTGCAACCGGTAATCAATATAATCTTGATGAGGTTCAAGGTTTGGTAACTGAAGCTCAGTGGCAAAAATTTCATTTTATCGAGGGCGATATTCGAGATTACCAAACATGTGTTTCTGCCCTCAGAGGTGTAGATTATGTCTTGCATCAGGCAGCTCTTGGATCGGTTCCACGTTCGGTTGATGATCCGATTTATTCAAGTGAGGTAAATATTTCTGGTTTCTTAAATGTATTACAAGCAGCTAAAGAAGAGGGAGTTAAGAGCTTCACATACGCGGCTAGTAGCGCTACATATGGTGATCATTCAGAATTACCTAAAGTTGAAGAAAATATTGGTAACCCACTCTCACCATATGCAGTTACAAAAAATGTTAATGAATTATATGCAGGAGTTTATGCCCGTATTTATTCGTTTAAAACAATAGGCCTGCGTTACTTTAATGTTTTTGGTAAGCGTCAGGATCCTAAAGGAGCTTATGCAGCGGTTATTCCAATTTGGACAGCTGCTATGATAAAAGGCGAAGACGTATTTATTAATGGTGATGGAAAAACTTCCCGTGATTTTTGCTTTATTGAAAATACGGTGCAAATGAATATCTTAGCCGCTACCGCAGATGATGAAGTGAAAGACCAAGTTTATAATGTAGGTGTTGGTGATCGCACTACTCTTAATGATTTATTTTATTTAATTAGAGAATCATTAGTTTCTAATGGTGTTCAAGTGACGGTTAACGCAACTTTTAGAGATTTTCGAGACGGCGATGTGATGCATTCTCAGGCAGATATTAACAAAGCAATCAATTTTTTGGGTTATGTTCCTGAATGGCGGATTCGTGATGGTATAGAGCAGTCAATACTTTGGTATATTATGAAAGAGTCAAAGGAATAATATGAAGAAAGAAAATAGTCAGGACACCTATGTGAAAGCATCTGCTTTCTGGACCAAATACTCTAAAAGAAAAGATTTATCTGGTCACTCGCTTATGAATCTTAATCCTGACGAGAAATTGGCAAATGAGAAATTTATTTTTGAATCGAATAGGCTTAAAAACTTGGTTGAATTCAATAAACATTGGAATGTACTAGACTTAGGTGGTGGAATTGGACATTGGAGTTCCTTTTTTTCAAAAATTTGCTCAAATGTTACATTGGTTGAGCGAGAGAAAGTTTTTGTTGAAATCGCAAAAAATGAGTTACAGGAAACCTCAATAAAGATAATTGAAGATGACTGTATAGACTATACTGCTGAATCAAATTCATATGATGTAGTTTTTATGTCCGGTGTGTCGATATACCTAGATGATGAAAGTCTAAATAAGTGCATGCAAAATATTAAACAATATTTGAAAGTTGGAGGAATTTTTATTCATCGAGATGCATATAGTTTAGACGAGCAATTTAATATAAATGGTAAATACAGCAATAATCTCCAAGAGTTTTATACAGCTAAATATCGCACGCGATTTGAATATGATGAAATATTTGTAGACAAGTACAACATGGAAAAGCTTATAGATGTAGACATGTACGATGGCTCCTCTGAAAAAAGACGCTGGAAAGAAACAGATCTTAGGTTAGCTGTGTATTCGGAGATTAGATAATGCAAGTCATTTTATTGGTTGCAGGGCGGGGTTCTAGAATGGGTCAGCTCACTAAAGATATACATAAAAGTTTATTGCCTCTTGGTAATGGTGACACGTTTCTTTCGCGCGTTTTACATCAACTCAACGAATATAAAATTTCTAAACTTGTAGTTGTAACAGGTTATAAATCTGAGGATATAAAACAATCATTGTGTCAATATCAAATTAATTATGAAGTAATAGAAAATGAGAAATATAAGGAAGATACAAACATATATTCAATGAAATTAGCTTTAGATGCTATTAGTCTAGATGAACCCGTAATAATAATTGAAGGTGATACATTTATAGATGATATAGCTCTTCATAAAATCTATAATCAAAGTAGAAGTCAAAAGTCAATTTATTTTACACGTGGGCGATTTAATAAGCATCAAGATGGAGGTATCCTCAGAGTGGGTTCAGATGGATGGATAAATAGTATACTTATCGTCGATAAATTTAAGCAGATGTATATTGGATTTGATAAATTACTTGGATTGATGACTGTTAGTCCAAATGAACTACCTGTTTTTAAAGATTATATAAATCAATATAGTAAGCAATCTCTAAAAAACTATTATTTGAAACCGTGGATTGATCATTTGACTGCTTTACCAGCCAAATCTTTCGATTTATCTGAACATATTGTTACTAGTGTGAATACTGCAGCTGAATATCATGATTTTGTAAATGAATTTCAATTGAGGACAAACTGTGAAATTGATATTGAATATTTAGATATTAATTCATTAGTACCAATTGAAGATTTTCTACTTGATAGAATTTCCATCCTTGAAAATCAAATCCGAGAATTGGGAAGGTGGACCAAACCTATTATTATTGAAAAAAATCATAGATTAATTTTGGACGGGCATCATCGATGTGTTGTAGCAAAGCGACTAGGCCTTAAAAAGATACCTGCAGTCTTAGTAAACTATAATCAAGTGGATTTGTGGTCACTTCGGGAGGATGAGGTGGTGGATGCTCAAACAGTTGTTCGCAGAGCCAAAGCACAGCTTATTTATCCTAATAAAACGGTTAAACATGATTTTAAGTTTTCTGCTCCTAAAATTGATATCGCGATTGAGTATTTATTGTCATGAAATTAATTGTTCTTGCCGCTGGGGATTCTTTTGCAATAGATGGTTACAATAAACTTATGATACGTGAACCGAAATCTAGGAAAACTATCTTAGAGTTGTATCAAGAAATCTTTGACGTGTCGACAGTTGAAATAGTAGTAGGTTATAAAGCTTTAGAATTAATGAACACTTATCCTGAGTTTACTTATCATTACAATATAAATTGGCAAACCACTGGAAATGCCTTCAGTTTAGCTCTAGCACTAACTGAAGAACCCTGTTATGTCATCTCCAGTGATTTTATTCTTGATTATCGTATTGCAAATTATCTACAACTTAATGAGAACTTTGCAATCTTAACACAGCTAGAAAATCGAAACTTGGCTGCACTTAATGCTCGCGTTAAAAATGAACTATTACATGACGTTTATAGAGGAAAATCGGAAAATAATGATCCTGAGCTAACTGGTTTATTTAAAATATCTGATCCTAAGATTCTCTTAGAGTGGAAGAGTAGATGTTTAAGTAATCCAGAGCTCCTGGTAGGCGAATGTTTGCCTTTTGATAAATATAAAATTGCTGTTAACTTTGTGCCTAAAAAATTAATTTCTGAGATAAATGTGCCAGAGGATTATATTAAACTGATTTTGAAAAGTGGGCTACAAGATGAAGAGTGATTTATATCTTAGAAGTATTACATATACGATTGACTTGTTTAAAATAACAAGCAGAAACTATAGGTCTAAAGTAGCTGCTGATATTTCCAAAATCAGAAAAGGAAATGAGTCTGCTGGTATAAAAATCAGAACAGTACGATTTAATGTTATAAAGATTGATGCTTCTATCCGTTATGAACTGTTTTCATTTATTAAACTTGTTGAGGTATTGTCAGAGTTTTCGGAAGGTATAGGTATTAGGTGGTTTAACCTCGCTTTTGATTTGGTAGGAGTATCAGAAAAAAGTGCTAAGCACGCTACTTACTTAGCATACGAGGTAATGAAGAGGCACAGTCAATCTTTTATTAATTTAATAGTTGCAAATGATTCTATGGTTAATCCCATGGCCGCACGAGAAGCGGTTCGCCTTGTAGGAAAAGTTTCACGACTTTCTTGGAATGGATTTGATAACTTTAGATTAGGTATATCAGTTAATCCAGCTACAGAAACACCCTTTTTTCCATTTTCTTTTAGTAATAACAGAGAATTGAGTTACTCGGTTGCAGTAGAATTAACACAACCATTACTTAATATTATTAAAAGTAATAGTGATATGGAATATGATCAGCTGAGAAATAAGCTTATTTGTGATCTTTCACCAATGGTCCTTTCAGTAGAAGAAGTTGCACTTTCTATTGAAGGAGATTTAGGGCCAGAATTTAAAGGGCAGGATATATCATTGGCCCCTTTTCCAGATACTAGAATAAGTGTTGTTGAGGCACTTCACCTGCTGGGTGTTAAAGATATCGGTGAGAATGGGACTATGTTTTTCACTGCATATCTAACCTCTATTTTAAAAGGTATTCTAAATTCAACTGAGGTTAAGGCAGTTGGGTTTAACGGAGTTATGTATTCTCTATTAGAAGATCATCTTATGTGTATATCTAATGATATGAAAACTTTAGATATCAATAAAATTATTTCTTATAGTTCTTTGTGCGGGTGTGGGCTTGATATGGTGCCAATTCCTGGAAATTTTCTTATCGAGGATTTGAGCTCTATAGTTATGGATGTAGCAACAATAGCAATCAGACACAATAAGCCATTAGGTATTCGTGCTTTACCTATTCCAAATAAATGTGTGAATGAGTTTACAGAGTTCGATTCAGATTTCCTTACTAATACTAGAGTTATGAATTTGAATCCCAGCTACATTTCAAACGAATTTTTCAAAATTAATAAACAGGAAATATTCTGATTGATAAGTATAACGTAATTTGGATTATGGTAGATTCGGTCAGAAGATATAAGACTGAAGGAGATGATAGAAGCCGACTTCAAGTCATGGATGATTTTGCCAAGGATGCAGTTGAGTTTAAAAACTGTGTTACATCTGCACCTAGTACAGTAATGTCAGTAAGTGCATCAATGACTAGTTTGCCTGCAAGTCATCTGGGTCGAAATTATGATGACTTTCAATTTGACAACGGATATTTTGTAACTTTACCTGGAATCTTAAAAGATAATGGTTGGGAAACACGTCGCTCATTTATTATGCACCGCCAAATTCGAGAGAAATTAAGGCAGTTCGAGTTAGTAGAAAAAAAATACTGGCCAAAAGATTTTTCGCATAGCAAGTGGTGGTGTAATGACGATGTCAATCGACTGATTCACAGTACACTTGATAAGGATCGAGATAGAACTAAACCACAATTTTGGTTCATAGATTATAATTGTAGAAAAGATGAGCATATGTCGGAGATTTTGCATAACACTCTTCATTCTCTCCAAGATGCTGGGTTTACTGATGAAAATACGATTTTTGTCGTTTGCTCTGATCATGGGTATCCAGATCCATCAAGAGGTATAACCCCTGAATATCTCTCTCAAAAAAAACTTACTCATGATATTTTTATGACAGATGATAATATAATGATTCCTATGATATTGAAATATCCAGGGTGCCAAAAAGGGCAGAAAATAGATGATGTTATTAGTTCTTTAGACTTGATGCCTACTATTCTAAATATTTTAGGAATTTCAGTCAGTGACGATATAGGTAATAGATTCCATGGGATTAATTTGATGCCATTAATTAATGGTGATAATGGGGATATATACAAAGACCGAAAAATAAGGTGCGATGCGAGATTTATTTATCAACTAGGTAGGGTAACAGCACTGCGAGGAGAAAATTATAAGTATGTTTTCCATCAAGATGACATGCGGGAAGAATTCTTATATGTGGGAGCAAACGAACTTGATGAGCCATCAGTTATTGATTCTAGTGATGAAGAGATACAGCGAGAATTATTAGATTTTAGAGAATTATTTCAACTTTCTGAACAAAAGGCTTCCGAAGCACAGCAAGCTTATGCAGCATTTCAGTTATCTCAAAAAATTATTCCAGTTATCAGTAAGTATAATGAAGATATAAAAATTCTTTTGGTTGGAGAAATTTCAGATTTTTTGATGTCCTGTATCGAACAGGAATTAATAAATGGTTCGAAGAAAAAAAAGATTAGTACTACTTTCTTAAAAGACCTCCAAACTTTACCTCAAGACAAATACACTATAGCTGTAATATTTCGAAATAGGTATTCGTTTATTCAAGATGAAAGTAAAGTCAAAACTAAGGCTAAATTAGTTCTAGACGCAGGCATTTTGACTAGTGTTTCAAATACTCAAAAGAGCAGGATTTTTAGATTCTTTGAACACTTTAAGTTGATTTGGAGAAACAGAGATTTCTACTTTAATGAGCCTTATTTATTTTTTTATGAGCCATATGAAATTTTTAAAAGGATATTTCGAATTGATTATGATTACACTCAAAAAAAATGGATTCCAAGAAAATATAAAAAATAATCCTAATACAAATTCATGTTATTTAAATTTCCATTTTCTACTTTTAAATTGGGAAAGTTTCTTGTACTAAGAAATATATTAGTTTTAGTAGGTGGAACTTCTTTTGCTCAAGTTGTAGCCATCGCATTCACACCATTTTTATCTAGAGTATACTCCCCTGAAGATTTTGGTGCCTTTGGGACTATCATGGCAGTTGTGGGGATAGTCTCGTTAATTGCATCTTTGTGTTTTGAGACAGCTTTAGTTCTTGAGAATGATGATGGTGATGCAAAGCACCTATTAAATTTAATACTTGTTTGTGTGACCTTAACAACAGCAGTATTTGCTATTGCCACACTGATAGTGGTATATTTTTTTTCTGGTTTTTTTAATATAAATGATTATGGCTTAGTACTCGCGGTACCCGCAGCAACAGTTTTTGCTCTCTATAACGTATGTATTTCTATTCATAATAGAAACCAACTATACAAAGATATGGCATCGGCTCAAATTATACGAAAAGCTGGTATTGGATTTTTTCAGCTAGCGCTATCGATTTTTTTTGTTAGTGAATTGGGACTTTTACTTGGTTCTCTTGTTGGGGTTTTGGTGCCGATACTATATATGACTTATAAAAATCCTAGCCTCTTTAAAATTGAGTTAAGCAAATACTCTGATTTAAGGAAATTGAGTATTCGTTACATTAATTTCCCAAAATTTTCTGTTCCTCAAAATTTATTAAACTTGGTTTCAGGACATGCTCCGATATTTGCATTTGCTTATCATTACAATCTCGCTACAGCTGGAGCATTCTATTTTGCCTTCAAGATAGTTCAAATTCCTGCGAGTTTTATTGGTCTCTCTGTGAGGCAAATTTTTCTCAAAGAGTGTTCAAAAATTTCTGGTGACCATTATGGATTATTAAAAATTTTGAGCATCTTCAGTTCTGGTCTGACTCTGATTATGGCAATACCTGTAGTTTTGGTCTTTTTTTTTGGATCCGAATTATTTATTTATTTTTTTGGACAACCTTGGAAACTTGCGGGAGACATGTCTTCATTTATGATTTTATGGGTAGCATCCAATATAATTGCGGCTCCATCCAGGACTCTTTTTCTCAGTCAAAACAAGCAGGATAAGGTTTTGGTATTTGACTCTGTTTTATTTGTTGCAAAAATCTTTATTTTGTTTTTTTTACCGGTAAACTATTCTCCTGTATTGACTATAGCGGCTCTCTCGTTGCTAATTGTCATTGTGAATTTGGGATGTATTTTTTACTGGGCTTACATTTTAAGAGCTAATCATTTAGCTCGGTAATTTTTATTATTTTTGGAGTTTATTATGTTCCTTAACAGATTTCTTTTCATATTTTGCCAACTAACGCATTTTATTTTCTTATGTTTTTTAGTTAGTTTTCAATTTTTTTTAAGAGATTTTGGTGATGATTTAAAATTAACTATTGTTTTATTTTTAGTTTTTTTTGGGTTTGCGATTCATTTTATTCAACGTATATTAGCACACAAAAGATACGATTATTTTTCTTTTGGTTTTCTTTTTTTGTTTAGCTATTTCATAGTTTATTTTCATCTTGCCATGCTTAAGATATTTGGTTTCGAGGTTATAAAAAAATACGAATGGTTTATTTGGGCGGATACTACTAATATTTCTCAACCAATTCTTATTGCGGCGTGTGGATTGTTTGCATACTTTTTAGGTTCAGGAATAAGATCTACAAAAAAAATCTCAAATTACAAGTCGATAGATACAAGCACACCACACCATGCCACTGTTCAGTTGTTAACATTACTAGCTTTCATTTCTTATATAATTTTTTTATTTACGTCGGGCTCATATATTTCAGGGGCATATGCGCGAGATGGTTCTTTATTATCAGCCTATGCAATTCGTTTATTTAACATTCTTATGTTTGGTGCTTTATGCATTGAATTGCACAAAATATTTAACCTAGAAAACAGAACTTTAAGTCTTCGTCAGTATATAAAAAAGTTTTATTCTCCATTAATTTTATTACTCTGCATCCATGTTGTTATGTCTCTTATAGTGGGTGATCGAGGCCCTATATTTACATATATCATTCTCTTTTTTAGTGTTTATTTTATAAAGTACTATTCATTGAGGTTTTTATATGCCCTCCTATTTATGCTATGTATCAGTTTTGTATTTTCTGTTTTGGGAGAGGCACGCACAAGGGCAGTTGATCAAAGCTTTATCGAACGTTTTATATCAGCTTCATCAGCTGAAAATCAGGAAAAATCGAAATGGTTTTATGAAGAAGTTCCTGGTCAAAATTTTATTGAATTAGCCTTGTCGGTAAGGACTTTAAATGCTGTCGTTAGGGATGTCCCCTCAGAGTATGATTATCAATACGGATTATTTCAACTACAACAAGCTGTTGCGATTGTTCCTGGATTAAGCAGAATTTATCATAATCAGGTTTTTGATGGAGACCCACGATATGATGGAACTGCCAACTTTATAACATGGTTAATACACCGTCATGATGTGGACTATGGTGATGGAACATCTATCGTAGCGGATATTTATTTAGATTTTGGCCTTGTTGGAGTTGTTTTAATATTGTTTGCTTTTGGGCGAATAATT
>MDTC01005261.1_pt1 | contig 11218 bp, 8 predicted proteins | sample 811181 | NCBI WGS metagenome assembly MDTC01 (sample SAMN05326644, study PRJNA326480) | marine metagenome | isolation source: seawater | place: Pacific Ocean: North | collected 2011 | reverse complement strand
GGACATCAAGTAAGATTAGGTTATTATGCTCAAAATCAATCTGATTATCTTGATGAAAATTTGACTGTTTTACAGACAATTGAGGAAGCTGCTAATGAAAGTAATATTGGGAAATCTAGATCAATACTAGGTTCTTTCTTATTTAGTAATGATGATGTTAGTAAAAAAATTAAAGTTTTATCAGGTGGAGAGAGAGCTAGGGTGTCTTTGTGTAAATTATTGTTAGAGCCATATAATTTCTTGATTATGGATGAACCAACAAACCATTTAGATATTACATCTAAAGATTTGTTGAAACAAGCACTTTTAAATTACAGTGGAAGTCTAATTATTGTGTCTCATGATAGAGAGTTCCTGCAAGGATTGACTCATAAGGTATATGAGTTTAAAAATAAAAATGTCAAGGAATATCTAGGTGATATTAATTACTTTTTACAGGAAAAAGATTTTAATAGTTTTAAGCAACTCGAGATGTCTTTAAATCAAAAAGATAATATTACAAAATCTAAAAGTTCTAAGTATTTAGATCAGAAGACTCACAAAAAAGAAATCAATAGAATTAATAATAGTATTAAAAAATTAGAAAGTAAGATTCAGAAATTGCAAAAAAAGAAAAGTGAAGTTGATAAGCTGTTATCTGATCCAATTACATATAACAAGTTGTCAACTCAGGAAAATTTTTTCAAAAATTATGAAAAAAATCAGCAAATTATATTAGATTTAGAGACTGAATGGAGTAACTTAGTTGATAAATTGAATAGGCTCGAGAAGAATAGTTTTTAAAAGTATTATGCATAGCATATATTATGCATTGCATACAGTTTAAATTTTTGATAATTAATTTTGCTTTCAAATAATAACTAAAAATGAAAAAAATGAAAAAAATGAAAAAAATTATTTTAGCTACTACTCTTTCTTTTGTAGTAGTTATCTGTGCAAATGCACAAGTTGAAAGACTTGCAGGACCAAGAGTAGGGGTGACATATTTATCTGCTGGTTCTACTGCAGATTTTCTTAGACAAGGATTTAAAGATGATGGAGAAGGAATATATGGAAGTACTGGATCCGCTTTTACAACACAGTATGGCTGGCAGTGGGAAACTAGATTTGCTGATGGAGGAGGTGATGTTGTAGGAATAGTAGAATGGATTGCCTTAGTTGCAGGAATGGAACAGGGGAAATTTCTACCTTCTTTAACATCTGTAATAGGAATTAGAACTGCATCAGGATTTGAAATTGGAGTAGGGCCAAATTTGTCTTTAGCAGGTGTAGGTATGATTTTAGGCTTTGGAAAAAACTTTAAGTCAGGAGATTTAAATATACCAGTAAATTTAGTTTTTAGTCCTGGAAGACAATTAAGAAGTTCTAGGAATAATACTGATGCATTTGGAAATGAAATGGAGTATGAATATAACTCCGGTGCTAGAATTTCACTTATGTTTGGGTTTAATTTAGGAACATAAAAGATATTACTTATACTTAAAGGCTAACTATAATAGTTAGCCTTTTTTTTTCGTTAATTTGTAAAATGAAACATCGTTCGGGTTTTGTTAATATAATTGGTAATCCAAATGTTGGAAAATCTACATTTATGAATGCCTTGATTGGTCAAAAGTTATCTATTGTATCACATAAAGCCCAAACAACGAGACATCGAATAAGAGGTATACTTAACTCCAAATCTTATCAAATAGTTTTTTCTGACACACCTGGAGTAATTATTCCAAAGTATAAATTACAAGAAAACATGATGGATTATGTTTATTCTATTTTACAAGATTCAGATGTTTTAGTTTATATGATTGAAGCTGGAGAAAAAGAGCTTAAAGATCTCAATTTATATAAAAAGATCAAAAATATTCAGATACCATTAATTATTTTAGTGAATAAAATTGATCTTAAAGACCAAGATTTTGTCGCATATGAAATTAAAAAATGGTCCGATTTATTTCCATCTTCAAAAGTAATTCCAATTTCTGCGTTAAATAATTTTAATTTAGAGTTAGTCAAAGAAACTATAGTTTCTTTACTTCCAGTATCTCCTCCTTATTTTGACAAAAATGCATTAACAGATAAATCCGAAAGGTTTTTTGTTGGAGAGATAATTAGAGAAAAAATTTTAAAACACTATAAAAAAGAAATCCCCTATTCTGTTGAAATTGATGTCGAAGAGTTTATAAATGAATCAGATATAGTAAAAATTAGAGCTATTATTTATGTAATGAGAAATAGTCAGAAAGGAATAGTTATTGGACACAAGGGGTTAGGGTTAAAACGAATTGGAAGTGAATCAAGAAGAGACATTGAATTACTTTTAGATAAAAAAGTATTTTTGGAAACTCCAGTCAAGGTCAAAAAAAATTGGAGAGATGACAATGTTCAACTTAAAAAATTTGGATACAAGAAATGAGTAACATAGTAGCAATTGTTGGTAGACCTAATGTTGGTAAATCTACCATTTTTAATCGTTTGACTGAAAGTAGACAAGCTATAACAGATGAAATTAGTGGTGTTACACGAGATAGGCACTATGGAAAATCTGAGTGGAATGGAAAAATTTTTTCTGTTATAGATACTGGTGGTTATGTACAGGGAAGTGATGATGTTTTTGAAGCTGAGATTAGAAAGCAAGTTGAACTTGCAATAGATGAAGCTAGTGTAATACTTTTTTTAGTTGATGCTCAAACAGGCATTACAGACTTAGATCTAGAAGTAGTTAAGCTACTGAGAAAAACAAATAAAAAAGTAGTTCTAGCTGTAAACAAAGTTGATAATTCTAAGTTGTTAGCTGATGCAGTTGAGTTTTACAATTTAGGAATTGGTGAATATATACCTGTTTCTTCAATAAGTGGCAGTGGAACTGGCGAACTACTTGATCAAATCACAAGTTTTTTTGAAGACGAAAATGATGATGATGAAACTAGCAATCCAAAATTTGCTGTTATAGGTAGGCCAAATGTTGGAAAATCATCTATTATCAATTCATTACTTGGAAAGCAGCAGAATATTGTTACTGATATAGCTGGTACAACTAGAGATTCTCTAAATACTGATTATAATAAATTTGGTTTTGACTTTACTTTAGTTGATACTGCAGGATTAAGAAAAAAGAAAAATGTCCATGAAGACTTAGAGTTTTACTCTGTCATGAGATCTGTTAGGGCAATAGAACATTCAGATGTTTGTATACATGTAATTGATGCAGAAAGAGGATTTGAGGCCCAAGATCAAAGAATTTTTCATATTGCTGATAGAAATAAGAAAGGAATTGTAATATTGGTAAACAAGTGGGATTTGATTGATAAAAAAACAGATACTTCTCAAAAGTTTGAAGATGAAATCATAGAAAAAATATCTCCATTTACAGATGTTCCTATTTTGTTTGTATCAGCCCTAAACAAGCAGAGATTGCTAAAAGGATTGGAAGTTGCAATAGAAGTTTATAAGAATAGAAATAACAAGATAAAAACTTCGAAGTTAAATCAGACAATTTTGCCCTTTATTGAAAAATATCCTCCACCCGCTATAAAAGGAAAGTATATTAGAATTAAATACTGCACTCAATTACCAGTAGCTGTTCCGACATTTGTTTTCTTTGCAAATTTACCTCAGTATATTAAAGAGTCTTACAAAAGGTATTTAGAAAATAAATTACGAGAAAACTTTAGTTTTAAAGGAGTCCCAATTCAAATTTATTTTAGAAAAAAGTGATTTTTTGTTAAGAAATCAAATCTTTTTTTTGCAAATAATTAACGTCTATTATTTATCTTTGAATATATTTAAAAACAGAGAATGCAAGTAGTTAAATTACCAATTTCAGGTCTCTTATTATTTAAACCTAACATTTATAAAGACGAAAGAGGTTATTTTTTTGAAAGTTGGAATGAACAGTTATTTAAGTCAAATGGTGTTGATTTACGTTTCGTTCAAGACAATCAGTCTTTTTCTCATAAAAATGTAATAAGAGGACTTCATTTTCAAAATCCTCCTTACGCACAGGGAAAACTTGTGAGAGTAATTCAGGGTTCTGTTATTGATGTTGCTGTTGATTTAAGAAAGAAATCAAGTACTTATGGGCAATATTATTCGGTTGAGTTATCTTCAAAAAATAATTACATTTTTTGGATTCCTCCAGGATTTGCTCATGGATTTGCAACTTTAGAGGATAAAACAATTTTTTCATATAAATGTACTAATGTGTATAACAAAAAATCTGAAGGCTCATTGATTTGGAATGATGTTGACTTAAATATAGATTGGGGTATTGATGATCCAATTGTGTCTTCTAAGGATATGAATAGCATAAAATTTAATGACTTAAATTCACAATTTTGATATGAAGAAACAGATATATTATTTTGGTTTTACATTAGTAGTATTATTCTTAATTGTTGAGATGACAAATTCTTCCAATGTAAGCTCAGTGAAAGACTCTATTGATGATAAACTATATAAAACTCAGTTTAAAGAGAAGTATAGTATCTATGCTGTAAGTAAACCAAATACAATAAATTTTGCAGGAGAAATAGTTCCGACTTCATCTTCTGAAATTTGGGAAAGATTAGATAACGAACTTTTAAGAAATATATATTATCAATCAAATACCTTGCTTTATTTTAAAAAAGCAAACAAGTATTTTCCAATTATAGAGCCAATACTTGAAAAGTATAATATTCCAAATGACTTTAAATATTTAGCTATAATTGAAAGTGGACTGGAGAATGTGATTTCTCCTTCAGGAGCTGCTGGATTTTGGCAGATAATGAAGCCAACAGCTAAAGAGTACGGTTTAGAAGTGAATTCAAATATTGATGAAAGATACAACTTAGAGATGGCAACAATAGCTGCATGCCAATATCTTAGTGAAGCTTATACACAGTTTGGTAGTTGGACAGCTGCGGCAGCGTCATATAACATGGGTAGAAATGGACTAAGTAAGAGAATGAAAGAACAAAATGTTTCAAATTACTATTCTTTATATTTAAATTCTGAAACTTCAAGATACGTTTTTAGAATACTTGCTATAAAGGAAATCATGAAAAATCCAAGAGAATACGGATACGTTTTTAGAAAATCAGATTTATATTCCTTTGAAAAATTTAGTAGTATTGAAATTGATTCTACGGTGAATAATTTATCTGATTTTGCAAAATCTTTAAATATCAACTATAAATTATTAAAATACTTTAATCCTTGGATGCGAACTAATTCATTGCCAAATAAGAGTAGAAAAAAATATTTAGTTAAAATACCGACAAATAGTAAATTGATTGTAGAATAATATTTGTAGATATTTTAAATGGAAGATCAAAAGAAATCTATAAATATCTTTGGAGCAAGAGTTCATAATTTAAAAAATTTTGATCTCCAAATTCCTAGAAACAAGTTAGTTGTTATCACTGGTAAAAGTGGAAGCGGAAAATCATCTCTTGCTTTTAATACAATACACGCTGAGGGGCAAAGAAGATACCTTGAAACTTTTAATGCTTATGCAAGACAATTTTTAGGTAATATGGAAAGGCCTGATGTAGATAAAATTACTGGATTAAGTCCAGTAGTTGCCATTGAACAGAAAACAACAAGTAGAAATCCTCGTTCAACCGTTGGTACTGTTACTGAGATATACGATTATATTCGTTTGTTATACTCAAGAGTAGGAGATGCTTATTCTTATAAAACAAATAAAAAAATGGTGAAATTTTCAATTGACCAAATTATAAATTTGTTGTATAAGGAATTAAAGAATAAAAAAATAGTTATTTTATCTCCTATAGTTACATCTAGAAAAGGACATTATTCCGATTTATTTCAAAAATTATTATCAAGAGGATACTTAAAAGCTCGAATTGACGGAGAAATTATCGATATATTTCAAGGGCTTAAGTTAGATAGATATAAAACTCACGATATAGAAGTGGTAGTTGATAGATTAAAAGTCGTTGAAAAAAATCAAAAGCGAATACTTGAATCTACAAAAATTGCAATGAAAGACGGAGATGGTTTAATGCTGGTTCTTGATACAGAAGATAAAAAGATTAGATACTTCAGTACTTCATTAATGTGTTTAGATACTGGAATTGCATATAAAAACCCTGAGCCTAATTCATTTTCTTTTAATTCTCCAAAGGGAGCGTGCTCTTCGTGCAATGGATTAGGATATGTAAAAAAAGTTGATAAGGATAAAATTATTACAAATAAAAATTTAAGTATTAATCAAGGAGCTATTTCTATAATTGATACTAAAAAATCAACTTGGATTGTAAAACAAATTAGTTTAATTGCTAAAAAATTTAATTTTTCTTTAGATACACCATATTTTCAAATTCCTAAAGAAGCAGTTGATTCTATTTTATATGGAATAAATGATATGGTGACAATTAAATTAGATGTTGCTGGAATTTCAAAAAAGTATAAAATAAATTTTGAGGGAATTATAAATTTTATTAGTGACCAGTATCAAAATCAATCGGTAAAATCAATGTCTAAGTGGGCAGAGAAATATATGAATGATAATATATGTGAAGATTGTAATGGTAGTAGACTGAATATTCAATCTTCAAATTATAAAATAGCCGATTCTACAATTCAAAGTGTAGTGAGTATGGATATGATTTCATTAGATAAATGGATCAATTCTTTGTCATGCAAAATGAATGAACATCAAAATACTATAGCTGAGCAAGTAATTAAAGAAATTAAAAGTAGAATAACGCTAATAATAGATGTTGGCTTATCTTACCTAACTCTTGATAGAAGTGCAGTTAGTTTAAGTGGTGGAGAAGCTCAAAGAATAAGATTGGCGACACAAATTGGAACTAAACTCACAAACGTACTTTATATTTTAGATGAACCAAGTATTGGTTTACATCAAAAAGATAATTTAAAATTAATTGAATCTCTAAAAAAAATTAGGGACCTAGGTAATTCAGTTATTGTGGTTGAACATGATAAAGATATGATTAAACAATCTGATTATATTATCGATTTAGGGCCAGGTGCTGGTAAATTTGGGGGAGAAATTGTGTCTTCAAGTGATTATTTAAGTATGATGAAAAATAATAGCTTAACAGCTGATTATTTGAGTGAAAAAAAACAAATTAATGTTCCATTAAATAGAAGGAAGGGAAATGGAAATTTTTTAAAAATTTTTGGAGCAAAAGGAAATAACTTGAAAAATATAAATGTTAGTATCCCACTTGGACTGTTTTGTTGTGTAACTGGTGTCTCTGGAAGTGGAAAATCTACTCTAATTAATGAAACTTTACACCCTATCTTAAGTAAGTACTTTTATAATTCTGAAAAAGAGCCTTTAGATTATGAAAATATTACTGGTTTAGAATTTATTGATAAGGTTATTTCAGTAAATCAAAGACCAATTGGAAGAACCCCAAGATCAAATCCAGTAACTTATACAGGTTGTTTTTCAGATATTAGAAGCTTATTTGCAAATCTTGAAGAATCTAAAATTAGAGGCTATGGTCCTGGACGTTTTTCTTTTAATGTAAAAGGGGGGAGATGTGAAGTTTGTAAAGGTGGAGGGATAAGGACAATTGAAATGAATTTTTTACCTAACGTTGAAGTTAAATGTGAAGAATGTAATGGTAGGAGATACAATTCAGAAACCCTTGAAGTTAAATACAAAGGGAAGTCTATATTTGACATCTTAAACCTTACTGTTTTAGAAAGTTCTATTTTTTTTAAACATATTCCGTCAATTTATCGTAAAATTAAAATGTTAGAAGATGTAGGGCTAGGGTATGTGACTCTTGGACAGGCTGCCACAACATTGTCCGGAGGTGAAGCCCAGAGAATAAAATTAGCTGCAGAGCTTTCAAAGAGAGGTACAGGAAAAACACTATATATTCTTGATGAACCAACTACTGGTTTGCACTTTGAGGATATAAGAGTTCTTCTTAAGGTGATTGATACAATTGTTAATTTAGGTAATTCTGTAGTAGTTATTGAACACAACTTAGATGTAATTAAAGTTGCAGATTACATTATTGATTTAGGTATTGATGGAGGAGATTGTGGAGGAACAATTGTTTGTCAAGGTACTCCTGAAAATCTGTTTAAATCTTCAAAAAGTTATACTTCTAAGTTTTTAGTTAATGAATTAAAAAAATAAATATTGACGGCAAAGGAAAAAAAAATTATTAATGCATTTAAGCAAAAGAATTGGAATGCAATTAAATCATCAGATTCATGGCAAATTTTTAAAATAATGTCTGAATTTGTAGAGGGATTTGAATCATTATCAAAAATAGGCCCATGTGTTTCAGTTTTTGGTTCTGCTAGAACAACATCAAATAGTATATACTATAAACAAGCTGAAGAGATAGGTTTTCTGCTAACTCAAGCTGGTTATGGAGTCATTACAGGAGGTGGGCCTGGAATTATGGAAGCTGCCAATAAAGGAGCGATTCGAGGTAACGGTAAGTCAGTTGGGTTAAACATCGAGCTCCCTTTTGAACAATCACACAACAAGTATATTGATAGTGACAAGTTGTTAAATTTTGATTATTTTTTCGTTAGAAAAGTAATGTTTGTAAAGTATGCTCAAGGATTTATTGTTCTTCCTGGAGGAGTTGGGACTCTTGATGAGTTATTTGAAGCAATTACATTAATTCAGACAGAAAAAATTGGAAAATTTCCAATAATTTTAGTTGGCAAGTCTTATTGGGAAGGATTATTTGATTGGATAAAGATAAAAGTGCTTGAGCAAGAAAAAAATATTAGTAAGGAAGATCTTGATTTGTTTGAAGTTGTTGACCAGCCGAATCAAGCAGTAGAGATTATAGACAAGTTTTATAAAAAGTATACCTTAAGACCTAATTTTTGATATAAGTAATAGGGTTTTGTTTTTTTTAGTACTTTTACCGAACTAATCAAAAAATTTACAAATGATTAAGTTTTTCAAAAAAACAATTGTGTATTTACTTATTATCTCAAGTTCTTGTTTAACCGCTCAAGAAAAATCAAATCTTTTCACTCCAAAATTTTCTTTGGGAACAGGTTTGTATACATTATCTGGTGATATTCAAGACGAGAATTCAAATTTACTTTCTGGAACTCCAGGCTACAATGCTGGTTTAAAATTTGATTTGAAAAATAATTTAGATTTTTCATTTTTATTTACTAAAAATTATTTTTCTGCTGATAATTCATTAGATAATTTTAAAAGTGATCTAGACGGAGTTAGTATGATTCTTGCTTATTCCCAAACTAATTTTCTAAATCAATCTAAAATTTATCCTACGTTTTCATCAGGATTACAAATTTTATCTTCTAGAACATCTTTAAATAATATAAAAAAAGAAAGGCAAAACGTGATATTTATTCCTTTAAATGCTGGAATTAGAATTGATGTGACAAAAAGAATGCAAATTGATTTTGGTATGTCATTTGCTGTAGGTATGGGGGATGTTGATTTGAGTGTAGATAATAACAACGATGGTTATTATTCACTTAATTTTATGCTTCATTATGATCTGTTTACTAAAAGTAATTTAGAAGATGATATTGATCAAAGCTACTATGAAGATGTCGATTTTAAGAACATAGAGACTAGAGATTCGGATAATGATTTAATTGTAGATATTTATGATTTATGTCCTAACACTCCTTTAGGAATAAAAGTTGATGAAAATGGCTGTCCATTTGATGATGATAATGATGGAATATATAATTATCTCGATAAGGAAAAAAATACACCTCAAGGATCTCCTGTTGATAAAGATGGTGTTAAACTTGCTAAAGATGAATATGAAAATACATATACTGATTTAGAGATTGCATCAAGAAAGTATGCTGACTTTTATAACGAAAATGAGATAAATAGAGATGATTATAAGAATGTTAATGATTATCTTATTGAAAGAGCGAATCAATTTAATAAAGAATTTAATAAATCTATTGAAGAAAATCAAGAGGTTAATGATATTATTTTTAAAATTAAGATTGCAGAGTTTGGAGAAGTTATCGAGCCTTCATTTAAGAAAAAGTTGTTAAGCCAAGATGATTTAGAAAGTGTTGTATTAGATAATGATAATGTTATTTATACTGTTGGAAATTATAGAACAGTTGAAGAGGCTATGATCAGACAAGCAGACCTTGAAAATCAAGGCATTGATGATACATATATTTTAGTGGATAATAATGGTAATTTATCTGATTTTAATGAAAATAAATTAACAAATGATTTTGATGACGATGCAATTGTAACAAAAGAAGATACAATTGATTCTACACAAAATAGCATTGACTCAGATCAACAAGTTAATACATCTAATAATTTTAAAGATAACAAATTCCGAGTTCAAATAGGTGCATTTAATGTTGTTCTTGATAAAAAGATATTTGAGGGGATTGAAAATGTTGTTTCCTTTACTGATTCAGATAGCTTGATAAGATATATGTCAGGGTCATTTAAAAAATATTCAGATGCAGTTGATCATCAGGCAGAAATGATTGCAAGGGGTTTTGATGATGCATTTATAGTTACTTATAAGAACGGAGTTAGAATTGGTATGAATTATCAATCTAATTATAGAAGTAAACAAACTAATTATAAAAATAAACAAAACGTTAGTGAAAATAAAAAGCCCAATATTAAAAAATCAGTAGAAAAATCATCTTCTTCTAATAATACATTGAAATACTTTGTTCAAATTTTAATTTCTGAAGAATTATTATCTACCGATCAATTAAATAAAATCCAAGTAATTGGAAATATAGAAAAAACACAAATTAACTCTAATACATATGAGTATTTTATTGGATCATTTGATAATATTGAAGCTGCTAATTTGAAGCTAAATTTTGTACAGAATAGTGGTTTTGAAAATGCTTTTATATATGCAAAATATAACGGGCAAAGAATAACTTTGGAGCAATCAAAAGAAGTGCTAAAATCTAATTAGATTTTTTTGTTTTTTTACTTCCATCATAAATTTCAAATTTTCTTAAACTACATTCAAGAGGACCGTTAAATAGTTTGATTTTTTTCTGTGGTTTTAAACCAATATACCTTATATTGTCTAAGTCAGAAGAGATTAGCCAAACTATTGTATCTACGCAATTATGCTTAAGAGTTGTTCCAATTTTTGCATAAAAATCACTTATATTAATATTTAATCTTTCTCCGTAAGGTGGGTTAAATAATATAAATGTTTTTTTTGGTGCTCTAGAGGTAAAAAAGTTTTCTTTGGATATTTTT
>MDTC01017442.1_pt1 | contig 11220 bp, 9 predicted proteins | sample 811181 | NCBI WGS metagenome assembly MDTC01 (sample SAMN05326644, study PRJNA326480) | marine metagenome | isolation source: seawater | place: Pacific Ocean: North | collected 2011 | reverse complement strand
GGCCCTGCGTGATGGCGACCGCTGCATGGTCGGGGTTGCGGCCGGTGGCGAAGGCGTTGGGCTGCGGGTTGGGTGACACGTAGAGCTTCGGCATCGGCAACCCGCCAGCCTGCGTGAGCTCGGTCATGACCCTGTGGTAGTCGGGAAACTGCTCCGGGCCGGCGAGCTTCGCCTTGGCGGAGGCGATTGCGACCTTGTCGCTGAACCAGTAGGCGCTGCCGACGATGACCAGCCCCAGCCCCAACCCGAGCACCAGCCCGCCGGTGCCGCCGATGGCCCCACCGACCACGACGAACAACCCGCCGAGGAGGGCCAGCAGTGCGAAGGTCTTCATGCCGTTGATCATGGGTGGGGTGGTGCTCCTTGGTTCGGGGTGCCCCCCGATCCTACGACCCGAGGTACGTGAGTCGGCATCGCCATCCTCACCGGTCGGCCACCCCCTGGAGCGCCCCGCGGACTCAGTCGTAGTAGCCGGAGTGCAGGTACACGGTGGGGACGCCTTCGGAGCGGTACATGGCGAGGTTCCTCGGGTCGTCGTCGATGGCGAGGGTCGGTTCGTAGCCGTCGGTGCGCAGCCCGGTGAGGATCGCACGCTTCACGTCGGGGGAGGTGACATGGCCGGCATCGTCGGCCCGCATGGCGAGCAGGTCCCACGGCACGGCGTGGCGCTCCATCCACGCCACGGTCGTGTCGGCCAGTCTTGCCGGGCGGGCGGTCAGCAGCACGATGGTGCGGCCGTCACGGAACCGCTCGACCAGTCGGATGCCCTCGGGGATCGGCGGATCGTCGACGGAGGCCTCGAAGAACGCCGCCCAGTCGCGCTCTGCACCATGGAGGTGGTGCTGGCGTCCGGAGGCGTCCGAGAGCACCCCGTCGACGTCGACGATTACCACCGGGCCAGGGCCCGGCACCCCGTCCCGGGCGATGCGGATCCCGGAGACGGTTCAGTCCTCCTCGGGGGACTCGGCAGCCCGTTCCCGGATCTCGGCGACCACGCCGGCGTCGGCGAGGGTGGTGGTGTCTCCCAGGTCGCGGCCCTCGGCGACGTCGCGCAGCAGCCGGCGCATGATCTTGCCGCTTCGGGTCTTGGGCAGGTCCGGCACGAGGAAGACGGCCTTCGGACGGGCGATCGGGCCGAGCTTGGTGGCCACGTGGCCCCGGACCTCCTCGCCCAGTTCGGGGGTCGGCTCGTTGCCGCCGCGCAGGATCACGTAGCCGATGATGGCCTGGCCGGTGGTGGCATCGGTGGCGCCGACCACGGCGGCCTCGGCGACGGCGGGGTGGTCGACGAGCGCCGACTCGACCTCGGCGGTGGAGATGCGGTGGCCCGACACGTTCATGACGTCGTCGACGCGGCCGAGTAGCCACAGGTAGCCGTCGTCGTCGACCTTGGCGCCGTCGCCGGCGAAGTAGCGGCCCTCGAAGCGCGACCAGTAGGTGTCGTGGTAGCGCTCGGGGTCGCCCCAGATGCCGCGCAGCATCGCAGGCCACGGGCGGGTGATGGTGAGGTAGCCGCCACCCCGCTCGACCGGGTTGCCCGCATCGTCGACGAGTTCGGCGAACACGCCGGGGATGGTGTGGCAGGCCGAGCCGGGCTTGGTGGTGGTGACGCCGGGCATCGGCGAGATCATGTGGCCGCCGGTCTCGGTCTGCCACCAGGTGTCGACGATCGGGCACGAACTTCCGCCGATGTGTTCGTGGTACCACATCCAGGCCTCGGGGTTGATGGGCTCGCCGACGGTGCCGAGCACCCGCAGCGACGAGAGGTCGTGGCGGGCGGGATCTTCGGCGCCCCACTTCATGAAGGTCCGGATGGCGGTGGGTGCCGTGTAGAGCTGGGTGACGCCGTAGCGCTCGATGATGTCCCAGAGCCGATCCCTGGGCCAGTCGGTCCGGTCGCCGGTGCGGTGTTCGGGCCGCGGCGTGTCGGGGGTGCCCTCGTACATGACCGAGGTGCAGCCGTTGGTGAGCGGTCCGTAGACGATGTAACTGTGGCCGGTGACCCAGCCGATGTCGGCGGCGCACCAGTAGACGTCCTCGTTGCGGCGCACGTCGAACACGTACCTGTGGGTGTATGCCACCTGGGTCAGGTAGCCGCCGGTGGTGTGCATGATGCCCTTGGGCTTGGCGGTGGTGCCCGAGGTGTAGAGCAGGTACAGGAGTTGCTCGCTGTCCATCGGCTCGGCGGGGCAGTCGGGTGAGGCGTCGGCCATGAGGTCGTGCCACCAGAGGTCGCGCCCGTCGGCCATGGTGACCTCGGTGTCGCAGCGGTTGACGACGACGACGTGCTCGACGCTGGGGGCACCGATGTCGAGTGCGGCGTCGACGTTGACCTTCAGGGCCGACGGGGCACCGCGGCGGTAGCCGGCGTCGGCGGTGATGACGAGGCGGGCTTCGGCGTCCTCGCAGCGGTCGACGATCGAGTCGGGTGAGAAGCCGCCGAAGATGACGCTGTGGGCGACCCCGATGCGGGTGCAGGCCAGCATGGCGATCGGAAGTTCGAGGATCATCGGCATGTAGATGGCGATGCGGTCGCCGCGTTCGAGGCCGAGGCCCTTGAGCACGTTGGCGAAGCGGCTGACCTCGTCGAGGAGTTCGGCGTAGGTGATCTGGCGGGTGTCGCCGGGCTCGCCCTCCCAGAAGTAGGCGGTGCGGTCGCCGTGGCCGGCCTCGACGTGGCGGTCGAGGCAGTTGGCCGACAGGTTCAACTTGCCGCCGATGAACCACTCCGCGTAGGGGAGGTCCCATTGCAGGGTGGTGTGGAAGTCCTCGTCCCAGGTGAGCAGTTCTCGGGCCTGGCGGGCCCAGAAGGCCTCGTAGTCGACGGCTGCCTCGTCGTGGTGCGATCGGTCGGACAGGTGGGCCGCGGCGGCGAACTCCGCAGACGGCGGGAAGGTCCGGTCCTCGACGTAGTAGTCCTCGATGGTGGGCTCACCCATGACGCGACCCTGTTCCTTCGTCTCGACGTTGCGACCCGTCGACCCTAGCGAACGCGACACGACCCGTCAGGAGGCGGTGGCCTCCACCGTCCACTCGAGTGCTGCGAACCCGCCGAGGCCCGTTTCGTCGAGGAGGGCCTCGGATTCGGTGATGCGGCTGCGGGCCCCCATGGCGGCCAGGTCGCCGGCGGCGGCGCCTTCCTGCCAGAGTCGGCGGCCCTCGTCGACCAGGTCGTCGATGCCGTTGGCCAGCAGGAATGCCACCTGTGTGGTGACGGTCGGTGTGCCTGGGAGCTGGTCGATGGCGACCTCCACGGTCACGTCCTGGCTGCCGGGGGCGTCGAGCGGGTGGCCGCCGCGCTCGTGGCCCCGGTAGGTGCGCAGCCACTCGCCCCACGGACGTCGGGCCAGGTCGGCCGTCGTCGAGGCGTAGTCGAACGCCAGCAGCACGCCCCGGTCGAGCAGGCCCAGGGCCCGGCCCACCCAGGCGGCGGCGTCATCCTGCAGCGGGATCCGGGCGCCGTCGACCGGGTCGGGCAGGCCGACCACGTCGACCGCCTCCCCCACAACCTCGACGAAGCCCTCATCTCCGACACCGACCCGGACCTCGTGCCAGGCGCCGTCGAACGCCGCGAGCATACGGAAGGCCAGGTTGTCGAGCAGTTCGTTGGCCACGACCACCCCCGTGACCGGACCGTCCGGCAGGTCGGAGAGCCGCTCGACACCAGAAGGAAGGCCCTCACGTAGGGCATCGGACCGCTCGACAGCCATGTACCGGCCGTCGGCCAGACAGGCAGGGGCTGTGGCCAGCACCGAGCGGGCCAGCGTGCCCCGTCCCGCACCGGCCTCGACCACGGTGAAGTCGACCGGTCGGCCGAGCCGCTCCCAGACGCCGTCCATCCAGCGGGCCAGCACGGCACCGAACAGCGGCCCGACCTCGGGGCTCGTGATGAAGTCCCCCCGACGGCCGGCAGCACCACCCGATGCGTAGAAGCCTTCGGCAGGGTCGTAGAGGCAGGCGTCGACGTACTCATCGAAGCACAGCGGACCCTGTCCGCGGACCAGCGCCGTCAGCCGGTCGACGGGACCGGCGATGTCAGCCCCCGAGGGCCAGCAGGCTGATGTCGGTGAAGCGTGCCACCACCTGGGGCACGACCCCGAACAGCAGCGTCACGCCGCCGCAGATGACCAGCGCCGAGGTCAGCGACGGGGTGAACGGCACCGGGCGGTGGTCGCCCTCGGGCGCATCCTCGGCCCACATCTTCAGGAGCACGGCGGCGTAGTAGTACAGCGCGATCACGGCGTTGACGGCGGCGATCACCGCCAGGGCGTAGCCCCACGGCTCGCCGGCGGTCGCCAGCACCCGGAAGACCTCGAACTTGGCGAACCAGCCGCCCAGTGGCGGGATGCCGGCCAGCGACCCGAAGAAGATCGTCATGGCTACCGTCATCGCCGGGGCGTAGTGGAAGGCGCCCGAGAACGACCCGATCTCGGTGGAACCGCTGCGGCGGGCCAGCGTGATGATGACGGCGAAGGCGCCCAGGTTCATGGCGGCGTAGACGGCCAGATAGGTGACCACCGCCGACAGGGCCTGATCGCCGATTGCGCCGCTGTGCCCCGCCACCGCAAGCGGGGCGATGATGAAGCCGGTCTGGGCGACGCCCGAGTAGGCCATGAGCCGCACCAGGTCGGTCTGGCGCAGGGCGATCAGGTTGCCGACCGTCATGGACACGGCGGCGAGGATCCAGACCAGCGGCTCGAACACCTCGGGCCGCGCATAGAAGCCGACGTAGACGAGCTGCAGCAGGGCGACGAAGCCCGCGGCCTTCGAGGCGACCGCCAGGAACGCCGTGACCGGGGTGGGGGCACCCACGTAGACGTCGGGCGCCCAGGTGTGGAACGGCGCCGCCGAGACCTTGAAGGCGAACCCGGCCACGACGAACACGATGCCCATGGTGACGACCGCCACCGACGGTCCGGCGCCGACCAGGGCGTCGGCGATGTGCGACAGTTGCGTCGAGCCGGCCACGCCGAACAGCAGCGACATGCCGTAGAGCATCACCGCCGAGGCGAACACGCCCATCAGGTAGTACTTGAGCCCCGCCTCGTTGGAGCGCAGGTCGCGCTTGCGCCACGCCACCATCAGGTAGGCCGGGATCGACAGCAGCTCGAGCGCCACGAAGATCGAGATGAGGTCGCGCGACGACGCCATCATCACCATGCCCATGAGCGATGCCAGCAGCAGGCCGTAGTACTCGTTCTCCCAGTAGTCGCCCTCGGCTACGTAGTTCGTGGACAGCAGGATCACGACGTAGCCGGCCAGCAGGAAGATGGCCTTGGTGACGAGCGCGAAGTCGTCGACCACGTAGGCGCCACCGAACATGGTGCGGTCGGCGCCGTCGAGGGCGAGCGTCAGGATCGGAATGAGCGTTGCCAGCACCCCGAGTCCGGCCAGCGCCGCCGTGTAGGGCCGGGCCCTTTCGAGGAAGACGATGTCGACCAACGTGATCAGGGCACCGACGCACAGCAGCGTGATCTCGGGCGCGAAGGCGTGCCAGTCGATCGGCGGGCGCTCGAACGCCAGGGTCAGCAGCTCGACGGACACGGGTCAGCCCCCAACCGCCGCATGCTCGTCGACGCCATGTTCGTCGGCGACCGAGATCTCGTAGACGTCGGCGCAACCCAGCGCCTTTGCCTGTTCGGCTGTCAGTTCCGAGACTTCAACCTTGAGGCACTGGTGCAGCGAGGCATCGACGGCGCCATCGGAGAGCCGGAACACGAGGTTCGGGTAGACGCCGATGGCGACGATCAGGACGAGCATCGGCGCCCATGCGATCCACTCTTCACGCGACGTGTCGGTGATGTGCGGATCGTTCGCGAACTCGTCCGGCGGCGTGCCGAAGGCGGTCCGTTGGAGTAGCCAGAGCAGGTAGCCGGCGGCCAGGACCGTGCCGACCGCTGCGATGACCATGAAGGTGCGGAAGGTCTCGACCGGCACGCCGTTGGCCGGGCTGTAGGCCGACAGGATCGCCGGGAACTCCCCCCAGAAGCCGGCCAGCCCCGGCAGGCCCAGCGACGCCATCGCACAGAGGCCGAAGATCCAGCCCATGCGGGGTGCCTGTACGAGCAGGCCGCCCAGGCTGCTGATCTCGAGAGTGTGGTAGCGCTCCTTCATCGAGCCGGCGAGGAAGAAGAGCATCCCGGTGATGAGGCCGTGGGCGACCATGCCCATGACGGCGGCGTTGATGCCGAAGTCGGTGAGGGTGGCGATGCCGAGCATCACGAAGCCCATGTGGGCCACCGACGAGAAGGCGATGAGGCGCTTCATGTCGGTCTGGGCGAGGCAGCCGAGGGCACCGTAGATGATGCCGATGACCGCCAGCAGGCCGATCCAGGGGGCCCACTCGACAGCGGCCTCAGGGAGGATCGGGATGGCGATGCGGATGAAGCCGTAGGTGCCGAGCTTCAGGAGCACGGCCGCCAGGATCACCGAGCCGACCGTCGGGGCCTCGGTGTGGGCGTCGGGCAGCCAGGTGTGAAACGGAAACATCGGCACCTTGATGCCGAAGCCGAGGAACATGCCGCCGAAGATCCAGAGTTGGGCCGTGCGCGACACCCCATGGGATGCCACGGCGTCGGCCAGGTCGGTGAACACGAACGACTCGGCGCCCGTCAGGAAGAACAGGGCCAGGAAGCTCACCAGCATCAGCGCCGATCCGAACAGCGTGAACAGGAAGAACTTGAGCGAGGCGTAGCGTCTGTTCGGGCCACCCCAGACGGCGATCATGAAGAACATCGGGAGCAGCACGAGTTCGAAGAACACGAAGAACAGGACCAGGTCCTGGGCGACGAACGTGCCGACCATCCCGGTCTCGAGGATCAGGATCAGGATCAGGAACGCCTTGGGGTTGTGGGGCTCGGGGAAGTGGTTCCAGCTGTAGACGATGCACAACGGCACGATCAGCACGGTCAGCAGGATGAGCGGCAACGACATGCCGTCGATCCCCATCGAGTAGTGGCTCGAGATGACGTCGATCCAGACCCTGTCGACGGCGAACTGCAGCCGGTCGGTGTGGCCGATGTCGAACTCGATGAGGAGCAGTACGGCGACCAGCGCCACCCACAACGAGGTGACGAGGGCGACCAGCTTGTGCCGGTCCTCCTGGTAGCGGGGGATGAGCAGCATGAGCGCCACACCCACCAGCGGTGAGAACGTTACGACCGTGAGGCCCCAACCGTCGAGCAGATTTTCCATGTCGGCCGTCTCCTAGACGATGACGATGAGTATCCCGGCGAGGACCGTGGCAGCGGCGAAAAGGATCGCCGCATAGTCCTGGACCTTGCCGGTCTGGATTTTTCGGAGTTCTCCGCCCGCACCCGATGAGGCGCGACCCGAGGTATTGATGATGCCGTCGACGACCAACTGGTCGAAGCGGTGGTACACGAGGTTGCCCGCCTTGACGGCGTTCTCCCCGGCAGCATTGACGACGCCGTCGATGACGTCCTGGTCGACCTTGTAGGCGGCAGCGGCGACAGGCCCCTTGGTGCCGCCGGCGATGATGTCGGTGTAGAGGTGGTCCAGGTAGTACTTCTGGACGAGGAAGGTGTGGCCCATCTTCGCCAGCGGGTATCTGCTGGTCAGGCCGTCCGGGAGTTCGGTGAGGCTCTCACCGGCGGCCTTCGAGGCTGCCTCGACCTTGACGAAGTAGTACCAGCCGGCCACGGCGATCCCGGACAGGACCACCAGCGTCGACGCGATCGCCAGCGACCAGCTGGGCGTGCCGTGCGAGATCGACGGGAAGTAGGCGGCGACCGGTTCGACGAAGTGGCCGAACCGCTCCTGGAGCGACCCGGGTACCAGCGGGAAGCCCTTCGGGAGGTTCAGGAGGCCGGCCACGATGGCGAGTCCGGCGAGGATCCAGAGCGGAACGACGATGCGTGGGCCCGACTCGTGGGGGGTGCCGTGGCCGCGGAACTCGCCGAAGAAGGTGAGGTAGATGCAGCGGGTCATATAGGCGGCGGTCAACGCGGCGGTGGTGACTCCCATGACCAGCATGAACGTGTAGGCGCCGTTGCCGCCGGTGCCGCCGAACAGGCCCCAGCCGCCGGTGCCTACGAGGATCTCGTCCTTGGACCAGAAGCCGGCCAACGGCGGCAGCCCGGCGAGGGCGATCGATCCGATGACGAACGTCCGGTAGGTGTGCGGCATGTGCTTTCGGAGGCCGCCCATGTCTGACTTCATGTCGAACGAGTGCACGGCGTGTGCGGCCGACCCCGACCCGAGGAACAGGCAGGCCTTGAAGAAGGCGTGCGTGAACAGGTGGAACAGGGCCGCCGTCCAGGCACCGACGCCGAGGGCCATGACCATGTATCCCAGCTGTGAGATGGTCGAGTAGGCGAGCACCTTCTTGATGTCGCGCTGTACGAACGCAAGGCAGGCGCCGACCAGGGTCGTGAGCCCGCCGATGAGGGCCATGAGGTTGATCGAGCTGCCGCCGATCGAGAAGCCCTCGAAGAACACGCCGTACATGCGGGCGATCATGAACACGCCGGCGACGACCATGGTGGCGGCATGGATGAGCGCCGAGACCGGTGTGGGTCCGGCCATGGCGTCCGGCAGCCAGGTGTGCAGGAGGAACTGGCCTGACTTCGACATGACGGCGGCCATCAGGCAGCAGGACGCCACCAGCAGCGCCGTGTGCGAGAGCCGGCCGGCGCCCGCCAGGGCATTCGTCTCGGCGATCGAGAACGAACCGAACTGACCGGGTAGTGCCGAGCCGACGGTGAAGAACAGGATCGTGACACCGACGATGAGGCCCATGTCGCCGACCCGGTTGGTGAGGAACGCCTTGAGCGCTGCGTCGCTGTTGGGTTTCTCCTCCCACCAGTGGCCGATCAGCACGAAGGAGCAGACGCCGACCAACTCCCACGAAACCAGGAGCTGCAGCGTGTTCTCGGAGACGACGAGCAGCAGCATCGAGGCGGTGAAGAGCGACAGGAAGGCGAAGAAGTGCGTGTAGCGCTGGTCGCCGGCGACGTATTCGGTGGAATACACGTGCACCAGCAACGAGACGAGGGTGACGACCACCAGCATCATCACGGCGGGCCCGTCGACGAGGGTGCCGGCGGTGAACGTGACGTCGTTGAGTTCGAACCAGGTGACGGTGTTGTGAACGGCCAGGGAGGGATGGCCGGCGGCGTGGCCCTCGGCGGCGTGGCCCTCGTCGGCGTGGCCCTCGTCGGCGTGGTCCTCGGCGGCGGCGACGGCCCGATGAACCTCCTCGCCCTCGAAGTTGTCGCGGTGGTCGATCCACGCGGCGGCGGTCAGCAGCGACAGCACGAAGGCGATGCCGACGAGGGCGATGCCGAGTTCGGAGCCGCCCCTCGGCATCCGCTTGCCGAAGAACAGGATCCCGAGGAACGACAGCGCCGGCAGCGCCGGGATCAGCCAGGCGTTGCGCAGCAGCCAACTCCCGCCCTCGGTGATCCCGAGGGACAGGCCGGATGCCGTCGTGGCGGCCAGGGTGAGCAGATCGATCACGTCAGCCCCTCAACTGGTCGATGCCGGCGAGGTCGATGCTGCGGCGGTTCCGGTACAGCAGCAGCACCATGGCCAGCCCCACACCGACCTCGGCGGCGGCCACGGCGATGATGAACAGGGCGAAGATCTCGCCGCCGACGGTCGCGCGGACCGCCGAGAAGGCAACCAGGTTGATGTTGACGGCGTTGAGGATCAGTTCGATCGACATGAGGACGAGCACGCCGTTGCGTCGGGCCAGCACGCCGTAGACGCCGATGGCGAACAGGGCGGCGGCGAGGAGGAGGAACTGGTTGAGCAGCATCTCAGTCCTTCCTCGCCACGACGATCGCCCCGATGAGGGCGGCCAGCAGCAGGACGGACACGGCCTCGAACGGGACGATGTACTGGCTGAAGATCGTGTCACCGATCTCGGCGGTGAGGCTCGGGGCGGCACGGTTCACGGCGGCGTCGCCGAACGAGTCGAGCACTGCACCGCCGGTGACGACCAGTACCAGAACGCCGACCAGCACGGCCATGCGGCGCTTTTCGGTGTCGGCCTCCTCGTCCTCACCCAGGGCGCCCCGGGTGAGCATGATGCCGAACAGGAACAGCACGACGATCGCCCCGATGTAGACGAGGACCTGCGTGACGCCGACAAACTCGGCGCCCAGCAGGATGAAGATCCCGGACACGCCGGCCAGCACGATCACGAGGTAGAGCGCAGCGTGGACCACATTGCTGGTGGTGACCATGCGCAGGGCCGCCACGATCATCACCAGGGCCAGGATCCCGAACGCGATGTTCTGGGCGACGACGGTGTCGCCGCTCATCAGCGAATCGAAGCCCTGGAGGGCGGCCAGCACGGTCACCGGGGCACCTTGGCCTTCTTGGCCTCGCTGCCGGCCTCGTACTCCGTGAAGTCGGGAACCGTCTCCATCCACTTGCCCAGGAGGGTCTTGTCGTGGAGCAGGTCGGCGATCCTGGGCTCGGAGTACTCGAACTCCGGTGTCCAGAACAGGGCCTCGAACGGGCACACCTCGACGCAGATGCCGCAGTACATGCACAGCGCATAGTCGATGTCGAAGCGGTCGAGGGCATTTTTCTTGCGGGGCTTGCCGCCGGGACGCCGCGGTGGTGCCAGGTACTTGTGGCCCTCGATGTAGATGCACCAGTCGGGGCACTCCCTGGCGCACAGCATGCACGACGTGCAGTTCTCCTCGTGCAGGGCGATGACGCCACGCGCCCGGGTCACGGGCGCCTCCTTGACCCTCGGGTACTGGACGGTGTGGGAGCCCTTGGTGAGCGTGCGCACCATGGTCTTCATCGTGACGCCGAGGCCCTTGATGAGGCCGGGAAGCCCGGGGGCGGGCATCAGAACACCACCTTCAGCACGCCGGTTGCGACGATGTTGACGAGCGACAACGGGATGAGCACCTTCCAGGCCAGCGTCTGGAGCTGGTCCTCGCGAAAGCGCGGGTAGGTGAACCGGAACCAGAAGATCAGGAAGGCGACCAGGACGATCTTGCCCAGCAGGACCATCGGGCCGATGACGTTGAACAGGTTGTCGGTCGGGTCCAGGCCCGGCACGTACCAGCCCCCGAGGAACAGGGTTGCGGCCAGGGCCGAGAAGATGCCGGCGGTGGCGAACTCGCCGATGAAGAACATCAGGAAGCGCATACCGGAGTATTCGGTGAGGTAGCCGGTGACGAGTTCGGACTCGGCGACGGGCATGTCGAACGGAGGCTGCGTGAGCTCGGCCTG
>MDTC01216267.1_pt1 | contig 11222 bp, 9 predicted proteins | sample 811181 | NCBI WGS metagenome assembly MDTC01 (sample SAMN05326644, study PRJNA326480) | marine metagenome | isolation source: seawater | place: Pacific Ocean: North | collected 2011 | reverse complement strand
GTAGATAATAGTTCTATTAAAAATAAAAGAGAAAAATCAAATTTGTATAGAGATATTAAACCTATAAATGAATCTCTAAAAAAAAATAATATGAAGATTTTATTTGAAAGCGATCTTTCACCACGTTTATTGAAACAGTTTATAAGTAACTTTGATAAAAGATTATATGGGATAAATTACGATACAGGAAATAGTAATTATTATGGTTATAATCTTCAAGAAGAGCTTTATTTTTATGGAAAATATATCAATAATATTCACATTAAAGACTCAGATCATATTAGCAGGACATTGAGACTAGGATCTGGAACATTTAACTTTAAAGAATTCTTCAAATGCTTAAAAAAAAAATCTTACGCTGGCATATTTATATTGCAGACTGCAAGATCTAAAACGAATTCACACTTAAAAGAAATTATACTAAACAGAAATTTTTTAAAAAGAAAAATGAAAATATAAATTATGAAGAAAAAAACAGTCTTTATTACCGGCTCCTCTAATGGTCTAGGTTTTTATTTAGCAAAACATTTTTTAGATAACGATTACAAAGTAATTATTCATTCTAGAAGTAAAATTAAAGCAACAAAAGCATCAAAGAAGTTAAATGATTGCCCTTTTGTTATTGGCGACTGTTCATCTGAAAAAGATGTAAATCGAATAAGCAAGGAATTACAAAAAAAATCAAAGAAATTAGATATATTAATTTGTAATGCAGGAAACAGTTCAATTAATAAAAATTTTAAAGAATCTCACAAAGATTGGATTACTTCTTTCAACGATAATTTTTTTTCAGCAGTTAATATTGTAACTAAACTTAGCAAAATATTTATAAAACAAAAAAAAGGAAAAATAATATGTATCTCATCGATTTGTGGCGTTGATTTAATTAAGAATTCGCCAATAACTTATTCACTTGCAAAAAATACTTTGATTAATTTTGTCAAATTTTATTCAAAATATATATCTAAATATAATGTTAATATTAATTGTATTTCACCTGGAAATTTGATGTTTCCTGGTTCAGTTTGGGAGACAAAGAAAAAAGGAGACCTTAAGAAAATAAATAATTTTATTAGGAAAGAGGTTGCTCTAAGAAAATTTGGCAAACCAAGAGAAATCTTTCAAATGATAAACTATTTATCTTCAAATGAATCAGATTTTGTTTCAGGTAGTAATTTTGTAATTGATGGAGGACAGGTAAATGACTTTAAAACATTCTAATTATTTTGCAGTTGTGACTGGTAGTGCTGGATTACTTGGTCAAAATCATTGTGAGGCACTAGCAGAGATAGGGTATAACTTAATTCTCACAGATAATAATAAAGTAGCACTAAAAAGGCAGCATAACAGTTTAATAAAAAAATTTAAAAATTTAAAAATTTTATCATATAATATGGATGTTTCTTCGGAAAAATCTGTAAAAAAAGTTTGCAAAATTATTGATAAAAAAAAAATTAAACTCAAGATTCTTATTAATAATGCGGCATTAGACTCAAAAGTTAGTGGAGGAAAGGTTTCAAAAAAAAATTTTTTTGAGAATTTTGATCTTAAACAATGGAATAATGAGATAAAAGTCGGTTTAACCGGCGCTTTCATATGTGCGAAAATCTTTAGTAAAAATTTTATAAAGTTTAAAACCCCTGCAATCATTGTTAATATTGCATCAGATTTATCTGTTATTGCCCCAGATCAGAGAATTTATATAAATAGTAGTAAACCAGTAAGTTACTCTGTAATTAAATCGGGAATAGTTGGTTTAACAAAATACCTTTCTACCTATTTTGCTAAAAATAAAATTAGATGTAACTCCTTATCTCCTGGTGGCATAGATAATAAACAATCTAGAAATTTTAAAAAAAAAATAAGTAAGCTAATACCTTTAAATAGAATGGCAAAAAAAAATGAATATAAGGAAGCAATTAAGTTTCTATGTTCTGACAAGAACAATTATATGACCGGACACAATCTTATAATAGATGGCGGCAGGTCAGTTTGGTAATGAAAAATTTCAATGGATAAAAACTTATTTCAAATAGTAAAGAATTATGGATATAAAAGTTTATCAATTATTTTTGCATTACTATTAGTCAACTCGATTTTAGAACTTATGGTAATTGGATCAATAATTCCATTTGCTGCAGTTATGGTAGATCCTGAAAATATTGAAAATATTAAAATAATTAATTTTATATATAAAACATTAAATTTTCAAAACAATACGAATTTTATAATTTTTTTAGGGATTACTTTTTTTTTAATAAATTTAACATTGAATTTTTATGGGATTTTATCAAAATATATAATAGAAAAAAAAGTTTGGAAACAATATCGACATGTAAGCCTACAATATTTTTTCAATCTATTTGATAAGAACGTTTTAGAACTTGAGAGAAAAAATTTAAGTGAACAATATGCCAAAATCTTATCTGAATTAGCCGCAGTTTTTAACGTACAAGTAAATGCTTATTTTGAAATAATTTCTAAAATTATATCAATTATAATAATAACAAGCTTACTAATTTTTATAAATTATAAAATTACAATTTTGGCTTTGGTTTTCTCTATAATTATTTTCTTTATATTTTATTATATTTTAAAAAATAAAATTAATGTTTTAGGAAAAAATCAAGTAAATCTTAACAGAAACCGTATTAATACAATAGTACAAATATTTAATTCAATACGAGAAATAAAATTATATAGAAATACCAATTTTTTTTTTAACTATGATCTCATTTTTAAAAAATTCATGAAAAATGCAATTAGCTTGAGTATTTTACAGAAAGCTCCGAGATATTTTTTAGAACCGCTATTTTTATTATTAGTTTTATCCATCATATTTTTTATGAATATTTATGACGATTTATTAAATTTTTTACCGATCCTAGGTGTCTTTATTTATGCAACATTGAGAATCTTACCTGCTATTAATGCAATTATTGCTTCTACTAATTCGATTAACTCGCATAGATTTTCTTTGAGTGAAATATATCCCGATATCAAAAATATATCATTTAAAGATAATTTTGTAACAAGACAAAATGCTAATGATAACTATACAATTATAGACGCAATAGAACAGATTAAATTTGATAGCGTTAAATTTGAATTTCCAAATCAACAATTTAATTGTGAGTTTAGCCTTTCAATATATAAAAATAAGAAATATACAATTATTGGTGGTAACGGATCAGGAAAGTCAACTCTTGTAAATATATTTCTTGGAATTATACGACCCCAGTCTGGAGATATTATAATAAACAAAACATCTTATAAACATTTAGACTTTTCGACTTGGCAAGAGCAAATATCATTTGTACCTCAGAGGATTTATCTTTTAGAAGCAAGCTTACGACAAAATATTACATTTAATTTTAAAGATAATTATACAGACGAAAAACTTTTAGAAAAAGCTCTCCATATTTCTAATATAAATTTATCTAATTTTCCAATTAATTTAGAATCTAAAATATACGAAAATGGAAAAAATTTGTCTGGCGGACAAATACAAAAAATTGCTATTGCTAGAGCAGTTTATAGAAACGCTAAAATCATGGTTTTAGACGAAGCATTAAGCTCAATAGATTTTGAAACCAAAAAAATTATTCAAAATAGAATAGATAATAACAATCATACAGTGATCCAAGTCTCTCACGATTTACAAGCATTAAATAACGACGAAATTATAAAAATTAGTAATGGTAAGATAATATTTGAAGGCCTATATAAAGACTCATGATCAAAGAATTTTATTTTAAAAAAAAAATTACAAAAATTCTTGAATTTGTGAGTATTGATTTTAACAATCAACCTTATAGATTTTATAAGTTATTTTGAAAGATTTATTTTATGGAAATTATTAAAAAAAAAATTCTAGTTTTCGGCGGATCAAGTTCTTTTGCAAATAGTTTTTATAATTATAAAAAAAATAATTATGACTTCATTTTCGTTGAAAATTCAAGTTCGATAAATTTACCTGTAAGAAAACTAAAGCTAAATGATAAAAATTTAGAGGACAAAATAAAATCTTCTAAAGTTAATTTCGCCATTAATTTAATTGCTCTTACAAATGTTGATCAATGTGAAAAAAATCCAGTAAAAGCTGATTTTTTAAATAACAAACTTGCAAAAAAAATTGCAATCATGATGAACAAGTTATCAATCAAATTAATTCACGTTTCAACAGATCAAGTATTTAATGGTAAAAAAAATATCTATAATGAAAAAGACAAGGCTAAGCCAATTAATATCTACGGGTTAACAAAGCTCAAAGGTGAAAAAAGTGTTCACACAAGTCACAAATGTTCAATTGTTTTAAGAACAAATTTTGTCGGATGGGATTTTCAACATAAGGACAAGTTTTTAGATAAAATTTTTAAAAATCTTTCATTAGATAAAAAAGTTAAAATACCAAAAAATATTTTCTTTAATCCAGTAACAACTTATGAGTTAAGTGATGCAATAGAAAAAATAATTTTTAAAGATTTTCAAAAAAATGATCTTTTTCATATTAGCTCTTCATTTAAAATATCAAAATACGATTTTGTCAAAAAATTAGCGAGAAAACTGAATTATAACATTAATCTAGTGGAGCCGTATTTTTATAATAATCATAGAACAAAAATTAAAAGACCTGAAATAATGGTTTTAAACAACAAAAAATATTCACTTAAATATGGGTATAGATTTAAGAGTTTATCGCAGCAAATTACTTTTCTAATAAAAGAATATCAAGCTAGAGTTATTCCATATGGAAAACACTCTATTTCAATAAATGATATTGATAGTATGTCTTCATTACTTAAAAGTGATAGCCTCACTCAAGGTCCAATAATAGACCAATTTGAAAAAAAAATTAAAAATTATGTTGGCGCCAAATATGCGGTGGCTGTTTCAAGTTGCTCAGCTGGGCTGCACCTAGCCATTCAAGCTCTAAATTTTGGTAAAAATGATACCATAATATCAAGTCCAATTTCATTCGTTTCAACAACTAATGCAGCACTTCACAATAGATCAAAAATTTTATTTTCTGATATTAACCTAAACAATTTGAGCCTAGATTTAGATAAACTAGAACATGTTTTAAAAAGAAAAAAAATTAATTGTGTTATTCCAGTCCACTTAACTGGTGATACATGTGATATGCAAAAATTATCAACTTTATCAAAAAAATATAATTTTAAAATTATTGAGGATAGCGCGCATGCACTCGGATCATATTATAACAAAATATCCAAGGTTGGTTCTTGTAAGTATTCTGATATGAGTATTTTTTCTTTTCATCCTGTAAAATTAATTGCAGCAGGAGAAGGTGGAATGATCACTACAAATAATTATGATTTATATAAAAAACTTTTAAGATTGAGAAGTCATGGGATAAATAAATTAAATGATAATTTTATTTATAGCAAACAGGCATCCACAGACAACGTTGATAATCCATGGTACTACGAAATGCAGGATTTGGGTTTTCACTATAGAATTACTGATTTACAAAGTAACCTTGCATTATCTCAAATGAGAAATATTAAAAAATATTTGTCTAAAAGGAAAAAAATAGCAAAGTATTATGATAATAATCTACATAATCTAAATAATCTAAAAATATACCAAAGAGGAAGAAGGGACCTAAGTGCCAATCACTTGTACGTTGTTAATATCGACTTTAACAAATGTAAATTTTCTCGAGCAAGCTTGATGACGAAAATGAGAGAACTTGGTATAGTTACTCAAGTTCATTATATTCCTATACCAATGCACCCATATTATTCAAAATTAGGCTTTAATATGAATAATTTAGCCAATGCAAAAAATTATTATAATCATTGTCTTAGTTTGCCAATTTTTTATGATTTATCAGAACATCAGCAGAAATATGTAGTAGATTTTTTAAAAACTTATGTTGGATAAAATAGTTTTAGGTACAGCGCAATTGTCTCCAAATTACGGTATAACCAAATCTAAAAAAAAAATAACTTTCAAAGAATTTAAAAAAATTAGCAATTTTTGTTTAAAAAATAATATTTCATATATTGATACTGCAATAAATTATAAAAATTCAGACAAATATTTAAGTTTGATAAATAAAAATAAATTTAAAATTATCACCAAAATTCCTTATTTAAACATTAAAAAAAAAAGCGATATAATTTCAATAGTAGATCAGGAAATTAGTAAAATTTTAAGTTCTTTAAAGGTAAAGAAATTTCATGCTTTATTACTCCACTCCCCACATCAACTCAATTCGAGAAATAGTAAATATTTTTACAATTATTTGGAAAAATTAAAACAAAAAGGTATTTTTAAAAAATTAGGTATTTCAGTTTATACCAAAGCTCAAACAATAAAAATTATAAAAAAATACAAAATAGATATTTTGCAGTTTCCATATAATTTAATCAATAGAGCATTCGATAAGAAAAATTTTCTTAAAGGTTTGAAAAAAAAAAAAATCGAATTACATGCCCGATCATGTTTTTTGCAAGGTGTTTTGTTAAATAAACCAAAACTAAAAAAACTATTTTTTTTAAATAATTTAAAGGAGTACTTTAAATGGATTGAAAACGAAAGCCTAACTCCGTTGGAGGCGTGCTTGATTTTTGTTTATAAAAACAAATATATTGATAAATTTGTCTTAGGTTTTGATAATTCAACGCAAATTAAAGATTTAAAGAATATCGATTTTAAAAAAAAAATTAATTTTCCTAAAAAATTTTACACTAAAAACAAAAATATTATAGATCCTAGAAAATGGTAAATAAAAATATTGCAATTATTCAGGCAAGGCTAAACTCTGTAAGGTTTCCACAAAAAATAATAAAAGAACTTGGCAATTCAACAGTGTTAGAATTTTTAATTAAAAGATTAAAAAAATCAAAAAAAATTGATACGATTATTTTAGCAACACCAGATAGTTCTAAAGTGTTAACGAATATAATTAAAAAAAATAAAATTGAAATATTTGTATTAAACTCCAGCCCAGAAAATGTATTAAAAAGGTTTTATCAATGTTCTGTAAAGTATAACTTAAAAGATAACGATAATATAATAAGGATCACAGGAGACTGTCCATTTATAGACCCGAAATTGATTGATGAAGGTTTATCAAAAATTAATAATGGATATTATGATCTGGTATCAAATACCTTTCCTGCAACATATCCAGACGGTCTAGATTTCTCAATTTTCAAAACAAGAACATTAAAACAGACATATAAAGAAGCGACAAAAAAATACGACATGGAGCATGTAACATCAATGATGTATCGTAATAAAAAAATTAAAAAATATAATATTAAATCTTCCATAAATCACTCTAAACTTAGATTGACAGTTGATACGCATCAAGATTTAATCTATTTAAATCAAATATTAAAAAGGCTTAAAACAAAAAATTTTAATTTAAAAGATTTAGTAAAAATTATTTATAATTATAAAAGAGAATATATACCAAGAAATATTGGATCAGAGATGTCAGACGGATATAAACTTTGGGGAAGAGCAACCAATATTATTTCTGGCGGTAATATGCTTTTATCCAAACGACCAGATAACTACCTTCCTTTAAAGTGGCCTTCGTATTTTAATAAAGCTAAAGGGTGTTATGTATGGGACTTAAATAATAAAAAATATCTTGATATGTGCATGATGGGCGTTGGAACTAGTTTATTAGGATATGCAAACTCTAAAATTGATAATGCAGTAAAAAAAAGAATTGATAATGGAATTGTATCAACTTTAAATTCTAAGGAAGATATTATATTGGCAGAAATGTTGATTAAATTGGATTCATGGTCTGAGATGGTAAAGTTTGCTAGATCAGGAGGAGAAGCTTTGGCTATTTCAATTAGATTAGCTAGGTCATATTCCAAAAAAATAAAAATCTTATTTTGTGGATATCATGGGTGGCATGATTGGTATTTGTCAGCAAATGTGGGAAATAACAAAAGATTAGATAAGCATCTTATTTCAAATTTAAAAGTAAATGGTGTGCCCAAGGTATTAAAGAATAGTTCATGTCCATTTAATTATAACGACATTTTTGATTTCAAAAAAAAATTTGGAAATGGCAAAAACATAGCTGGCGTAATTATGGAAGTGGAGAGAAACATGAAACCAGAGAAAAAATTTTTAAAATACGTTAGAGAGAAAACTAAAAATAAAGATATTCCGTTAATATTTGATGAGTGTACAACAGGGTTTAGAGAAACAAATTCAGGTATATATAAAAAATACAAAATAATACCCGACATTGTTATGTATGGTAAATCCTTATCAAATGGCTATGCATTTTCTGCTTTAGTTGGCAAAAAAAAAATTATGCAACAATCAGAACAATCATTTATAAGTAGCACTACATGGACTGAAAACGTTGGGCCAACAGCTGCTATTGCAACCTTGACAGAGATGTCTAAAATTAAATCTTGGAAAAAGATCTCGACATTAGGAAAATATTTAAAAAATAAATGGAGACACTTAGCAAAAAAAAATAAATTAAAAGTTAAAATATACGGTATAGATGCAATACCAAAATTTGAAATTATATCAAAAGATTTTATAATTTATAAAACTTTTATAACACAAGAAATGCTTAAACATGGAATATTAGCAAATAATATCGTTTATGTATCCACGTGCCATACAAAAAAAATAATAAATAAATATCTAAATAATCTTGATAAAATTTTTAAAAAAATAGCACATACAGAAAAAAATAAACTAAATCCAAAAAAACTTTTAAATAATTACCAGGCAAGTGAAGAATTTAAAAAAAACTAAAATTACAATAATTTTTTGTTTCAAAACTGGTGGGCAGTATGGTTTGGGACATTATAGAAGAGTATTACCGCTCATAAAAATTTATGCAAATAAATATAAAATATTTATTTTTACAAATAATAAACAAAATATTTATCTAAACAAAAATATTACTTTATTAAATTATGATCAAAAAAAATTATATAAAGATATATTAAAAATTGACTCTCAAAAAAAAATCATAATTTTTGATATTAAAGAAAAAATAGGTAGTTTATTATTAAAAAAATTAGCATCGTTTGCTAAAACGATAATTTTCCATGATTTTAATACATCAGCAAAATTAGCAGACCTTATAATTTATCCAATCATACATCTTACCAAGTCGGACCATCAAAAAATTAAAAATTTAAAAACCAAAAATAATAAAATAATATATGGTAAAAATTATATCATATTAAACCAAAATATTTTGAAAGAAAAAAATAAAAATAAACAAAAAAAAATTAAAATCAAAAATCAAATTTCTATTCTGACTGGCGGTTCTGATCCGTATAATTATGAGGATAAAATTTGCAAAATTCTTATTAAAAATAAAATTAATTTAAAATATAAATTACTTTTTTTAAGAGGTTTAAAACAAATAAATTCTAATTTAAAATTTAAACCAAATATATTCTATAAAAAATTTAATTTTACTGATTTAAATCAAAGTAAATTGGTAATTTCCACCTTTGGAGTAAGCACATATGAAATGCTATATTTGCAAAAAAAAATTATAAATATTTGTTACAATATTAAATCTAAGAAAAGAGCACAAATCTTGGACAAAAATTTTAAAAATATAAGGAGTTTTACCATTAAGGACAATTTCTTGCCATTTATTGGAATTATGGATAGAGGTGGATTTGAAAGTAATTACCTAAGTCCTAATGGAGTTAAAAATATATATAACAACATTAATAAACTTATAGATAAAAATGACAAATGACTTTGGCAAATTTTTTGAAAATTTTAAAATAAATCAAAAAATCAAACATTATCCTGGAAAAAGTATTACAGAATCTGATAACAATTTATTTTGTTTGTTGACAATGAATCACCATCCAGTTCACTTGGACCAAAATTATGCAAAAAAATCGAAGCATAAAAAAGTTTTAGTTAATGGCTTACTTATTATTAGCACAGTTGTCGGTATGACCGTCAGAGACATAAGCGGTAAAGCAATAGCAAATTTAGAATACGATAAGGTTATACATCATAATCCTACATTTCTTAACGATACTCTATATGCTGAAACTACAGTCATTTCTAAGAAATTATCCAAAAATAAAAAGCATGGGGTAGTCCATGTTAAAACAAAATCTTTTAATCAGAATAAAAAACTTGTATTAAGTTTTGAAAGAAAAATTTTAGTGCCAAGAAAGGATTAGATGTTTAGTAGGTCATTTTTATTTGTACCATCGCATGAAGAGAGATATTTTTTATCTGCAAAAAATGCGAGCGCTGATTATATTGTTTTAGATATAGAAGACTCAGTACCTGAAAATTTAAAGAATTTTGCAAGAAAAGGCATTAAGAAAAAAATTTCCTCATTAAAAAATAAGAATGTTTTAGTTAGACTTAATCAATACTCTAAATTGTCAGATTTCGAAATCTCATGTTGCGTAGATGATAACACGAAAGGTTTTGTTTTATCTAAAATTAAAAATAAAAAAGATATTTTAAATTATATTAAAATAATTAAAAAAAAATTCAGAAGTAAATATAAACAAATCGAATTGTATCCTTTAATTGAAAATACAAAATCTATAATGAATATTAACGAAATTATTAAAACTTCGAAAAATATTAGAGGATGTATTTTTGGGCACGAGGATTATTTGGTCGACACCAAGGGAGATATAACAATTAATATGAATGCCCTAATATATGCAAGATCAAAAGTCGTTAACTATTGTAGAGCAAACAATATAAATCCAATAGATATGGCATATTTGGATATAAAAAATATGATAGGATGTAAAAATTTTTGCTTAGAGAGTAAAAGCTTAGGATTTACTGGAATGATTGCCGTATACCCAAGGCAAGTACCAACTATAAATGAAATTTTTTCACCATCCGGCGAAGATATTAAAAAAGCTAAAAAAATAGTTACGTTGTCTGAAGAAAAAAAAGATAACATTTTTTTAGATAAAAAAGGAAATTATGTTGGGCCACCTCATTTAAAAAAAGCAAAAAATATTTTGTCATATGCTAGGAAATTAAAAAAAAATTAATATGAATGAGAAAAAAAATTACAAAAGTAATGGATACTTTACATATCCAAATCTATTATCTAAAAAAGATAAGATTGAAATTGAAAAGCAACTTTTTGCTTTTAGCAATCTTTTTAGAAAAAAAATAGATGTTACAGATAAAAAATTAATATCTAAAATTAAATCGATCAATGATCTAAGTAAATT
>MDTC01180699.1_pt1 | contig 11222 bp, 7 predicted proteins | sample 811181 | NCBI WGS metagenome assembly MDTC01 (sample SAMN05326644, study PRJNA326480) | marine metagenome | isolation source: seawater | place: Pacific Ocean: North | collected 2011 | reverse complement strand
TTCTTTTTGCTTAGAGCAGCCATCTACCTAATTGGCTGGAACCTTTATCGCTATTTATCACGTAGACTCTCATTGGCACAAGACAACGCAATTGTGGGTGACATTCGCAACCACAAAATGAACTTCCGTATTTCTGCAGGATTTTTGGTATTCTTCTTTGTTACTGAGTCTATGATGTCTTGGGACTGGATTATGTCTTTAGATCCTCACTGGTTTAGTACCTTGTTTGGATGGTATGTTTTAGCAAGTATGCTGGTAACTGCTGTTACGGTGATTGCTTTGATTACTATTTATCTAAAATCAAAAGGATATTTACCTAAAGTAAACCACAACCACTTGCATGACATGGCTAAGTTTATGTTTGGCTTTAGTGTGTTCTGGACCTATTTGTGGTTCTCTCAATTTATGTTGATTTGGTATTCAAATATCCCTGAGGAAGTTACGTATTTCTTGACACGGATAGACGACTACAATTTGCCGTTTTTTGGTATGATTGCGATGAACTTTTTATTCCCATTGCTCATATTAATTAGCAGCGATTACAAAAGGTCTAATTGGATTATCGTGATGGCTGGAATAGTAATAGTATTGGGTCATTATATTGATATTTACAACATGATAATGCCTGCTACCGTTGGAGATCAATGGTTTATTGGATGGGCTGAAATAGGCGGATTCTTCTTCTTTGCAGGACTCTTTATGTTTGTGGTATTCCGTTCCATAAGCAAAGCTCCATTGGAAGCTAGTGGCGATCCATTTGTTGGAGAGAGTGAACGATTTGTATATTAATTAGGAAACAAATAAATGACTACAGTTATTCTTTTTGCGATTTTGGTTTTAGTGGGGATTGCTATTTGGCAAATCACCAAGATTTTTGAATTGTCGCAATTGCGTCAAAACAAAGACGACTCACAAATTGCTAATGATAAGGACAACAATTGGAACGGCCAATTGATGTTTGCCTTTTTGGTATTTATTTATCTGATTACGATTTATTCGTTTTGGGCATGGGGAGATGTGCTGCTTCCTGAAGCGGCCTCTGAACACGGACAAGATATTGATCGCCTAATGTGGATTTCATTTGCGCTTATCTTTTTTGTACAAACGATAACACAAGCATTACTACATTATTTCTCTTACCAGTATAGAGGAAAAAAAGACCAAAAGGCCTTTTTCTATGCCGATAACGACAAGCTAGAATTTATTTGGACGATTATTCCTGTGATTACTTTGGCCGTTTTAATCATGTATGGTCTTTTCACTTGGACCTCCATTATGAATATTGAAGAAAATGATGAGGCATTAGTAGTGGAACTCTACGCGCAACAATTTAACTGGAAAGCCCGATATTCAGGCCAAGATGGTGTTTTGGGTGATGCCAATGTCCGCTTCTTACAAGACTACGATGGTCGTAATTTGGTTGGTATTGATTCTTCAGACCCGAATGGATTAGACGACGTAGTAGTGCAAGAGTTACATTTGCCAAAAGGTCGCCAAATTATTTTCAAAATGCGTTCTCAAGATGTATTACACTCGGCCTATATGCCACACTTTAGAGCTCAGATGAATTGTGTACCCGGAATGATTACGGAGTTTTCATTTATACCATCCATGACAACCGAGGAAATGCGTCAAACTCCAGATATGGCGGCCAAAGTCGCCAAGATTAATAAAATCAGATATGACAATAGCAAGGCATTAATGGCCAACGGCGAAGAAGCGCTTGATGCATATCAGTTTGATTATTTGTTACTTTGTAACAAAATTTGTGGTGCATCGCATTACAATATGCAAATGAAAATTGTAGTAGAAGAAGAAAAAGATTTTAACAATTGGCTGGCACAGCAAACTACCTTTGCCCAAACCATCCAACAGTAAAAAGATAGCTATGGGAGCAGATCACGCACATCATAAAGAAACATTTATTACCAAGTACATCTTTAGTCAAGACCATAAGATGATTGCCAAGCAGTACCTAATTACAGGACTGATTATGGGAATTATTGGTATTGCGATGTCTTTGTTATTTCGCCTTCAGTTGGCCTGGCCAGAAAAGTCTTTCTGGGTTTTTGAAACATTTTTAGGAAAATGGGCTCCAGAAGGTGTAATGGATCCTAATGTCTATTTAGCATTGGTTACTATTCACGGTACCCTTATGGTATTCTTTGTATTAACCGCCGGGCTGAGTGGTACGTTTAGTAACCTACTTATTCCATTGCAGATTGGTGCACGAGATATGGCTTCTGGTTTGTTGAACATGATCTCATACTGGCTGTTCTTCTTGTCTTCGGTAATTATGATCGCTTCTCTATTTGTTGAGTCAGGTCCTGCTGCTGCTGGTTGGACCATCTATCCACCGCTTAGTGCCTTACCACAAGCACAACCCGGATCTGGATTAGGAATGACACTTTGGTTGGTGTCTATGGCTATCTTTATTGCATCGTCATTGTTGGGATCGCTCAACTATATTGTTACGGTAATTAATTTACGTACTAAAGGCATGTCGATGACGCGACTTCCACTTACCATTTGGGCCTTTTTTGTAACTGCCATTATTGGTGTGGTTTCATTCCCAGTATTGTTATCAGCGGCCTTATTATTGATTATGGACAGAAGCTTTGGAACTTCATTCTTTTTGTCTGATATATTCATTCAAGGAGAAGTCTTGCACTACCAAGGTGGATCACCTGTATTGTATGAACATTTGTTTTGGTTCTTGGGGCACCCTGAAGTATATATCGTATTGTTACCTGCATTAGGGATTACTTCAGAAGTATTAGCAACAAACGCACGTAAGCCTATTTTCGGTTATCGAGCCATGGTGGCTTCCATATTGGCTATTGCATTTTTATCCACTATCGTTTGGGGTCACCATATGTTTATATCTGGCATGAACCCATTCCTTGGATCTGTGTTTACCTTTACGACCCTATTGATTGCAATACCCTCTGCAGTAAAAGCTTTTAATTACATCACCACGCTGTGGAAAGGAAACTTGCAGATGAATCCAGGTATGTTGTTCTCCATTGGCTTGGTATCTACCTTTATTACGGGTGGTCTGACGGGAATTATTTTAGGGGATAGTACCTTAGATATTAACGTACACGACACCTATTTTGTAGTGGCACACTTTCACTTGGTAATGGGTATTTCGGCATTGTATGGGTTATTTGCTGGGGTATATCATTGGTTCCCAAAAATGTTTGGACGCATGATGAATAAGAACATGGGTTACATTCACTTTTGGGTGACGGCTATTTGTGCTTATGGTGTATTTTTCCCCATGCACTTTATCGGAATGGCAGGACTTCCTAGAAGATATTATTCCAACACGGCATTTCCATATTTCGATGACTTGGCAAACATCAACGTTATCATCACCATTTTTGCTTTGATTGCAGGTGCTGCGCAGCTGGTGTTCTTGTACAACTTTATTAGCAGTATTTTCTATGGTAAAAAGGCGGTACAAAACCCATGGAAATCCAATACCTTGGAGTGGACAACTCCTGTGAAACATTTACACGGAAACTGGCCCGGGAAGATACCGCACGTACATCGCTGGGCATACGATTACTCCAAGCCCGGACAAGAAGAGGACTTTGTTCCTCAAAGTGTTCCACTAGCCAAAGGTGAGCAAGAACTTCAACACTAAAATAGGGTTCTGTAAGAATCTTGGGCTTGCTAAGAGACAGCGCTTTTTTGTTTTCCGTATCTTTGGATAGATGAATGAACATCTAGATCCAACCGGTGAGCACTTAAGTAATGAAGAGCACGATATTGATCGTGCCTTGCGACCACTTACATTTAATGATTTTAACGGTCAGCCTCAAGTGCTTGAGAACCTTGAAATTTTTGTTGCGGCGGCCAATCAGCGAGAAGAAGCCCTTGATCACACACTATTGCATGGGCCGCCAGGACTGGGAAAGACTACCTTGGCACATATATTGGCACAAGAGCTAGGTGTCAAACTCAAGCTTACTTCTGGCCCGGTACTGGACAAACCCGGGGATTTGGCAGGCCTGCTTACAAATCTAGAACCTCGAGATGTATTGTTTATTGATGAGATACACCGTCTCAGCCCCATCGTTGAAGAGTATTTATACTCGGCCATGGAAGATTACCGCATTGACATCATGATTGAAACAGGTCCCAATGCTCGTTCGGTACAAATCGAATTAAGCCCATTTACTCTCGTAGGTGCTACTACACGTTCTGGTCTTTTGACTGCACCCATGCGTGCACGTTTTGGCATCAACAGCCGACTTGAGTATTATTCCACAGAAGTTCTAGCAGGTATCGTAACGCGAAGCGCCAATATTTTAAATATTCCTATTCAAGAAAAGGCAGCGATTGAGATTGCCAGTAGAAGCCGTGGAACACCTCGTATTGCCAATGCACTTTTACGACGTATTCGTGATTTTGCACAAATTAAAGGAGACGGTACCATAAATCTAGATATTACGCGAATAGGATTGAAAGCCTTGCATGTTGATGCACATGGCTTGGACGAGATGGACAACAAAATCCTCACCACACTTATCGATAAATTCAAAGGGGGCCCAGTAGGTATTAACACTCTTGCTACTGCTGTTTCTGAAAATGGTGAAACCATCGAGGAGGTCTATGAACCATTTTTAATTCAAGAAGGATTTTTGATGCGTACGCCACGTGGCCGCGAGGTTACCGATAAGGCATATAAACACCTCGGCAAGACCATGCCTAACAATCAAAAAGGTTTGTTTTGAGTATTGCAGCACGTCATGCTGCAGTAGTCAAGGAGATCGCCCAGCAGTTGGGATTTATGGCTTGTGGGATTTCCAAAGCAACTTTTTTAGAGGAGGAAGCACCACGTTTAGAGTCGTGGTTAAACCAAAATCATCACGGTCAAATGGGCTATATGGCGCGCAACTTTGACAAACGCCTCGATCCAACAAAATTAGTGCCAGGCGCAAAAAGTGTTGTGTCTTTACTTTTTAATTACTTTCCCGAGGAAAAGCCTGCAGATGCAAATGCACCAAAGATTGCACGTTATGCTTATGGTGCGGATTATCACCATATAATTAAGGACAAACTTTTTGCATTTATGCACCACATTCAAGATCAATTAGGAGCAGTTGGAGGACGTGTATTTGTAGATTCTGCTCCCATACTTGAAAAGGTGTGGGCAGCCAAAAGCGGGCTGGGTTGGGTAGGTAAAAACACCAATCTAATTCGCAAACAAAATGGCTCTTATTTTTTTATTGCTGAACTTATTTTGGATTTAGAATTAGCAGCGGACGGTGCTGTAACGGATCATTGTGGTAGCTGTACGGCTTGTTTAGATGCGTGTCCTACAGATGCTTTTGTGGCTCCTTATGAGTTAGATGCTAGCAAGTGCATTTCCTATTTCACCATAGAGCTAAAAGATGCCATTCCTAAAGATCTTAAAGGTCAATTTGAAAACTGGGCTTTTGGTTGTGACATCTGTCAGGAAGTTTGTCCTTGGAACCGTTTTGCCACACCACACGAAGAACCTCATTTTCAACCAAACCCCGAACTAATGAATATGACCCAAACCGATTGGAATGAAGTTACTGAGGAAGTCTTTAATCGCTTGTTTGAAGTAAGTGCTGTACAGCGAACAGGATTTAATGGATTAAAGCGAAATTTAGAGTTTTTAAAATAGATAGAAATCAATACCTTTCTTAAATAAATCACCAAGTGTATGAGCAAAGAGAGTAAACGACGTGAAGCTCTTGTGTATCACGCAAAACCCAAGCCAGGAAAATTAGAAGTAAACCCTAGTAAACCTTACGCAAGTCTGCGAGATTTGTCTTTAGCTTACTCCCCAGGTGTGGCAGAGCCCTGTCTAGAAATTGAAAAGGATACAGGGAATGTTTACAAATACACCAATAAAGCCAACTTGGTTGCCGTAATTTCAAATGGTTCTGCTGTGTTGGGTTTAGGAGATATCGGACCCGAAGCTTCCAAGCCCGTGATGGAAGGGAAAGGACTACTTTTTAAAATTTTTGCAGGTATCGATGTTTTTGATATTGAAGTAAACACCAAAGATGTAGATGCTTTTGTAGCAACTGTAAAAAATATTGCACCCACATTCGGCGGTATTAATCTGGAAGATATCAAAGCCCCAGAGGCTTTTGAAATTGAACGCAGACTGGTAGATGAACTCAACATACCTGTCATGCACGACGATCAACATGGTACGGCTATTATTTCTGGAGCTGCCTTGCTCAATGCGGTTGAACTAGCGCAAAAAGAATTATCAAAAGTAAAAATGGTTATTAGTGGCGCAGGTGCTGCAGCCATTTCTTGTTCTCGATTGTACCGGGCTTTGGGTGTATCACCAGAAAACATGATAATGACCGACAGCAAGGGAATAATCAGAGTAGACAGAGAAAATCTGACTTCGCAAAAGGCAGAATTTGCTACAAAACTAGATTTGCATACTCTAAAAGAAGCCTTAGTAGGTGCCGACGTATTTATTGGTTTATCAAAAGCTGATATCATGACCCCCGTAATGCTAAAATCCATGGCACCAAATCCCATTGTTTTTGCAATGGCAAATCCAAACCCAGAAATTGACTACAACCTAGCTGTTGCTACACGAAACGATGCGATTATGGCTACTGGCCGTTCTGATTTTCCCAATCAAGTAAATAACGTTCTTGGCTTTCCATTTATATTCAGAGGCGCATTGGATGTACGTGCTACCAAAATAAACGAGGCCATGAAAATGGCAGCTGTTCACGCACTGGCAGACTTGGCCAAAGAAACAGTTCCAGAGCAAGTTAACATTGCCTATGGAGCAACCAAACTTACCTTTGGGAAAGATTACATCATTCCAAAACCCTTTGACCCGAGACTCATCACAAACGTACCTATGGCTGTTGCCAAAGCTGCCATGGAAAGTGGAGTGGCTGCTGCACCCATTAAGGATTGGAATAAATATCAAGAAGAATTACATGCCCGCACAGGGTCCGACAAAAAACTTGTTCGCCTGATTACCAGTCAAGCCAAAAGCCAGCTGCAAAGAGTTGTTTTTGCTGAAGGAGATGAACTCGACGTGCTTAAAGCTGCGCAATTGGTACAAGAGGAAGGGATAGCCATTCCAATTTTGCTAGGCGATGAGATACACATCCGCGAAATGATGGCTACAATTGAGTTTGAGGGCAATGTGACCATTATTGACCCAAAAAAAGAAACATTAAAAGAAACACGTGAAAAATATGCTCACACCTATTGGCAATTGCGTCAACGAAAGGGCACTACACTTTATGATGCACAAAGACGTATGCGCGAACGGAACTATTATGCTGCCATGATGGTGCGTGAGGGAGATGCAGATGCCATGATTTCGGGCTATAACCGTAGCTACCCTAATGTCTTAAAACCAGTGTTACAAGTTATTGATATGGAGGATGGAGTAAACCGAGTGGCCACCACCAACTTGATGATTACCAATCGAGGACCTTTGTTTATTTCCGACACTTCAATTAACATCAATCCGATTGCAAAAGATCTGGCTAAGATTGCACAAATGACGTCTCATACCGCTTCCTTGTTCGGTATTCAGCCAAAGGTTGCCATGCTTTCATATTCTAACTTTGGTTCATCAAAAAATGAAGATGCTCAAAAGGTTAGTAAAGCCGTAAAACTGTTGCATCGTTTCCTGCCTGATATTGCCGTTGATGGACCCATACAGGCAGATTTTGCCCTTAATAAAATAATGCTAACCAATAAGTTCCCTTTTTCAAAAATTGCAGGAGCCGCGGTAAACACTTTGATATTACCCGATTTGAATGCAGCAAATATTGCGTACAAACTCATTAAAGAATTAGACAATGCGCTTTCTATAGGCCCCATTATGATGGGACTCAAACACCCCGTACATATTTTACAATTGGGTGCTAGTGTTGATGAAATTATTCACATGACAGCAGTTGCTGCGGTAGATGCACAAAACAAGAAAATTTAGTATAAACGTGTATTAAAAATCAAATAATCTTCATCATTTTAGATTTTTTACTTTAAAAGTATAAGCGTATTTTACTTTATTGAGTAAGGTTTAAAGTAATTAAGTTTTAGCAAATTATTTTAAGGCATTAAATACTAATTTTAATATGCCTTAAATTAACATTATGCTAACTCTCAGTGAGTTTTTAATTTCAACCCAAAAAAAACACCCAAATAGTACAGGCGAATTCAGTTGACTTATCCATGCACTTAGACTAGCATCCAAAGTGGTAAGCCGCGAGGTAAATAAAGCTGGAATTATTGATATTTTGGGGAAATAGGTTCTACAAACATACAAGGAAAGTCACAGCAAAAACTTGATGTAATGGCGCACGAGTTGTTTATTAAAGCACTCACAAATCGAAATATCGTATGCGAGATTGCTAGTGAAGAGTCTGAAGACTTTATAAAAGTCAATTCAACTTCAAATAAGAAAAATAATTACGTGGTATTGATTGATCCATTTGATGGGTCATCTAATATTGATAACAATTACAGAATTTCTGATTTTGACCTAAGTTGTAATATGTTTGTATTCTATTTTAAAATACATTAGCAGATAATACTTTTTATTCCGAAGTTTATATGCTTAAAACATGCAATGATTACACAACTAAACGGAAGACTTGTTAGTAAGACCCCTACAACTATAGTGGTAGACTGCAATGGTGTTGGCTATGAAGTAAATATTTCTCTTAACACTTACGGGCAGTTACCGGAAGATGAGCTTATTTGTATTTACACCCATATGCAGGTTCGTGAAGACGCACAAAACCTCTACGGGTTTATGGAAAAAGTTGAGCGATCTGTTTTCAGGTTATTACTCAGTGTCAGTGGGATAGGTGCCAATACAGCACGAACAATGCTTTCGTCCATGAACCCACAAGAAGTGGTGCAAGCCATACGAACCGATAATGTGGCTGCCATCCAAGCAGTCAAGGGGATTGGTGCCAAAACAGCCCAACGTGTTATCGTTGATTTAAGAGATAAGGTTAATGGCATTATAGTAGATGAAGAAATAGCATTGGTTTCGAACAATACCCAGCGCGATGAAGCGTTGTCTGCATTGAGTGTTTTGGGTTATCCGATTAAGCAAACCCAAAAGGTCATTGATGGACTTTTACAAGTTGAACCTGAGATGCCCGTAGATCGTTTGATTAAAAATGCACTGAATAAATTATAATGCAAATCATAACCAATAAGAATACAGCACTATTTTTGTTGCTACTAAGTACGCTGTTTTCTATTGATTTATATGCTCAAAATAAAACAACTGTTCCTACGGACAGCTTGGTTTTAGCACAAAACCTCAAGAAAATAAGCCTTAAAAATAAACCTAGCTCTTTTGCTGCATCCTATACATTTGATCCAAAATTGAACTTGTATTTCTACAATGTCAAAGTTGGGCGTATAGACACACAAAAACCCTTAGCACTTACCCCTGACGAATACCGAAGACGGGTATTTGCAGAAAAGTCAAGAGCTTATATGAGAGAGAAACAAGAAGCCATTGCTGGAATTAATGAGGATGATGAAACTCAAGAAGACCAGTTGCCAGATTATTATGTCAACTCTAAGCTTTTTGAAAGCATTTTTGGAAGTAATGAGATTGATATCCGTCCGCAAGGATCTGCAAGTATTGATCTCGGAATTCGTTACCAAAAGTCAGGAAACCCTAGCCTTTCTCCTCGTAATCAAAGCAGCCTTGCTTTTGACTTCAACCAACGTATTAACCTTGCACTTACCGGCACGATAGGTACCCGATTGAAAGTTAATGCAAATTACGATACCCAGTCTACTTTTGATTTTCAACGTGTTGTAAAACTGGAATTTTTCCCGGAAGACTTGGTGCCGAGTAGTGTACAAAACACCATCAACAAAGGTAAAGACCTAATAAATAAAGGAAATGATTTTGTAAATAATGGAAAGGGCAAGTTAAACGGCATTCAAAATCTTAGTGATCAAGGTATAAGCGGCAATGAAGATGGCATACTTCAAAAACTAGAGGTGGGTAATGTTAGCATGCCCATAAACAGCTCACTTATCACAGGTGCTCAAAGCTTATTTGGCGTTAAAGCAGAATTGAAGTTTGGTAATACAAACATAGCCGCCGTAATTTCAGAGCAACGATCACAAAGTCAAACTATTCAAACCAACGGAGAGGGTACCCTTGAAGAATTTTCGCTATTTGCCTTAGACTATGAGGACAACAGACACTTTTTCTTGGCACAATACTTTAGAGATAATTACAATAAATCGGTTAAAACTTACCCTTATATCAACTCTCCAATTGACATTACTCGTATTGAAGTCTGGGTTACCAACCGTTCAGCAAGAACAAGTAATGTGAGAAACCTTATCGCTCTCCAAGATTTGGGAGAGTCTAGTCCAGATGTGGTTACACTGGATAATGTTACGACAGGCTTTTTTAATGCAGCACCCAATTCATTGCCAGATAACGATGTGAATAGGGTAGACCCTCTTGCCATTGGCGGAGCGGGAATTCTTACAGTAGATATTCGTGATATTGCAAAAGCAAAAGATGGCTTTGGCGCACTCTCGTCTCAAGTTAACGAGGGTCGTGACTACGCCATTTTGGAAAGTGCTCGTAAGTTAAATGAAAGCGAATACAACCTACACAAGCAGTTGGGATATATTTCATTGAATCAGCCTTTAAATAATGACGAAGTATTGGCTGTTGCTTTTCAATATACCGTTAATGGCCAAACCTATCAAGTAGGTGAATTTGCGGCTGATGGTGTTGCTTCGACTACCGTTTCTGGATTGCCAACGGCTCCAATTGTAAACAATAATAGCTTGGTGGTCAAAATGCTTAAAAGCTCCGTGCTTGATGTGGCTCAACCTGTGTTTGACCTGATGATGAAGAACGTTTACAACATTGGCGCATTTCAGCTAGACCAACAAGACTTTGTATTTAATATTGTATACACAGATCCTTCGCCAACAAATTTTATAACTCCTGTAGAAGCCGCAGAAAGTGAATGGCCAGCAGGGACAGAGGAGCGTATTTTACTCAATCTTTTTGGGCTTGATAAACTTAATATCTATCAAGATGCCCAATCTGAAGGTGATGGTTTTTTCGATTTTATAAGTGGTATTACAGTGCTTCCAAAACAGGGTCAAATCATTTTTCCAAGTGTAGAGCCTTTTGGTGAGTACTTATTTGAATTGTTAAAGGATGACCCTAA
>MDTC01047617.1_pt1 | contig 11222 bp, 12 predicted proteins | sample 811181 | NCBI WGS metagenome assembly MDTC01 (sample SAMN05326644, study PRJNA326480) | marine metagenome | isolation source: seawater | place: Pacific Ocean: North | collected 2011 | reverse complement strand
GCCGGCGGCGCCGTCGTCGGGTGCGATCCACAGGGCCTGGGCGCGCAGGGAGGGCTCGATGCGCAGGTCGGGCCGTGGATGCAGGCTCGCGCCGACGAAGCCGCCGCCCGATCCCTGGATGGCCCGGACCTTGTCCTCGGTGCGCCACGGGGTGCCGTCGACCAGCACCGCCTGCCGATCCTGGTGGAAGGCGTCCAGTCGCCAGTCCACCCCGGCCCGCAACGTCAACGCGTGGCCCGGCTCCCAGTCCAGGCTCGCCCGGGCGCCGCCCGAGGTGGCCTGGTGGTGCTGCAGCGAGCCGTCCCCGCGCTCGGGATCGGCGTAGTAGCCGGTGAAGTCCTGTTGCAAGGAGAGCTGCCGCCAGCCTCCCCACGCGGTCGCTTCCCACTGGAGCGCGGGACCCGCGCGGAGCAGGGTGGTGCCGGCCAGCACCCGGGTGGAGCGCCCGCCGCCGGAGCCGGGGTAGGCGTCGTAGAAGCCGACCCTGCCGGCGAGCACGTCGTCCTCGCGGAGCACGCCGGGGGACTCGAAGACCCCGTCATAGGCGAGGACCCAGGCGCGGGCGTCGACGCCGTCGAGGTCGCGCTGAACCCCCGCTGTTCCTCGCAAGGTCTTCGCAGGTCCTGCTCACCACAGCCATGCCTACGCAGCGCGGGCGGGATGGATCACCGGAACGTCGTCTACGGCTGCACCCGGCACCGGCCCTCGCCGTCGATCCCCACCAGGGTGCGGCTCTGTTCGACCAGGAACTCCTCCACGGTCTCGACCTCGGTGTGGGAGCCGACGTCGTAGTCGAAGTCGGCGACCTTGTACTCGGCCAGATCGTCCGGGGTGAGGGTGGAGTTGCCCTCGCCCAGCACGCCGGCGCTGTGCAGCACGCCCGCGCGGAGCTCGCCGTCGTCGCCCAGGCTGTCGAGGAACAGGCGCTGGCCGTGGATGTCGATCCGGGTCTCCGTGAAGAGGCCCTTGGACACTTCGAAGTCGTCCAGATCGCAGACGTAGGTGGTGTCGGTCTGGAACATGAGGTCGAAGCCGATCGCCTCGTCGCCGCAGCCCAGGCTTCCGGTCGTGCGCACGCTGGGCCCGGCCGCGGGCGCGATGCGGATCCGCGCGGTGCCGTAGGCGTCTGCCAGCGCATCCACCGTGGCAAGCTCCTGGGGGCCCTCGGCGGTCAGATCGAAGACACCGCCGGGCGCCTCGACGGCGACCTCACCGTCGGCGTCCAGCAGGACCGCTTCGGTGATCTGGACCTCGAACGTCTCGAACAAGACGGTGCAGTCGTCGGTGAAGTCGTCCGTGGACACGCCCTGTTCGAGGTACGACTCCCCCTGGGTGGTGACGCGCCAAAGACCGGCACCTCCACAGCTGGTGAGGAGCACGACGAAGACGAGCAGTGATCGAGACATGGCGTACCTCCTGCATCGCGCCAGGCGATGCCCCACGTCCGGCCCCGGGCTCCCAGGTAGCAGGACTTCGGGCATTGTAAAGGGGACGCCGGCGGATGGTGCGCGGCGTGGTACCCACTCTCCCTACTCTCCCCGCCACCGGGGCACGAAGCGCGCCAGTCCCGGGTCACCGAGTCGCGCCGCCATCGCCTCGAACGCCGCGCGGTCTGCGCCCCGCCAGGCCAGATCGTCCACCGACTCGGGCAGGGGGACGTCCGTCTTCAGGGTCGCGAGCTGCACGTACAGCTCAGCCTCGTCGCGGTGGGCGTCCAGCTGCTCTGCCAGGCCCTTTGCGCCCCGGACCTTCACATCCCACTGGGACGGGTCTGTAGGGATTGCATGCAAGTGACCGTACCGGGTGAGCAGGGTCGACGCGCTCTTCGCGCCCCAGCGGGGGATGCCGGGGATGCCGTCTGCGTCGTCGCCGACCAGGCCGAGGTAGTCCGGGATCGATGCGGGCTTCACCCCGAACTTCTCCAGCACGTCGGCCTCGGTGGTCGTGCGGTCGCGGATGGCATCGTACATGACGACGCGCTCGCCCTGCACGACCTGGGCGAGGTCCTTGTCCGGGGAGCGCATGCGCACCCGGGTGACCCGGGGGTCTGCGGCCGCGCGCAGGGCCATGGTCGCGATGGCGTCGTCCGCCTCCACGTCGACGTTGCGCCAGGTGACGATGCCGAGCGCCTCGGCGGCCTGCTCGACCAGCTCGAACTGGTCCTTCAGCGCGGGCTCGATGCCCGCGCCGGTCTTGTAGCCAGCGAAGAGATCGTTGCGGAAGGACTCGATGACGTGATCGAACGAGAAGGCGACGTGCGTCAGGCCCTCCTCACGCAGCAGCTTGCAGAGGGTGCGCACGACGCCTCGGGTCGCGCCGACCTCGGTGCCGTCGGGGGCGGTGGCCGAGGGGACGGCGAAGTAGCTGCGGTACAGCTCGAACGTGCCGTCGACGAGGTCGATGATCATGGGTGCTCCGGGGCAGGGGGCGGTGGGCCCCGCGGCTCCGGAGGTAACGCCCTGGGGTGTGCTAGTTCGGCATCATGTCGCCGGTCAGGGCCTGCAGGCCGAGGCGGCGGGACATCCAGTCCAGGTCGAACTTCGCGGGGTTCTCGAGGTAGGGCTTGGGGTTCTCGACCACGTCCTCGAGGTGCTTGCGCGGCATGTTCCACCAGGTGTGATCGTCGTCCTTGCCGTGCTGGAGCGTGTGCAGGCGACCGTCGCGCCAGCCGAGGACGAAGTGGTCCTCCGGGTGGTCGGGGTCGTCCTTGTAGATGGCGACGCCAGCCTCGACATCATCGCCGGTGGCGGACTTCACCGCGGCGAGGATCTGCTTCCACGGGGTCTGGTCCTCGTTGCGGCCCATCGAGTCGTTGACGACGTGCACGTACTGTTCGACGAGGGCTTCGGTCTGGAGGGAGCGAGCTTCCATGGTCTCCTTTGGGTTGCGGGTTCTTGGTTGCATGGGTGCTATAACGAGATATGCAATTGGTGCAAGTATCAATCATGCAACCCCGTCCCAAGGATGTGCCCATGCCCGGCAAGCCCACCGATCGTCAGCCTGGTGCCCCCTACCCGTCCCCCCAGGACGCCCTGCACGACGGAGGCGACGCCGACAAGCTGGCGACCGACGTGGCGGACACCCCCGAGGCCGAGCCCGCCCCGCCGGGTGCCGTGCCCGGGCACGCGGTGTCGACCCGGGTCGAGGTGGAAGGCCAGGACCCCCGCGACGACGACGAAGACGGGTCGCGAGAGCCTTCGGGCGCCGAGTTTCCCCAGACGCCCGGCGCTCGCGACCCGCTGTAGTCCGCCGACAGGGGAGTGAGTCGGGCATTGTTTCGCTCGCTCCTCGCTCTCTCGCCCCGCCCCTCAACAAGGTCCGCGCCGGGCCGTTAGCATCAGGGCATGCGCTTCCTGCCGTCCCTGCTGCTGCTGCTGACGCTCCCCGCCGCCGCTGCCGATGAGGCGACCGCGGAGGAGGACGATGCGCTCGCCGCCATCGCGGGGGAGCCCTGTGAGGCCGTGCCTGCCGACACCGGACTGCGCCACCTGCGCTGCGGACCGACCCGGATCCTGGTTGCCCAGCTCTCGCCGGTGAAGGCCGACGTGCACGATGAGCTCCTGACCAGCGTGCTCGACCTGGTGCCCACCCCCGCCACCCGCGCCGAGGTTCCCGGCCTCGATCCGGATCTTCGCGTCACCCGCGTCGTGCAGTCCCGCGCCGACCTCCAGCGGGACGAGGTCTCGGTCCTGCTCGTGCTCACCACCCGCCACTCCACCGGCCGCTCGGTCGCGTGCGCGGTCGGGCAGGTGGGACGCAAGCGGATCGACCGCGCCGAGCTGGACTGGTGCGCCCGGGTGACCGACGCCCTGCTCCCCGCGCCCGAGGCCGCGCCGACGACGCGCATCGAGGTCGAGGAGCCCGAGCTGTTCGGCGGGGACGACCTGGAGCCGGCCGAAGGGCTGTGGCGGTCCGGATCTCGTCTGGACTGACCGGCGAGGACGTGCGCGCGGACCGGCTGCGTTAGGCCCGAGTGCCCCTCGGAGGAGCCATGCCCCGCCTGTCCGACCGCGCCCAGGTGCTGCAAGAGAGCGCCATCCGCAAGCTCGACCTCACCGTCGCCACCTTCCCGCGGGTGACGTTCCACCGGCTGAACATCGGCCAGCCCGACGTGGCGACGCCGATCCCGGTGCTCGAGGCGCTCGCCAGCTACCAGCCCGACGTCATCGCGTACGGGCCGGCCAGCGGCTTGCCCGTCTGTCGCGAGGCGGCCGCCGCCTACCACGCGCGCTGGAACCCGGGCCTGACCGCGGCCCACGTCGCCGTCACCACCGGCGGCTCCGAGGCCCTGCTCTTCGCCTTCACCGCCCTGTGCGACCCCGGCGACGAGATCCTGGTGCTGGAGCCGTACTACACCAACTACAACGGCTTCGCGACGGTGGCGGGGGCGACGGTCAAGCCCCTGCGCACCAACCTGGATGACGGCTTTGCCCTGCCCTCTGACGAGGAGCTGGACGCGGCGGTCGGACCGCGCACCCGCCTGCTGGTCTTCTCCAACCCGGCGAACCCGACCGGGGCCGTCTACGACCAGGCGGACCTCGAGCGCCTCGCCGCCTGGGCCCAGCGCCACGACCTCACCGTCATCAGCGACGAGGTCTACCGCCGCATCTGGTTCGACGAGCCGCCCTTCAGCGCGCTGGAGCTCCCGGAGGAGGTCCAGGATCACTTCGTCGTCATCGACTCCATGTCCAAGACCTACAGCTCCTGCGGCCTGCGGATCGGCTTCCTGATCTCGAAGAACGAGGCGCTGATGGAGAAGGTCGAGCGGCTCGGTCAGGCGCGGCTCGGCCCCCAGCCGGCAGGTCAGCTGGCCGCGGTGGCGGGCCTGCAGCTCGGCGAGGCGTACTACGAGGAGGTCCGCCTCACCTACAAGGCCCGCGTGGACGCGCTCGTCGACGCCCTGGGGCAGATCCCCGGGCTCAACGCCCCGAGCCCATCGGGTGCCTTCTACGCGATGGTGCAGCTCCCGGTGGACAGCTCGGAGAAGTTCGCCCGCTGGATGGTCGAGGAGTTCCGCGACTCCGGCGAGTCCCTCGTGGTCGCGCCCGGTCCGGGCTTCTACGGCACCGCCGGTGCGGGCGCGCAGGAGATCCGACTGGCGGCGGTGCTCGGGGAGTACCGCATCCGCCGCGCCGGCCAGCTCCTGGAGCGCGCGCTCGAGCAGTATCCCGGTCGAAGCTAGATCTTGCGGCGGAGCAGCACACCCTGGAACGGCTGGATGCGGCCGTCGGGCTTGACGTGCTCCTCGACGCGGGCATCGAGCAGCTCGAACGTCGTATCTCCGCCCAGGGCCTCGAACAGGCCGTCCGCGTCGTAGCGGGCGGTGGGCAGGTCCGAGCAGCGGTCGGGCCCGGTGGGGTGGAAGGTGAGCACGACCGCGTGGCCGCCGGGCTCGAGGGTCTGCAGCAGGGTCTGCCGGTAGGCCTCGCGGTCCGCCTCTTCGGTGAGGAAGTGGAACACTGCGCGATCATGCCAGGCGTCGAAGGTCCGTCCGGGCCGCCAGGTGCGCACGTCGGCGACCTCGAAGCGGATGGCCTCCGGTCGACCCATCCGCGCGGCGACATGGCCCAGCGCCTCGGCGGAGAGGTCGACCAGCGTGAGGTCGGAGTAGCCGGCGGCGAGCAGGTGATCGGCCAGGGTCGAGGCACCCGCGCCCACGTCGACCACGGCCTCCGACGGCCCGGTCACCCGCTGCAGCAGCTCCAGCGAGAGCGCGGGGCGGGGCTGGAACCAGGAGACCCGGGTCACGTCGCGGTCGCGGTAGACCCGCTGCCAGTGGGTGGCGAGGTGCATGCTGAATTCCATTGTTCAATTGTTTGATTGAATAACGAATGAGAGGTATCTCGGGTCCTCCCCAGTGTCGAGGTGTCGCGTGTCGAGATCGCTGAAGGACGCCGCCTATGCAGAGCTGGCGCGGATCGGCAAGGCCCTGGCCAGCCCGGTGCGGGTCGAGATCCTCGACGTGCTCTCCCAGGCGCCGCGGGATGTGGAGTCCCTGGCTGGGGCCATCTCCCGCCCGGTCGCCTCGACGTCGCAGCACCTGCAGGTGCTCGCCGCCGCCCGGCTGGTCGTGCGCGAGCGCGACGGCGTGCGGCGGATCTACGGCCTCGCCGACGGGGTCGACCAGCTCCTCGCCACGGTCGAGCGCGCCGGCTTCTCGCTGCTCGCCGAGCTCCCCGCCCACCGGGCCGATCACCTCGCGGAGCACCCGACGGTGCAGGCGGTCACCGACGCCGAGGTGCATGCCCTGGTTGCCCGCGGTGAGGCGGTGTTGGTCGACGTGCGCCCGGAGGCCGAGTTCCACCACGTGCACCTGCCCGGCGCCCGCTCGGTACCCCTGGCCGAGCTGGAGGACGCCCTCGCAGATCTTCCGCCTGACATCGAGATCATCGCCTGTTGCCGCGGTCCGTGGTGCGACTGGGCGGACGAGGCGGTGGAGCGGCTGCAGGCTGCCGGTCGGCGGGCGCGGCGCTTCGAGGGACGACCCTACGCGGACGGCTCCGCGACCGTTCCCGTCGGTTAGCGGAACGCCTCCCTGGAGCGAGCATGTCCGAGCACACCGGCGCCTACCCACGAATCCGTCCCCGCCGCAATCGCCGCGGCCCGGCCATCCGCGACCTCGTGCGCGAGAGTGCGGTCACTCCGGGCGACTTCATCCTGCCGGTCTTCGTGCACGACGAGGGCGGCGGACCCCAGGAGATCGCCTCGCTCCCCGGCGTCATGCGTCACAGCCTGGGCAGCGTCATCGAGGCGGCCCAGGAGGCGTGGGAGCTGGGGATCCCGGCGATCGCCCCGTTCCCCAAGGTCGCCGACGGCAAGAAGACCATCGATGGGCGGGAGGCCTGGAACGACGACGGGCTGATGCCGCAGATCATCCGCGGCGTGAAGCAGGTCTGCCCGGACATGCTGGTCATCCCGGACGTGGCGCTGGACCCCTTCTCCTCGCTCGGTCAGGACGGCATCGTCGAGGACGGGGTCATCCTGAACGAGGCCACCATCGACGCGCTGGTCAAGCAGTCGCTCTGCCAGGCGCGGGCGGGGGCGGATCTGGTCGCGCCGTCGGACATGATGGACGGGCGGATCGGCCGCATCCGGGAGGCCCTGGACGAGGCCGGCTTCGATCAGGTGGGCATCCTCGCCTACTCGGCCAAGTACGCGAGCTGCTTCTACGGGCCGTTCCGCGACGCCCTGGACTCGGCCCCCCGCGGCGGCGCCGACAAGAAGACCTACCAGATGGACCCGGCGAACACGGACGAGGCGCTGCACGAGGTCGCCCTGGACCTGGCCGAGGGCGCGGACATGGTCATGGTCAAGCCCGGCCTGCCCTACCTCGACGTGTTGTGGCGGGTGAAGCAGCACTTCAAGCGCCCGACCGCGGTCTACCAGGTGTCGGGCGAGTACGCGATGCTCAAGGCGGCCTCCATGAACGGCTGGCTGGACGAGCGCTCCGCCGTGCTCGAGGCCCTGCTGGCCTTCAAGCGCGCGGGCGCGGACGCGATCCTCACCTACTACGCCGCGGATGCCGCGCGCTGGCTGCGCGAGGGCTGAGTCTCATCCCTGGAGCAGGGTGTGCGGCCCGCGGATGAAGGCCAGCTCACGCTCTGGCGTCCAGCCGACCAGCGCGCGGGGGGCGGCCTCGGAGAGCAGGCGTACGAACTCGTCTGTGCGCGCCTCGTCGAGGGGGACGGGCAGCCGCTGGCCATCGAGGGTGCCCAGCTCCAGCACCGCGGGGCCGGCCTTGCCACCGTGGTGGTTGCGGGACTGACTGACGTAGATCCAGCAGACCGTGCCGGCGTGCAGCGCGACGATGGCGGGGTGTTTGTCGGGGCCCTTCAGGAGCGGGGAGACCAGGGCGGCGGAGACGAGCACGCACAGGGCGATGAAGCCCCAGCGCAGGAGCGTGAACGGCAGCTCGTCCGGGAACGGCATGAGCAGCGCACCGACGATCGGCAGGGCGGGGAGCAGCGCGGCCAGGGCGAGGCGGCGCTTCGCGCGGCGGATCCGGTCGAGGATCGGGGTCAGGTCAGCCAACCTGCGCCCCGACCGACGACAGCCAGACCATGAACTCGGCGCGGGTCTCCTCGTTCATCAGGACGATGTGGGAGCGGCCGCTGGCGAGCTCGAAGGTGAGCCCGGGGAGGGAGCCCGCGTTGGAGCGCACGGTGGTGGGGATGACGCGAGCGACGTCGCGGGGGTTCTCTCGGAGGGCGGTCACCAGGGGATGGCTCGCCATGGTCGCGATGCGCCACCAGGCCCACCCGAACACGCCTCCAAAGCCTGCGGTGAACGCCCCGAAGACGGCGATGAGCACCGGCACGTCCTCCGAGCCGGTCGCTCCGCTGAACCACACGGACGTGAGGATGCCGACTCCGACGCCGCACAGCAGCAGCCCCAGCCCACACCAGACGCGGAGGGACCTGGGGGCTCGACCGAGCTGGGTCTGGATGAAGGCGGCGAGCTGTTCCTGGCGGGCTGGATTCATGGCGACCTCGTGTTGCCATGCCGTTCTACGCGAGGATCGCGACCCCGGTTGTTGCAGGATGGGTCAGAGGCGGGAGCCATGAGGCATGATGCGCCGTGCCTCGCTCGCCCTTCATCTGGCTCCTGCCCGCCGCCGTCGGCCTGCTCCTGGCCGTGTCCATGGCGCCGTTCTCCAGGTACTTCCTGGATGACTGGGTGCACCTGTACCTGCTCCAGGAGGGGGACTGGGGGATCTACCGCTTCGCTGCCGGCGAGGCCGCGCTGAACCAGCAGGGCATCCACTTCGGGGCGCTGCCCTGGTTCGCGACGCCCGAGCTGAAGATCACCTTCTTTCGACCACTCTCGGCGGCGCTCCATGCGCTCGACGGCGCGCTCTTCGGACGGGACCTGCTGCCCCGGGTGCTGCACTCGGTGGCCTGGTACGCGGCGCTTTGTGGCGTTGTCACCGCGATCTTCCGCCGGATCCTGCCCCCGCAGACAGCACTCCTCGCCGCGGTGTTCTTCGCCATCGCCGGGGCCCACGCCCAGCCCGTGGTCTGGCTCGCCGCCCGCAACGCGCTGATCTGCGCCACCCTCGGCGGCCTCGGACTGCTCGCCCATCTGGCGTGGCGGGACGGCCTCCGACCGGGGGTCGTGCTCTCGGTGATCGGCCTCGGAGCGGGACTCTTCGCGGGCGAGGCCGGGCTTGGGATCGTCGCCTTCGTGGTCGCGTACGAGCTGGTCGGTCGCCGTGATCCGCTCGGTCGCAGGCTGTTCGCGCTGCTGCCTGCGGCCGGCATCACCCTGGCCTGGCTGGTGCTCTACCTGGCCGTGGGCGCGGGGGTGTCGGGCTCGGGCGCCTACCTCGACCCCGTGCACGAGCCCCTGCGCTTCCTCGCACACGCGCCCTGGAGGCTGGCCTATGTGCTCGGCGTCGTCACCAGCGGGATCTCCGCCGACATCTGGTACCTGCGGCCCCAGGATCACACCGCCCTGTCCGTCCTCGGCGCCCTGTGTGCGCTGCCGTTCCTGGCCTGGCTCGGCTCCACCCTCGCCCACGCAGAGCCCGTGCATCGACGGGCGGTCGGCTGGCTGGCACTGGGGGCCGGGCTCGCGCTGATCCCCCAGCTGGCCGGACTGCTGGGCTCCCGCAGCGTGCTCGTGCCCTCCATCGGCGGGACCGCGGTCGCTGCCGTGCTCGTCGTCGACGGCCTCGGCGGTAGGGGCGGCATGCGCACGGTCCGGCGGATCGGCGCGGGACTGCTCCTGCTCGGCCACGGGGTGTTCGCGATGCTCCAGTGGCCCCTGACCGGCGGCATGATCGCCAGCGGCGGCGTCACCACCGATCGGGCGCTCGCCGACCTGCGCGCCATGGACCTCCCGCCGGACACCCCCGTGCTCCTGGTCTCGACCCCCGGTCCGGAGCTGGCCACCTACGCCACCCTGCGCGGACGCGTCACCGGCGAGCCCGTGCCCTCCCTGATGCCGCTCGTGATCGGCCCCCGTCCGGTACGGGTCCTGCGCGTCGATCGCCTGGTGTGGGAGGTCGAACCGCTGGAGGGCGACTGGATAGAAGGGGGCTTTGACCGACTCTATCGCGTGCCCGGCACCCTGCCGACTGGCACGGGCGTGCAGGTGCCCCCCCTGTCGGCCACGGTGCTGGACGCGGTCGGCGGCGACCCGACCCGGGTGCGCTTCACCGCCAACCGCTACGCGGTGCTGGTGGGCTGGGACGGTCAGCACATGGTCCGCGTCGACCCCGCGCTGGACGAGGTCGTCGAGCTTCGGCCCTGACCCGGTGCAAGCCTTCTGCGCGCTCGTGCGTAGGGTAGGTGCAACCGACTGTTGGGAGCCCCATGCAGCCTGCGCCCTACCCGTCCCTCGCCGACTTCGCCCAGACGTGGTCGTCCCGGGAGCCCGGCGAGACCGCCCCCTTTGCCGTCGGTGACGGCATGCTCCCCCCCATGCCCCAGCCGGTGCTCGACCGCCTGGAGGAGGTGCTGGACACGGTGGTCGCGCTCCAGCGGGCCGAGTGGCTGGAGGAGGGCGTCTATGTGGGGCCACGCGCCATGCCCGAGGTCTACCGGGCCGTGCTCCGCGCCTCGCGGCGGCTGGAAGTGGCGCTTCCTCCGGCCATTGTCGCCCGCGTTGCCATGACGGCCCAGGGAACCTACGGCACCGACAGTCGGGCCTTCCTCCTGCTGTCGAGCTTCTTCGTCAAGCCCGCCACGGACGAGGAGATCCGCTTCATGGTCGGCCGGCAGATCGGGCATCTGGCGGCGGGTCAGGTCACCGGGCGCAGCATCTACGCGCTCATCGTCGACGACCAGGGCGTGCGAAAGCTGGCGAAGAAGGCGGTGGGTCCCACGCTGGAGGTCCTGCTGGCTCCCCTGTCCATGGGCGTGCGGGTGGCGCTTTCCCGCTGGCACCGTCTCGCGGAGCTGACCGCGGACCGGGCCGGCCTGCTGGTCGTCGATGACCTCGATGCCGCCCGCAACGCGCTGCTCCGCTCGGCGCTCGGCACCACGCCGAACGTCAGCGCCGAGGACTACGTGCACCAGAACCGCACCAGCCAGGACGGCGGCCCGGCCCACTGGGCGGAGCTGATCTCGGACCGGCCGTGGCTGCACAAGCGGCTGTCCGCCCTGGAGGTCTGGTCGCGCTCCGAGCGCTTCGCCGACCTGGGGGGCACACCGCCAGAAGGGGCGTCGCTCCTGGATGACGAGGCGCTCGATCGCGAGACCCGCGCGCTGCTGGGGGTG
>MDTC01271343.1_pt1 | contig 11224 bp, 12 predicted proteins | sample 811181 | NCBI WGS metagenome assembly MDTC01 (sample SAMN05326644, study PRJNA326480) | marine metagenome | isolation source: seawater | place: Pacific Ocean: North | collected 2011 | reverse complement strand
GCATGACCTTAATGGAAAATATCCAAGAATGGCATTAATTTCTCCAAGTTATAGTGCAATCATTTTAAAACAATGCCTCGGACGAGTTCACCGAGACGGATCAAAAACAAAAGCACTTCAAAGAATAGTTTTCGTTGCTAATACTGTTGAAGAAGAAGTTTGTGAAAAAGTTAAAAACAAACTGCATAATCTTGATTTAATTAATGATGGTGTATTGAGTTTAGACAACGAAAAATTGTTTGAACGAAAATAAGTTAAGTTAACTTATTAATTAATGTTTTATCGTAGTTTCTGCATTCGTTTTTCTTTGTATACTCATCAAGTTTTTTTACCATATCAAAGTCTTGCTGAATATTAGTTTTTTCGTTTTTTAATATCTGCATTACATAATCGGGATGCAAGGCCAGTAGTCCGGCAATTGCATATAAAGGATGATAAGTTGGACGATGTGAATTGAAATTGTACTCTTTCTTTGACATGATATATTCATCAAAATATTTTAGAAAATCTTTTAAATCGTTTAATTTTCTTTTTTTATTTTTTATTAATTCTATTACAAATAATTCCGACTTTAAATTTCCTGCTCCTCTTCCCATTCCACCTATGCAAGAATCTATAAAACTACATCCATGATAAATTGCTTTTTCTGTTTTTTCTAAACTATTTTCGTTGTTAGAATGAGCATGAAATCCAAATTGTAAATTGCTATTATATTTGTTTAATTCACGATAAAATTTGTGTAACTGAGAAATTGTGGTGATTGAATCGAAACCTCCATAGGTGTCTGCTAAATATAATGCTTTTATTTTTGAATCATGAAAGTGTTTACATATTAATTTTATTTCATCCGAATCAACTAAATCACCACATCCAAAGTTCATACAAACTTCGTATCCATTGTCAATTAAATCGTTACAAATTTTTCTTGATTCTTTTATATCTTTTTCATCATATTTTGAAATCATTCCGTTTACAGTGTTAGTGGCACGTGCTAATAATACTCGTACCATATCAATATTAGAATTTTCTTTTTTTTCAAAATCAGAAATTTGAAATGTTCCTACTTTTGCCATTACTGCAATTTTACAACCATTTTCTACTGAATCAACAACCTGTTGTATATCTGATTCTTCGCAGTAACACCACTTTCCTTTGTTCATAATATACCTTGGATTTGTTTTAAATCCAATTTCAAAGTAATCATAATCAGCAGATGAAACTGCTTTATAGCAATCTATAACCTGCTTTGTAGTAAATTCCCAATTATTCAAATATCCACCATCTCTGATTGTGCAATCTACAAGTTTTATTTCGTTATTGTGTTTTTTTCTTGCATAGATATTTGCTACATCTTTTTCACTTCGCAATGAATTTTGTTTCAATAATTCTGCTATCGTAAAATCAGATTGATCATCTATATCATACCCTGTAATTGAATCTTTGTATATAAAATATGGATTTCTACCAACTACATTTTTATTTTTAATTACAATAGATTTATTTATAATATTAAATCCAAAATTTAATATATCAAACGAAGGTAGATCCTGTGATGCCACAGGATTATCGTAATCATAATTCATTGGTTTGTTATCTGACCACAAAAACTCTTTAAATTTAGTCGCACAATTCACAGAATCATAATCATTATTTAAATAAAAACTTATTGCATATTCATATTCATCAGAAGAAACAAATGGAGTTGTACACGGCACGTGCATAAAAATATCGGTATTTATACACTCTGCTAAGTTAGCAAAAAACTCACCAGGATTATCATTTGTGCAAAATTGTGCTTCTCGTTTATGAATTCCTACATTCATATTTTCGGCAATTTCAAGAATAAAATCATCGTCTGAAGAGACTATAATGTGATCAAGATTTTTTACTTTCTTTAGAGTATTTATTTTTAATTTTAATAAACTTGAATCCGAAAAAGTTCTTATATTTTTATTCTCACATCTAGTGCTAGTTTTTTTAACAGGAATTACCGCAGTTACTTTTTTTTCAGATTGAGTCTTAGCACTTTTATGTATTTTAGTATCAGACTCTTCGCACTTTCGGTTGGTGTTTTTCATTACTTAAGACTTTCATATGAATGTCCCTCCAATCCAAATCCAATAAAGGGATTCAAACTAAATATATTAGTTCCATATTCCTTTTTCATAATATCTCGTAATATCATAGTTTCATTTTTAAAATTTCGTTTATTCCAAAAGTCTTGAACACCTGTACTACTTTTACGAGTATACTCATCAAAATAAAGTTTATTATCAATTGCTAGTATGTCATGTCCACATATAATAATATTTTTTGCACCCAAAAATCCTGAAAAGTGTACTGCTGATGTAATCGTTGATGTAGATAAAAACAATTCACTTGAATTTTTGTTAATTACACTTGTGTCACCAAATTTAGATTTTTGATGTTTAAAGAAATAAAACTTACTTTTATATTTTCTATACAAGTCACACGCAGTTTCATCACAATTCTTGGATGGTCCTAGACCACCTTTATCCCACTCCGATGCAATTATGTATTCTGAATTGAATGGAGGATTATCTACATTTGGTAATTCACCGAATCCATTTTTTACTAAATCTTTCGTTACGATATATTTTGTTTTGTATTTTACTCCGACATGATTTAATCCAACTGTTATTTTGTTATCAAAAAAAGAAGGATCTACATAATTCATACTCGATCCTGCACCAATAACCCAAATGTCTTGGTTTTTATGAACATCTTTTAATGAGTCTATGTACCTTACATCTTCCATATCAAAAATATGCTTCGTATAATTTCTTTTTTGCCGTTGCATAAAAATGTAAAACTTTTGCTTTTGATATATTATATCCCATGCGATTTTGAATCGTATTTACATTTATCAAACCATTTTTAAGTTCATAATTACAATAATTTGCAAAATAGTTCCACCCTACATCTAATTTATCATAGTAAGGTGTATTTTCTGTGCATATAAAATAATTTATAAATAAAGATTGATCACCACTTTTTAATTCACCAGAACTTGTAAATATAGAATCATGTAAAGTATAATTTCTAATACTTTTTCCAACAGAATCAACTTCTTTACACAAATCTCTTACTTTTTCATATTTTGAATGATTTTCAAAATATTTTTTTATTATTTTATCAAAATCCATATAATTCCAATCAGAAATAGAATAAATACCACCATTTAGATTTTCACCAATTGGATAATGCATAGTTCCCATGAACTTCTTTTCGTTTATTATACTCCACCACTCATCAAGTTCTGAAATTAAAATTGCATCCAAATCAAGATAAATAATCGGTTCTCCTAAACTCTTTCCGTAAGTTAAAACATTGTAAGCATTAAAATTGACATGAAAATTGTTATCAATTCGTCTTACATCATATTGAGTTGGGCATTTCTGCCCTTTTACTAACTTTACTTCAATATTTTTACAATTACTTATTTTACTATATATTTCAGTTGGTATACCAGAATCACCATAAATTATATGCACTTTAAAATTTTTTGCATATTCATTTACATGATCTAACCACAACGATAATAAGTGTTGTTCATTTACCCGTGTAGATGGGTAATCATATATAGTTACCAAATTCAAACTTCATCCCCCAATTTATATTACTTTCCTTATATAAATAGGTAAGTTATGACCTTTTATTATAATAACTCGGAAGAAATACTTACACGATCAAATCCGTTTGAAACTTTACCATTTACATACCCATTTTTTGCAAGGTAATTAGTAACATCACTTGATGATACACTTGTAAGTTTTTGTTCATACACCCGTTGAACATGACGATCTTCATATCTTATAAATTTAGGTTTAATTTGGTCAAAGTTAATACTGCAAATTAATTCACCATCGTATCCTTCGGCATCTATTTGTAGCAAATCAATTGAATCAATATTATACTTAGATAGTAAATCTGTAAAAGTAAGACATGGTGTTTTTTGTTTAATCATATTAAAATTTTTAGACTTAATATTTTTATGTCCGGGAGAATCAAATGGTTTCAAAACCGAACCCATTCCACTTGCCCAATATGGAAATTCTTTATTATCTTCAAATTCACGTGGAAATTGAAAAAAATCAATTTCACCCGAATGCTTTGCTATAACTGAATTTTCAAATCTAAGTCCTTCACATCCTCTATAATTTTCAATTAAACGATCAAACAAATATGTTACCGGTTCTACAAATAAACCTTTCCATTTATATAATTTTACATACTTAAATACAGGATCTGCCATTTTTCCATCGTTTGCTCCGATTTGCAAAACGAAGAAATTACTATCACTTTTTTCAATGTACGCATCCAACACCTTATCTGTTTCTATATTTTTATGATTTGTCATTTTAGATGAACTTGTAGTTTGAATTGATTTAGAAATTTCTTTATTTGAATTATGAACCTGTTTATTATGCTGAATTTTAATTAAATTAGAAAAATTAAAATCTTTATTTAGATCAGGCCATCTGTAGTTATATATATTGGGCAGTCCAGGACTACTTAGAATGTGCATACGAATATCTTTATCATTGTATAGTAAATATCTAAGAGAAACTTGCTCTCCTCCTTTTCCATGTTGTCTGTATAAGTTTTTTTTGTTATTTAAAAAAACACTTAACCAATTACTTAAAAAAGTCATCATTTTTACATTATTCTTATAAAAAATAACTCCTGTATTTAATTCAGGAAAACATCTTGGAATTTCTTTAATAACATCATTATCATCCACAGGTGGTTGAGTCATAGGACCCGGTGCAATAGCAATATCAAAATTATCTAATATTTTAAACTCCTCATTTAAGTTTTTTAAAACTTTAGTATCTGTGTCTAAAAATAATGTTTTAGTATATGGAGTTTTCAAAAACGAACATAATTTTCCAAGAAAGTTTTTCATGTTTGTTTTAAAATGTTGTGGTAAATCATCAGGAAACTCAATGGGTATTACATGATCAAAAACCGATAAATCATTTGCTTTTAATATATCATTAGAGTAATCGTGAAATAAAGTAATTCCGACATTAGGAGTACAACTTCTGACACTCTCGGCAGACTTTATTGCTTCTTTCAAATAAAAAGAACTTCCACCACAACTATAAATTATTCCATTGCTCACTTAAATAATTATGAAATCAGGATGTTTTTTTATTTTATCTGACAATTCTGAGTATATATTCGCAATATTCGTTTGATATTCGTTTGAAAGTTTGTTGAACGATGACTTTCTTTCTCGTTTAGGTGGAAATCTATTTATATGCTCTTCGTCAATTTCTAAGAACTTGAATATTAAATCTAAATTTTCCCAAAACGAACTAAATCGTATAAGCAATCTTTTGTATTCACGTTTGTTATTAATGTCTGACCAGTTATTCCATTGTTGATTTAACTCAAACGAATCAATTTTTAAATCCAAAAATTTTTCTATACTATTATTATGAGTTGGTCGTTTTCCACTTACTGCAATTGCATGACCAGTTGCAATTTTGCGATTAAATAAACTCGGTACAATGTTTATAGGATCATCGTAAATAAACATTGCTCTATTTATATTACCATAATTTAAATCATCACGATTAAATGAATTTTCTTTTAGCAAATACTTGTCATCAGATTCTGGTGGTGTTATGCGATGCTTGAATCCTTTTGGATTTGATCCTGGTCCTGCTTTTTTAATACCTTCAGAATTCAAAGCACAATTGCACTTGATTCTAGAAGAAAACCAACTTATAAAAGAGGTTGATCCACAACCACCCATTGAAGAAATTAATATCATCAAATATAAGTATATTTTGAATTAATTTATGTTAATTTCATCACAACCGAATCCTTTCAAATTCAACCAATGTGGATGATTTCCTTTTACAAATTCGAATTCGGTTTCATCTTGTTCTGATCTGAATATTTTTCGTGTATGCAAAATCGGACTATAAACCTGTGCAGTGGGACTTAAAAATCCGGCAACCCAACTAAAACTACTATTGCCTCTAAAAATATTTCTTGCGAAATATAATCTAAGAAAATCAGGTAACCAATCAAATATAACTTCAGGTATTACTTTTGATCCTGCTGGATATTGCCATCCACCACGAATTGTGGGTTTTCCTACTCCCCACTTACCTGTCCAATCATCGGTTGTCCATTCCATATTTTTTTCATCGAATCCAAATTTCTTAAATGCAGTTAAGTAACTATTTTTACTCACGACACTATATGCTTGTTGATTTTGAGCATTGTATCGGGCATTACTGATGTCATCTCGTCTAAGATGAGCAATATCATATGTTCCTTGTTTATCTTCTAATCTTTTATATACATCTAAATTTTTAACTTGGTCTGAAAACTCAAACCATTTAAGAATTTTACTTTTATCGTAACTTTCAAATATGTGACTTGAATGAACGCACAAACTATCAAAAAATACATTTGTTTTTCCATAATCATTTAAATTGTCAGGACTAAAGTATTTAAGATCACTATTTGTTTTAGCATTGTATTCGTCAATTGCTTTTTTTCTATATGCAAGATTATCAAACACACGATCAGTTTGATTTACTTTCAAACGCAAATCATCATCTTCTATAATCTTGTATCCTGTATCACGAAATAAGTGTGTTCCTTCCCACTCACTTGGTAAATAAAAATCTAAATTAAATTTATCAGCATAACTTCTACCAAACATATAACTAAAAAATCTATTTCCAAAACGACCATTCCAATGAACCATCATTATTTTATCTTTTTCTTTTTTCATTTTTACTTCTTTCTTAATATCATTAATGATAGGAAACGAATCTGCTACATGAACTCCTTTAACTGACATCCAGTGTGGGTGGTTTCCTTCTACAAATTTAAAATCAACTTCTTTACCTGGTGAATACTCATGTAACCAAGGAGCATATACATTACAATCTCCTAACCATCCTGCCCACAAACTAAAAGAACTATTTGAACGAAATAAGTTTCTTGAAAAAATAAGTTTTAAAAAATCAGGTAACCATGATATTTGCTTTCCACCGATAGTTGGAATTTTATGTGGATACTTCCATCCAATTGATTGTTCATCCGAAACCCAAACAACTTTACTTTCATCAACATCATATTTCTTAAAAGCATCAATATAACTTTTTTTACTGACCATACTATGACCACCTTTATAGTGAGGTCGTGATATATCAGTTCGTCTAAAGTGTGCAACATCATATGTTCCTTGTTCATCCTGAAGATATTTGTACAAATCAGTATTTTTTACTTCATCGGTAAACTCGAAACACTCTCGTATCTCAGATAACCTTATATTCTCAAAACACCATTGTGCATCAGAAACTAAACTGATATAAGCAGAATTTTTTTTACCATAACTGTTTTTAAAAAATGGATCAATAAATTCTATATTGTCATTGAATTGCTTATTATATGAATCGACTTTTTCTTTATTCTTTAAAAAACCATCTGAGTTTCTTGAACCACCTGCATATACATATGCTCTTTTTACAAGTTCTTCATCTGCAATTGGTGCAGGATTTTTGAATAAAAAACTACCTTCCCACTCAGAAGGTATATAAAACTTATTTCCAAACTTATTTTCTATATGTCTTCCATACAGATACGAGTGACACCGATTTCCAAATCGTCCAATCCAATCTAAGCAGACTATTTTGTTTTTTTCCAAATTTCAAAATTCTATTGTGGTAATATCAATTCGTTGGGCATAGTTGAAGAACAATCTACAACCGAACGTTCAACTTTTACATATCTTTCGTTAGAACGATTTATTGCTAACGCATAGTTTTTTGTTTTAAACTCGGAGTCTGAGAGATTGCAAGTGTATAGTGTCTTACCATCCAAGACTCTTGCACATTTTATTAATTTAGGATTTAATTCAATATTCATCTTTACTAAGATAAGTATTTTTTTCGTTTGTGTCAAGTTTCATTTCATTTACAAGAACTGCATCAGCATATCCACATAAAAACGAGTATTTATTTGAAAATATAAAAAACCCAATAACTAGATACGGAACAACAGAGTTAAATCCTATCGTATAAAATAGTATAAAACATACTAATATCAATGGCATAAATTTATTAAGTACATAATTTAAAGCCGCATTGAAAGGACTGATACTTGATTCTTCGTTTACTTTATTTTCGTTCATTTTTTATATTTTATTTAGTTTACGTTCCATTGACAAAAGAAATTCTTGAGCAATGATAACACCTGTGCGAATAAATTTTATGAGTTCAACTAATGGTTTTTTTACAAATACAGAAACTATTTTGTAAGATAATTTATTTTTTTTAACTTCACGATCAATTACTATTTGTCGTATTCTGTCTGTTTCTTTTTTTCTAGCAGAATTATCGATGAGTTTTACATCAATTTTTTGACCAATGAGTTTTCCAAGTTTAAATTTAAAATTTGCAGTTACTTCTGCATCACTTTCTTTACCCACCACAAATGCTTTTCCTTGCACATCTCCGTTTAAATTAATTCCCACAAGGTCACTTGATACTACACGACTATACTCTTTTCCGTTCCAAAAAACACCAGATTTAAGCATATCGTCTCCTTCAACTTTTTGATATTCAACAAACACATGGCATAGTTTTTTGTCGTTATCAATTACAAATTCACCTGTTTTTTTATCTATAATATCACACTCGAATTTTATATCACGTGTTCTAACATTAAGTTTATCTAGTATTTCGTTTGAAATATCTAATTTTATTTTGCTTTGAATTGTATTAACCATTGTCGTATATAATACGATAGTTTTTATAATTTGTCAACTTTTTTTAAAGTTGAGTATCATCTATATCTTCTAATTTATTGTTAGTTTGCATTTTGTAAAACGAATCTGTTAAATATGTATTACAATAAGTAACTAAATTTTTTTCATCGTCACCTAAGATACTTGCAATTACTATAACAAGAATTGAATACAACTCGGGTTTGTCATCTTTAATTTTATCTGCCAATTCTGTAAGTGTAGAAACATCTAGTGCATATTCTGGATTTAAAGATACCATTTTTTTATTGTTTCTCATAAACACATAAAGTTTCGTAATTTCCCATAGCAAGTTTTTTTGGACTTCTTTTGGTTTTCATTTGTGACAACTTTATTTTGTATTCTTTTGTTTTTCCAAAAATATCTTCTGCAATTTTTGTTAAATCTTGCGACAACAAATAATTGTATCCAAAGTAATCAGCATAATCACGAACAACGAATCCAAGTTTAGCACCTTTTTTCATAACTTCTGCACACATACTAAGAGTTGGTTTCCAATATCCATTCAACCACTCGGTATAAGTTTCAAAGTTGTTTATGCTTTGTTGTTCACCTTCGTATATTTCAAACTTAAAGCACGGAGGACCAAATAATACTGCATCAAAATTATTTTTGTATTCGGATATAAAGTTGTGTGTATCATTTAATTTTTCACTTGGACAATTATACAATTTTACTGACTTATTTCCGTAATCTAAAAATGGATTTTTCAACGATTCATAATAGTCATGAAGTTTGTTTCCGTTGTCAACTACATCATCAATAACATCAGTTGATACAAACTGCTCAAAATTGGTTTGATAATATGCCAACTGATAACTATTCCATCCCATTGTTGGTGCAAATAAATTCTTGCCTTCAAACACTGTGTTTAAAATACTCGCATAAGTATTCGGATTAAATATGCTTGGTTTGGAAATGGTAGACATAACAGAACTCCAAACAGATGTCATATTTTTGTCTAAAAAGAAATTGAAACTGGCAGGACCTACAAAACTATTACGAAGCAAATGCCATTTAAATAAGCACTTCAAAATGCTTTGACAATCTTGGAAATCGTTTTTATGCAATCTCTTGGTAGAATATAAAGTATTATAATTTATATTTCTTAATATACGACTTGTATCAGAATTGAGTGTTCCATCAAAATGATTTTTAATTTTACACGGAATCACTTGGAAGTTCATTCCACTTTTCAAGTTATCTATTTCAATATAATGTGAGTACCAATCGTATAAAGTATCTTCACGATTTTTAACGAACATATCATAGCAACTTTCAATGAATTGCTCTGTTACATAATAACGAAAATCTGCTTTACCATATTTTAAAATAAAATTTTTGACGTTATATCTTGAAGCAGGTTTGGTAATATTATCCATATCCATTCTTGCATAATTGGTATATAGTACCCCAAGTTGTTCTGAATATGTAGCAAAATCAATCTTTGGTTCAAGTTCCAAAGAGTCCACAAAATTATCAAATGATACAATTAATTCTCCTTCGTTTGACATTTTTTATCTTCTTCAATTATTCTTTGAAAGCATTCGTTGTACAATTCTAATTGCTCAACTCGGTCTTGTAGATACCGTACATATAGCAAGCACTTTTGCATTTCATTTGCGAGATGATTTCCTTCACCCCACTCGTCTTTGTGCATTTTAACCCACTTCCTCAAAAAAGGGAGATCGGGTTTCATTTGTTGATCCAAATCCGTTTTCATATTCTAATATTCTTTCTGCTATTGACTTCATTACAGGTGGACAAACTGCATTTCCTATTTGAAGCATTTTACTTGTTTTTGTTCCGTATAACTTATAGTCACTTGGAAACCCCATTAATTTTAGATGATCTTCAATGCTAAGATGAGTAAATCCTGTGAATCTAAATCTTTGGGGCATTTCTCGTCCGTCATACCACTTTAAAGGTATTCTACGCACCGTAGGACACACTTTATTTAGTGGATATACCTTAGAGTTATATCCGTCAAGAATACCACATCCTTCGGGTTCTACGACATCTGATATAACTCGTTTTGGTTCAGAGTTTTCGGTGGGTAATTTAAAGTTGGATACAAAGTGACGTTTTCTTCTTTGTGGCAAACCAAAGTTTTGTGCGTCCAAACAGACACCAGGCATTGCTCGTTTTGCTCCTACAACATTTTCCCAAACCCAATACTTTGGATTTACTTGTTCTACAATTTCCATAAAACGTTTTACAAGTGAATCATCATAATCACGACTATAATAATTTGCTTGAGAAAATCTTTGACATGGAGGAGAACCAATAATTACATCACACTCTGGTAATTCAGATGCTTCTATTAAATTGATGTCTTTACACCATACAGGACAATCAATATTTAATTCGTGTGTTTTGCAAGCATCTTCCCATAGATCAACT
>MDTC01241821.1_pt1 | contig 11224 bp, 10 predicted proteins | sample 811181 | NCBI WGS metagenome assembly MDTC01 (sample SAMN05326644, study PRJNA326480) | marine metagenome | isolation source: seawater | place: Pacific Ocean: North | collected 2011 | reverse complement strand
TTTGATATGGCATTCTTTGAGTATCATTTCAACTTTGAGTTCCCCGACTTTGAGGATACAATGTTGCTCCATTACCTCATAGACGAGAATCCAGGAGGACACGGTCTAAAGCAACTTTCTTTAAAGTTCACTCCCTATGGTGATTATGAAAAACCAATGTACGATTGGATTGATCAACATAAGAGAGCAAATGGCCTCAATGCAGAAAGTTTCACTTGGGATATGATTCCATTTGAAGTTATGAAAACATATGCAGCTATGGATGCTGTATGTACTTTTCTACTGTACGAGAAGTTTGTAAAAATAAAACAAAACCCGAAACTATGTTGGATATATGATAATATTCTTATTCCTGGTTGTAGATTTCTAATGGATACTCAAGATAATGGTGTGCCATTTGACCGAACCCGCCTATTAGTATCTCAGGAATTGATGCAGGATAATATCGACGAAGCAATACAAGAACTATATAATTTTAAGGAGGTGAAAAAATTTGAGGAGTATCAAGGTAAGGATTTTAATCCTAATTCTACTGTTCAGCTTCGTTCTCTATTGTTCGACTTTATTGGTCTAAAACCTACGGGTAAAAAGACTGGTACTGGAGCAAATTCAACAGATGCGGAAGTCTTACAAGAGCTAGGAGAACAACATGACGTTCCAAAACACATTCTTAACATTCGCCAAAAAAGCAAGATTAAGAATACATATCTTGATAAGATCATACCACAACTTGACAGAGATAGTAGGTTGCGCACAAATTTCAACCTACATGGAACTACTTCTGGTCGCTTGTCTTCTAGTGGTAAATTAAACATGCAACAGCTTCCCCGCGACAATCCCATTGTAAAGGGTTGTATTCGCGCACAGGAAGGAAATAAAATCGTTGCAATGGACTTAACTACTGCAGAAGTTTATGTAGCTGCAAAACTTGCAGAAGATGAAGCACTAATGAATGTATTTCGCTCAGGCGGGAACTTTCATAGTTCGATTGCTAAAACAGTCTTCAAGCTACCTTGTGATGTGGCGGATGTTGCGGAGATCTACGGAACTCAGCGTCAAGCTGCAAAAGCTGTTACCTTCGGGATTATGTATGGTGCAGGTCCGAAGAAGATTAGTGAACAAGTTACCAAAGATTCTGGTAAATATTTTGGAGTGGGTGAAGCGAAAGACGTTATTGATGATTACTTCAAGTCTTTCCATAAGCTAAAAAACTGGATTGAAGAAAATCAGCGGTTCATAGAACAGAATGGTTTTGTTTACAGTTTCTTTGGTAGAAAGAGACGTCTACCAAATGTTGCTTCAGATGATGCAGGAATTAAGAGTCATAGTATACGCTCAGGACTGAATTTCTTAGTTCAATCCGCCGCTTCTGATATTAATTTATTAGGAGCTATAGATATGCACGCTCATATCAAAGCAAAGAAGATGAAGTCTCGAATCTTCGCATTAGTACATGACTCGATTCTTGCAGAAGTTCCAGAAGAAGAAGTAGAAGAGTATAGTGAAAAACTACAGCACTTTATTCAGTTAGACCGAGGCTTGAATATCTCAGGGGCGCCCGTAGGGTGTGATTTTGAGATAGGAGAGGATTACTCCATGGGTAAGTTCGAGAAAATGTATGGTAATTACTTATCGTAACATTTCTAAAGTAGAGTTTCCAGTTTATATACTGGACTCTTCAAATTGGCATGAAGAAGATGGTCTTCTATTTGTGGATAATAGATTAGTAGATGATAAAAATATGCCTGGAGAAACTCTAGGTATTCGAAGATTACAGACGCCTTTCAAGGACCTATATCCTCTGAGGGCGTCGCTCGGTAGTCTTCTTGGGATTATCAAACAGAATAGTGGAAAAGCTTTCATAGATAGTAAAGGCATGCCTTTTGTCTATGAAAAGACTGAAAACTGTTCTCTAAAATACTATCGAATACGCAAAATAGAAAGAAAAGAAAAAGCTGCTGTATTATGGGTAAAGGATATTACCTTTCCCTTTAAGATCCCCCGCCCTCCAATGAATGACCTTCCCTGGGCGGGGATTTTACATCACAAGGGAATACCTTGGATGTTGTATGAGTACTCTGCAGAAAGACTTGCAGACACTCGAAGAAAAGTGTGAATATTTTATGGGACGAAAAAACAGAACGCTCGCTGGCGCGGGCTTGACTCTATCTGAGATAGAACCCCTGACACATAACCAAGTAGCCGCTTTCGAAAGTGAAAAACATTTAGTTTTACATGGAGTTGCCGGTACAGGAAAGACCTTTATATCTTGTTATCTTGCATTTGATGATATGTTGAAATCAGTCTACAATAAACTGATTCTCATTCGTAGTGCAGTACCTACACGAGATATAGGATTTCTCCCAGGTAACGAGAAGGAAAAAAGCGCTATCTACGAAGAACCTTACAAAGATATTTGTATCGAATTATTTCAACGTGGAGACGCGTATGAAATATTAAAAACTAAAGGTCTAGTCACTTTTATGACAACTTCTTTTATAAGGGGAGTTACTCTGAGAGACGCAGTAATTATAGTAGACGAGTGTCAAAACATGAGTTTTCATGAGTTGGACTCTATAATTACAAGGGTGGGAGAGAACTGTAGAATTGTTTTCTGCGGAGACTTTCGCCAGTCAGATCTCAATAAAAATGGACTAAAAGACTTTATTCGTATTATCAAAGCAATGGATCAATTTGATCTAATAGACTTTGAAATCAAAGACATTGTACGAAGTGGCTTTGTTAAAGACTATATCACCGCTAAAACAGATTTGGGTTTATGAAGGCAGTAATCAGTAACAGGATCTATCTTGAGGTAACGCAAGAGTATAAGGACTTTCTCAGTAAAGAACTAACTTATACGATACCTACATATAATCCAACCGATCCTCCTCAGGTTATAAAGAACATGGTTCGTATTCGTGCGGATCTAGTGAGTATACCTGTAGGGCGTGTGGATTTGATCCCAGATGATTACGAAATAGTCGATAAGCGAATAAATGTGCCAGTAGAATTTCCTGAATTTAAGTTCCCTTTACGGGAGAGCCAGCAGGCTGTTTTTGATGAAATCGAAGACAATGCTATAATTAACGCATGGGTCAGCTGGGGAAAGACTTTTACAGGATTAGCGATAGCTGGTAAGCTTGGACAAAAAACACTCATTGTTACTCACACTGTACCACTAAGAAATCAGTGGGCAAAAGAAGTAGAAAAAGTCTATGGATTTAAACCAAGTATTGTTGGAAGTGGTAGCATGGATCTTTCTGGCCTTGTGGTTGTTGGCAATACTCAAACTTTATACCGTAATATTGGAGCAGTACAAAAAGAGTTTGGCACAATCATCCTGGACGAAATGCATCATGTCTCGTCTCCGACGTTTTCTAAAATAATTGATAGTAATTATGCTAGATATAAGATAGGTCTATCAGGCACTATCGAAAGAAAAGACGGCAAACATGTAGTGTTTCGAGATTACTTTGGAAGCAAAGTTTTCAAACCCCCGAAAGAAAACTTCATGCCACCTACCGTCCATGTATTGAGCAGCGAAGTTCGATTCATGGACGGATCTAACATACCCTGGGCCAATAGAGTTACAAATCTAACAAATAATGACGAATATCGACATACTGTGTCCTTACTTGCTGCGGCCTACGCCGCAAGAGGGCATAAGGTGTTGGTAGTCAGTGATAGAGTACATTTTATGAAAGCTTGCGCCGAACTAGCTGGTGAGAATGCGACTTGTATTACGGGCGAACTATCGCACGAGGAAAGAGAAGAACGTATGTCTCTGGTGAGAAACGGACAAAAGAACATTCTTTTTGGAACGCAAGCTATTTTTTCAGAAGGTATCTCTTTGAATAGCTTAAGCTGTTTAATACTAGGTACACCTATCAATAACGAGCCTCTACTTACTCAGTTGATTGGACGTGTCATACGAAAAGAAGAAAATAAAAAAGACCCGGTGATTATTGATATACACCTTAAGGGTAATACTGCAAGAAGACAGGCTTCTACTCGTATGGGACACTACATGAAACAGGGTTATCAAATCAAACAGCTATAAAAAAATAGTTCTTGACAACAAGGTTAAACTTTAGTATAATATATGTTCTTATTTGACTGGACGAAAATTTATGATGCGTCACATGGAAATGTGCGCGAGGTAGTACGAATCTTTCGTATGCTTGTTCAAAAGCAGATACCACAGAATCGTAAAGATCCTATTTATAAATATTCGCAGAAAGACTTTTCTGGGGTGAGTTTCATGCTACACCCTGATGTACTTCTATACCACTCTCATAAGTACGGCTATCGTGAAATGGCACAGTATATTTCGCTGTGCTCTTTTCGTTCTGCTGTAGATTTTTTAACAACACAAGATACGACTCTGGATCTACTATTAGTACCAGGTCTAGAGCCGGAAACAATTATTAATAAAAATAGGCTACTTTACTTAGAAAATGACAGAGTGCATTTTCTATACGAAGAAGTCCCTACCACGGAGATACATTAATGGCAATTTCATTTAATCAACAGAAAGGGGCGGCACAGAAGTCGTCCATTAGCAGTTTCCAATATAGAGATGGAGACAACAAATTCCGTCTAGTAGGCGACATTTTAGCTCGCTATGTCTACTGGATTAAAGGAAAGAACGACAAGAATATTCCTTTTGAATGTCTGTCTTTCGACCGTAACAAAGAAACTTTTAACAACTTAGAGAAGGACTGGGTACGAGAGTTCTATCCTGATCTAAAGTGTGGCTGGAGCTACGCTACTCAGTGTATCGACGGCGGAGAAGTAAAAGTAGTAAATCTCAAGAAGAAGCTGTGGGAGCAAATTATTACTGCTGCAGAAGACCTTGGAGATCCTACAGATCCCGAAACTGGCTGGGATGTATGCTTCAAGCGCGTAAAAACTGGGCCTCTTCCCTATAATGTAGAGTATCAGTTGCAAGCACTAAAGTGCAAGCCCCGCGCACTCACAGAAGCAGAGCTAGCTGCTATTGCAGATCTGAAGTCTATGGATGAAGTTATGCCTCGTCCTACTCCAGATTCTCAGAAGACTCTTCTCGATGATATCCGGGATAACTCCGGTTCTGCCGAGGAGATTGATGAAACTATTGAAGAAGAGTTTAACGTATCGTGATTTTATTCACTGCAGATTGGCACATAAAGCTGGGGCAGAAAAATGTCCCAGTAGAGTGGGCAACTAAAAGATACCACGCGTTCTTTGAGCAAATACACGAAGTCTCAAAGAGTTGTGATATGCATATTATTGGAGGAGATCTCTTTGATCGCATTCCTAGTATGGATGAGTTGTCTCTTTACTTTTCGTTTGTGCGAGAGGTAAAAAAGCCCACTCTTATTTATGACGGCAATCATGAAGCGACACGAAAGAACAGAACTTTTCTTTCTCAGTTGAAGCAAGCCACCAGAGATATAAATCCCCTAGTTAATCTTGTAGATATATCATATATCGACAAAGACCTGGGCTTTGGTGTCTTGCCCTACAGAGAGCTTCATCAAAAGGGTAGTATAGATCATTTTAATAAAAATATGCCGCTGTTTACTCATGTGCGGGGTGAGATTCCTCCTCATGTAAAGCCAGAGGTAGATCTAGATCTATTCAATGAGTTTCCTGTAGTGTTTGCTGGTGATCTTCATGCTCACAGTAATACACAGCGAAACATTGTGTATCCAGGTAGTCCAATGACTACTTCGTTTCACAGAAAAGAGGTAGAGACAGGGTATCTTTTGATAAATCCCCATAGCTGGAGATGGACATGGCATGCCTTCGATCTACCTCAACTTTTGAGAAAAACTGTTCAAGATCCAGCAGATATGATTCCTACAGACTACCATCACACTATCTATGAAATAGAAGGTGATATTCAGGAGCTCGCTGCAGTAGAGAACTCAGATTTACTGGATAAGAAAGTAATAAAACGAAATTCAGAAGCCACTTTAGTCATTGACAAAGAAATGACGTTAGAGGAAGAGCTTATCGAGTATTTAAGATATATTCTTGATTTACCCGATTCACAAATCACTAACATAATAGGGACTTACAATGATTACGCTCAAAAAGCTCAAGTGGAGTAACTGTTTTAGTTATGGTCCCGACAACGAACTGGATTTAGACGACAACACAGTAACTCAAATAATTGGTACAAACGGTATGGGGAAGTCCTCCATACCGTTAATTATTGAAGAAGTGCTTTATAATAAGAACTCAAAAGGTATAAAAAAAGCAGACATACCAAATAGATATGTTAATAAAGGCTATAATATATCCCTGGGTTTTGAAAAAGACGGAAGTAGCTACAACATAGTAGTAGATAGAAAAACAAATATAAAAGTCAGACTAGAGAAAAACGGAGAAGATATATCTAGTCATACTGCCACAAATACATATAAAACTCTTCAAGAGATTTTAGGTATAGACTTTAAGACATTTTCTCAGCTTGTATATCAAAACACAAATGCAAGTTTACAGTTTCTAACTGCAACAGACACTAACAGAAAAAAGTTTTTGATAGATCTGCTACACTTAGATGCTTACGTAGATTTATTTGAAGTATTCAAAGAGGCTTCGAAAGAGTCCTCGAATGCGTTAATTGCTATAAGCTCAGAAATTACAACTGTTGAAAAATGGTTGTCAAACAATAAATTGGAGAATACTACCATACTTCCTCTGTTGGATTTAGAAATTGATACGGAAGAAGATGAGAAGTCTTTCCGTTCTTTATCAGTAGAACTTAAAAATATCTCCGAAAAAAATAAAAAAATCTTGAAAAATAATCAGTATAAAGATATGCTGACTAAGATAAATATTGATGAAATAAACAATATTCAGGTTAGTGAAAAACAGTCCTATGACACTTTACAGAGTGAGTTAGGTAGTTTAAACGGGGTTGTAACAAGTTCTAAGAATCTTTTAGATAAATTAGGAAAACTAGGAGATCACTGCCCTACTTGCGAGCAGGCTGTAGATTCAGGTTTTAAACAGTCCTTAATCGATGCAGAAGCCAGAAAGATAGCTGAAGCAAGAGAAAAACAAGATGAAATAAATAATGAGATTCTTAGTATCAAAAAGAACAATAGCCTTTTTGATAAAAAAGAAAAGTCTCAAAAGAACTGGGAAGAACTATACAGAAGCATAGATAGATCTTTACCAGAAAATATATTAAATGAAGAAGAATTGAAAGAACAGCTTCATTCAGTATCAAACAGGTTAAAATCAGCAAAACAAGAACTAAAAAAGATTGCAGAAGAGAACGAACGTATCACTAAAGAAAATACTCGTATAGAAATTATACAAGCACAGACAGATGGATTCATAGAGAAACTAGAAAGTGCTAAAAAAGTTTTAGATGGTAAGCAGCGTTTAAATTCTAATCTCGATATCTTAAAGAAAGCATTTAGTACAAACGGACTTCTTGCATATAAGATAGAAAACTTAGTAAAAGAACTAGAAGAACTTGCAAATACTTATCTTGCAGAACTTTCTGATGGTAGATTTACTCTTGAGTTTGTTGTTTCTAATGACAAGTTAAACGTACAGATCACGGACAATGAGAATATAGTAGATATTCTAGCTCTTTCTTCTGGAGAATTAGCCAGGGTAAATACAGCTACTTTAATAGCTATTCGTAAGTTAATGAGTAGTATTTCTAAATCAAGAATTAATATTCTTTTTCTTGATGAAGTAATTAATGTTCTTGATGACAGTGGCAGAGAAAAACTAGTAGAAGTATTGTTGGGAGAAGATCTCAATACATATGTAGTTTCTCACGGGTGGACACATCCTTTGCTTGATAAGATAGAAGTAGTTAAGAAAGGAAATGTCAGCGGATTGGAGCAGTAATGGTAGATTCCAGAGCAAAAGGTGCACGAGGAGAATATCTAGTTCGAGACATGTTAAGAGAACATACAGGGTATCAGTTTGAGCGAGTGCCTAACTCTGGGGCATTAGAATACTTGAAAGGAGATCTATATGTACCACATGAAAAGAATAGATTTTGTATAGAAGTAAAAAACTATGAAAATTCTCCTTTGTCCGATAAAATTTTTACAGCAAAGAAAACAAACAATCTAATAAAATGGTGGATAAAATTATTGCAGCAAGCAGCGGGGGGTGGCCAAGAGCCTTTATTGTTCTTTAAGTACAATAGATCTCCGGTATTTGTAGTAACAAACCTACAGCCTGCAGTTAGCCATGAGTGGATGTATATTCAATTTTTACATTGTTATATTTTATTAGCGGATGTTTGGTTAAAGGAAGAGAAAGTGGAGTTTCTAAATGGCATTTAATTTTTCAGACAAATTAACAAATGAAAATGCAAACTGTACGCTGATAGTAGATGCCTTAAACTTAGCTTTTAGGTGGAAACATCAAGGCAGAACTGATTTTAGGTACGAGTACCAAAGAACAGTAGAAAGTCTTGCTAAATCTTATGACTGCAAAAAAGTCATAATTACGGCAGACTGGGGCTCTTCGACTTATAGAAAAAATATAAGTCCTGACTATAAGCAAAATCGTAAGGATAAATTTGCAGAGCAGTCAGAGGAAGAACGAATCGCTTTCGAGGAGTTTTTCGAAGAGTATGAAGCAACTTTAGAATTACTGGCAGAAGAATATACTATATTTCGATTTAAGGGTGTAGAGGCTGATGATATAGCAGCACACTTGGTTAAAGAGAGAAATAAGTATGAATTAGAGTATATTTGGTTAGTTTCTAGTGACCGTGACTGGGACTTATTAATACAAGAAAACGTAGGAAGATTTTCCTATGTAACTCGTAAAGAAGTAACATTAGATAACTGGTCTGAACACTATGAAGTAGCTCCTGAGCAGTATATTTCTATGAAGTGTCTCATGGGAGACAAAGGGGACAATGTAGCAGGTATTCCTGGGATTGGTCCAAAAAGAGCTGTATCTTTGATCAGAGAGTATGGAGATGCTTTGAATATTTATGACTCACTACCAATAAATAGTAGTTATAAGCATATACAAGCACTTAACGAAAATGGAGATCAAATCTTACAGAACTATGAATTAATGGATTTAATAACATATTGCGATGATGCAATAGGAGCTGAGAATGTTTCAGCTATAAGGAGTACTTTTGATGCAGCTTAGCTATAATAGAGATAAGTATCTATCCGAGTTTAGTTTAAAGACTCTGGAGGATAGATATTTTGTAGAAGGAGAAACATCCCCTCAAGAAGCATTTGCGAGAGCGGCAAAAGCTTTTGCAGATGATGACGATCATGCACAGCGGTTGTATGATTATGCAAGTAAACTTTGGTTTATGTTTTCTACTCCAATACTTTCAAATGGAGGAACTAGCCGAGGATTACCTATTTCGTGCTTCCTAAACTATGTCGATGATAGTAGAGAAGGAATCACAAACCACTATACAGAGAATGCCTTTCTTTCTTCTGTAGGTGGAGGCGTCGGCGGTTGTTGGACCGGGGTCAGGAGTGTAGGCTCGAAAACGAGCAATGGCTCCGAAAGTACGGGTGTAATACCCTTTCTAAAAGTCGTTGATGCTGAAATGCTTGCTTTCTCTCAAGGTGTAACACGCCGAGGAAGCTATGCGGCTTATATTGATATTTCACATCCTGAGATTGAAGAATTTCTGGATGTAAGAAAACCAACAGGTGGAGACGTAAACCGTAAGTCTACAAATCTTCACCACGGCGTAATGATTGGAGATGATTTCATGCAACTCATCGAAAACGCTACGCGAGAGCCTGGGTTTGATGACTCATGGCCTTTAATTGATCCACATTCTGGAGAAGTTAAAAAAGTTATTCCTGCGAAAACACTTTGGGTAAAACTTATCCAAAATCGTGTTGAAACTGGAGAACCATATATTGTGTTCCGAGATACAGTTGATGAAGCGATTCCTGAGTTTCAAAAAGATTTAGGGTTACGTGTACATCAATCAAATCTGTGTTCCGAAATTACACTTCCAACAGATAAAGACCGCACAGCGGTATGTTGTCTGTCCAGTGTAAATCTGGAAGAATACGATGAGTGGAAAAATGATGATATGTTTATTCCTGATCTCGTTCGTATGCTTGATAATGTACTAGAGCACTTTATACAAAATGCCCCAGACCAACTTTCTCGTGCTAAGTATAGTGCAATGAGAGAAAGAAGTATTGGTCTTGGAGCAATGGGATTTCATGCTCATCTGCAACGGCACAACATTCCTTTCGAGAGTGCAATGGCAAAGGGCAAGAATCTACAAATGTTTAGTAGAATTAAATCGGAGGCAGTACGTGCAACAAAGCAACTCGCTAAGGAGCGCGGCGATTGTCCTGATGGGATGGGTAGTGGACTTAGGAATTCTCATCTTCTCGCTATCGCTCCTAATGCTTCTTCTAGTATCATTTGCGGTAATACTAGTCCCAGCATTGAGCCATATAGGGCTAATGCATTTACGCAAAAGACTAAGTCAGGATCCAGTCTACTTAAAAACGAGTATCTTGAGAACATTCTCCAAGATTTAGGACAAGATGATGACGAAGTTTGGAAGAGTATTATTACTAATAATGGATCTGTACAACATCTAGACTTTTTAGATGACTGGACAAAGGAGGTATTCAAGACCGCCGTCGAAATCGATCAACGATGGATTGTAGAAATGGCAGCAGACAGACAAGAGCAGATTTGTCAAAGTCAGTCTCTGAATATCTTCTTTCCAGCAAATGTATCAAAGGCAGAACTTCACGCTATTCATATGATGGCCTGGAAAAGAGGAGTCAAGACTTTGTATTACTTACGAAGCGAAGCGTTTAAGAGAGCAGAAACTGTCTCTGACGAAGTGCTTCGAGAAAGAATACTTGAAAGTATTGATGATGAAGGTTGTTTAGCTTGTGAAGGCTAAGATTTGGACAATTTGGAAATATACAATCGGAAGTTTCTCAGATGAGAAGACAGCAGAGTACGATAATATAGTAGCAGTTCTAAGGACTGCTATCGTACTCATCAACTTTATAACTTGTTTTTTCATTATGGCAAACGTAGTACATAATTGGTGATAATATGAATTTACTAGAAGAAAGGGAATATTACAAACCTTTCAATTATCCTTGGGCTTTTGAGCATTATAAGTCTCAACAGCACATGCACTGGCTTCCAGATGAAGTCAATCTTGCGGATGATTTAAGAGACTATCGTGAAAAACTAACAGAAGGAAACAAGAATCTGA
>MDTC01034285.1_pt1 | contig 11224 bp, 9 predicted proteins | sample 811181 | NCBI WGS metagenome assembly MDTC01 (sample SAMN05326644, study PRJNA326480) | marine metagenome | isolation source: seawater | place: Pacific Ocean: North | collected 2011 | reverse complement strand
GTTGTACTCTTGACCAGCAGGATGAGGATGGTGATGGAATTGCCAATGGGGATGATGCTTGTCAATACACCTCATCTGGAGCGGTGGTCGATGATGCAGGTTGCTCTAGGCAACAACGCGCGCAAGGGCAGGATGAGGGTGGACTCTCTGTTGTTGGCATCATAGGTATTGTTTCACTAATTGCTATCATGGTCCCAGTGATTGCAGCACTTACAGTTATGAAAATTAGAAAGAAGCAGGCCAATCAGTTAGAAGCTCGCCTTTCAGTAAAGCGTGGAGAAATGCCTGCTCCGGCAACGGAGGTTGCTGAGCAAGTAATTTCAGAAGCAGATAATAATGATTCCAACCTCGATGATGACCCGAATTACAAGGTCGATGAAAATGGTGTAGAATGGTGGATGGATGATGACCAAAAGTGGTGGTATCGTACTCCGGAGATGGATGATTGGGCTGAGCATCAATAGTTTACATTGAAACTTGAATCAGGGAGAATTAAGTATCACGCCCTTAAGGGCGTGTTATGACAGACCGGTTGAACTACGTAACAAATAGCCTGCTTTTCGCAGTAATTTTTTCCCTGTTAATGCAACCTATTGCTGGAATTACATCCAATTATCATAATGGTGAAGAACTATCTGAAGAAATTGTAGTTTCTCACGCTGCTCAAAATGAGTGGACTCAGAGCGCTGGAATGGATCCGAATGGATTGGCTGCCATTATCTGGCCGAGTGCAATGGGTGTCGATTCATCTGGGGGTGTGTTGGTTGGAGGTATGCTGATTGGTGATGCATTGTTTGGATCCCATGCCTCATCATCAGATGCTTGGGGTACAGGTTCTCCTGGGCAAGTCGCTTACATAGCAAAAGCCTCAGGTTCTACTGGTAATTGGGATTGGTTAACTGAAACTGGCGAGTATGGAGGCGGCGGGTATGCCAGAGTGAATAGCATATCAACGCATGGGAATGATATCTATGTCTGTGGATGGTTCGTAGGCAACGTCACTTTTGGTAGTAGCCAATACAGATCGACGCAAGATACCATGGATATTTTTGTCAGTAAAATCAGCAGCAATGGTGCGTTCCAATGGACCGCAGTCGCGGGTGGTTCTACAGATGATGATTCATGTGAAGATATCACTGTTGATTCAGGAGGCAATGTCTTTGCAACGGGTTCGTTCAATGGCACTTCGAATTTCAACTCCAACTCAGTTAGCACTAGTGGAAAGATGGACATCTGGGTTTCACAATTGTCTACCGGACAAGTAACTACAGGGGGTAACCGGTGGTCGTGGGTATACACTGCTGGTGGGCCTGAGGAAGATTATGGGAAATCTGTAACAGTTGATGGTAACAATGTGTTTGCCAGCGGTTGGTTTGCAGGTACCGCTACTTTCGGTAGCCAGCAAACGCAAGCAGCAGGCCAACTAGCCTCTTACGTTGTGAAATTGACAAAAGGTGGCTCACACGTTGATGTAGCCACAGTTGGAGCAACTGGAGGCATTGTACAAATCATGGATATGATTGTGGATTCCGGAACTGTATATTTGACAGGCCATACCATTGGAAACGCACAGTTTGGTACACAACAAGTAGGTGGTAGCGGAGCCAACGACCGTATCATCTTCGTTGCTGAATTGGGAAGCAATAACCAATGGTCTTGGGCCACAGGTTCAACCAGTGGAGCTTATCAAACTGCAAGGTCCATTGATATGACGGGCCAAGGTGGTTTGGCAATTGCAGGTACATTTGCATCCGTCACCAGTGATGGTTACGTCGCTCCATCGGGAAGTGCTTCCTTTGGTAGTACGACACTCTCGAGTGCCTACATGGGAATGGTAATCGCTGGAATCGATACGAATGGAAACTGGCAATGGGCGGAAGCCGCAGATGGCGCATACAATGATGAAGGATACGGGATTGCAGTATTACCATCAGGTTCAATCGTGAGTATGGGAGATCACTGTCGAGGTGGAGCTACCAGTGGCCAAACATGTTCAATCACTCTCGGTACTGGTAGTGAGAGTACCGATGGAAACTATTTCTCTGATCCAAACGCAAATGGAGGAAGTTATGCATTCAATACTGGCATTCATCTTTGGGCAATCCAAGCAGATAGCGATGGGGACGGTGTTGGGAATGTTGATGACAATTGTCCAGCGATTCCAAATACAGATCAATCAAACATAGACAATGATGGCTTTGGAGATGTTTGTGATAGTGATATGGATGGTGATAACAAGGACAATAATTACGATTACTGTAATGGTCCTGAAACTCTCTGGGACAGCGCCGACACAACATTGGATATGGACCAAGATGGGTGCTTAGATGCAACCGAAGATACAGATGATGATGCAGATGGGATTGCCGATGTTGAGGACCCATGTACAGGTACAATGTACAAACTACAGTGGACGAGCACTACAGCAAATGATCACGATAGAGATGGCTGCCATGATATCGAAGAGGATGTAGATGATGACAATGATGGAGTCAATGATGTAGACGACGATTGTCTACGTGGTTGGCACAATTGGACTGCTAATTCAGCAACTGATCATGATAGTGATGGGTGCAAGGATGACGGTGAAGATCCAGATGATGACAATGATGGAGTTCTCGATGAAGATTCTTCTGGTAATATGCACGACAGGTGTCCGACGGGTGAAATTGGCTGGGTTTCAAACTCAGATAATGACAGAGATGGAGATGGTTGTAAGGATTCAACAGAGGACAATGATGACGACAATGACGGAGTAAATGATCCCAATGACAACTGTTCCCCCGGTCCCAACGGTTGGGCATTAGATTGGCAGAGTATCGAGTCGACAGATCTTGACGGTGACGGTTGTCGCGACCTCGATGAGGATGATGATGACGATGGTGATGGTGTTCTTGATTCGAGCGATTCATGCCCACGAGGGATGACAGGTTGGATTTCTAATTCACAAACTGATATGGACGGCGATGGTTGTCGGGATTCGGATGAAGATTCTGACGATGATGGCGATGGTTTCTCAGACATTTCTGATAATTGTGCACAAGGAGAAACAGGTTGGCTATCGACTCCAGAAAATGATTGGGATAGAGATGGTTGTAAGGATTTGACCGAAGATTCAGATGATGATCAAGATAGTGTTTCAGATTTCCTTGACAAGTGCCCGAATACCCCTATGGATGAGGATATTGATATCATGGGTTGTGGATGGGATACACAACAGGATACTGATGAAGATGGAGTATGGGACCACTTGGATAATTGTCAAAGTACTCCTTCTCAATTGGTTCGGGAAAATTTCGCCGACGAACATGGTTCTGAAGTCGACGAAATAGGATGCTGGCCAGGGGAATCAGATTTGGATGACGATGGTCGTCTTTTGTATATTGATATATGCCCCAATACTCCGGATATATACAAAGGAGAAACATTCCCTGATGGTTGCCATATTTCTGAATATGATGACGATGGTGATGGTGTAAATGGGGATCTAGTAATCCCTACAGGTTCAGATCAGTGTGAAGCCACTTCTGATGAAAACACTCGTTCTAATTTCCCCAGTTATGGAGATGTAGATGGGTTTGGTTGTTGGCCCGGAGATTCTGATACAGATGGAGATGGTATACGACTATATTTGGACAAATGTGCCAATACACCTGCGGGTGAATCCGTTGCCGATGCAAGTAGTGATTTGATCGGTTGTTCAGCAAGTCAGCGGGATGAAGATGCCGACGGAGTGATGTCTGATGTCGATGTTTGCGCTGATACTCCTGCAGGTCAAGATGTCCAAACAGAGGGCGAATATGTCGGTTGTTCATTGGACGAGCGCGTCTTTTTAGGCGACACATCTGCGGTGGTCCAGAAGAATCTCCTATGGATTATCCTTGGTACGTTGTTCATAATCGGGCTTGGTGTCACTATAACACTCTCGTTGATGCGTAAGAGTGGTGGGTCGCTAAGTCAGGCAGCCGCATGGGAACAGCCGTTGGCACCTAGTATGCAAGTCCAACCTGCGCCAACTTCGCCTCAGACCATTCCAGATTATACTCACCTCCCAGGTGGTGGGAGTTATATCACTGGGAGTATGGGTGAAACAATTTACAATGCACCAGATGGTAGCCAATGGCAAATGCAGCCCGATTCCTCATTCGTGAGAATACGCTAATCAGGCACCGACATTGTTGAGTGCTTCTGAAATCATATCTTCAGTTGTTACAGATGGTCTAAAGCCACATCTTTGCTCAATTTCCCATGCATCTACAACACCCCATACTTCATGGCTATCGTCACTTCCAAACTGTGGGTCGGAACCAGTAGCTTGTTGAAATACTGCAGCAATATCACTCATTGGTTTTGCATCACCAGTTCCAATACAAAGCGCTTCTCTCGTTGGTGGTCTGTTGTCAAGAATGTGCATTATAACATCAATTACATCGGAAATGTGAATGAAATCTTTGACCTGTGTCCCATCACCTGGTACACTCAACCAACCAAAAATCGAGTCACGTGCGAATTGGTGTAATATTCCATTGCCATCTGCTGAGTTCATTGGTATGCCTTGGACATTCGAGCACCTTAGGACACTAACTGGTGAGTCTTCTGTGGCATGTTCCATCGCTCGTTCCTCTACCCAGAGTTGTCCTTCCGCTGCAATATCACGGGGGGCCAATGATGCATGGCTAGAGTAGTATGGGTCCTGAGGTGTTGCCTGAGGGTGAACTCTTAGCGTTCCTATCAGAACGAGGTGGAGGCTGCCATGTCTTTCTACGGCTTCAAGAATTGGTCTCGCAGAGTCTCTCATGCTCAATAGTGCTGTGCGATCATCCCTTCCTCCTGATTTTGGAGGATGTGCATTCATGAGGACAACTGCATCACAGGATGCTAACTGCGCATCAAGTAGTCTTGGTTCGGATAGGATCTCTTCGGGAATCTTCACTAAAGCGTCACCTAGGGCATCTTCAAGATAGGGTTGTACGAATCCATCTTCACCACTGACACCCACTCGCATACGACTCGCCTGATGATTGCTTCACACTCATAGCGTATGATATTGACGGCTACTTTAATCGCTATGGCGTATAACGAACCTTGAAGTGCCGATAGATTACAGGCGGGAGTGTAAAGCCCTACCTTGGGCCCCCGTGGTGATGTTATGGTCGACCAACTTCCGAATCTAGGGCGAGAGAAACAAATGCTTGCTGAAATGGGAATGTCGTCAATGGATGATTTGTTTTCAGACATACCCACAGATGTTCAGCGCAAAGTTCCTCTGGACTTACCAGAGCCACAAACTGAGGAAGAAATTTTCCGAGAGGCACAGATGCTGTTGGGCATGAACGTCCCTGTCAACAGTCGTCCATCTTTCATTGGTGCAGGCCTCTACAGCAATTATGTCCCTTCAATGGTTCCAATGTTAGCGACAAGAGGAGAATTTCTGACTGCTTACACCCCATATCAGCCAGAAGTAAGTCAAGGTTTTCTGCAGGCAATGTGGGAATTCCAAACAATGATTTCCGAACTCGTAGAACTTCCTGTGTCAAATGTCTCAATGTATGATGCAAGCACCGCTGCTGCTGAAGCAATAACTTGTGCCGTACGAGTTCACGATCGCAAGTCGACGCAGAAGTCGACAATCTATGTCTCGGAATTAGTCCCACCACATAGGATGTCTGTTATCCATAATTATACGCAGGGTGCAGATATAGTCATCAAAAAGATCCCACATGGGGACGATGGTCTCTTGAATCTCGATGCTGCAGCTGAGGCAGAAGGTGCCTGTGCCGTATACGTTGAACAACCAAATGCATTCGGACTGTTGGATGAGGGTCTATGCAAACTGAAATCAATTATTGGCGATAATACCGCATTAATTGTCGGCGTCCAGCCAGTTTCTCTAGGATTGGTTTCGCCTCCTGGTTCATACGGTGCAGATATTGTGGTAGGAGAAGGTCAACCATTTGGAATAGGGCCAACAGCAGGAGGACCGATTTATGGGCTCTTTGCATGTACGGAGGCGTATATCCGACAAATGCCAGGTAGGATTGTAGGTTTATCTAGAGATTCAGATGGTGAAAGAGCGTTTACACTAACACTCAGTACACGTGAGCAGCATATCCGAAGACATCGTGCAACATCCAACATTTGCTCCAATGAGACGTTAATTGCTTTGATGGGTTCTATGCACATGGCCTTACTTGGCCCTGAAGGTTTGGAGTCACTGGCTATACGGAATGCCGGAGCTTGTTCAGCAGCGAAAGCAGCAATATTTTCAATTGAAGGTATTGAATCGGCCCATCCTAATGGTTTTCACTTTAACGAGTTTGTAGTTAAACTACCTAGTGAGGCCTCAAAATTACTGCAATATTTGGATGAAGAGTGCGATGTTACTGGCGGATTCGACTTGTCGAATTGGTGGCCAGAATACGATAACCAGTTATTGATATGTACAACAGATCAAATTGATATTGAGGATATCGAACAGTTAGCAGAAGGAATTAGCAAATGGTTGGAGGTGAATCCATGAGTGATTTATTTGCATTCAAGGGAGCAGAAGGTGCTGGGTATGCTCAGCCCAAACCGGTGTCCAATGAGTTCAACATTCCAACCAAATTACAACGGAAGGAACTACCTCGATGGCCTCGAGCATCTGAGCCAGAAATAGTTCGGCATTATACTTGGTTATCAACACGTAGCCACGGCATTGATTCTGGTTTTTACCCACTTGGTTCCTGCACAATGAAGCACAATCCTCGAGTTAATGAACGAATTGTGCAACTTTCTGGTATGAATGATATCCATCCACTTGCTCCAGCATCTCATCTGCAAGGATTGATGGCTATATTCCATGAGATGCAAGAAATGCTCGCACATTGTGCAGGTATGGATGCAGTAACATTGCAGCCAGTGGCGGGTGCACAGGGTGAATTTACCGCAATTAGATGTATACAAGAATATCATCGAGATATTGGTGAAGAGCATAGGAACAAAGTCATCGTTCCAGATAGTGCACATGGGACAAATCCTGCAAGTGCAGCAATGTGTGGTTACGAGATTATTGAAATTCCATCACAAGATGATGGTCGATTGGATTTAGATGCACTTCGAGCAGTTGTCGGAGATGATACAGCAGCGATGATGATTACCAATCCTAGTACGCTGGGTGTTTTTGAACCTGAGATTGCTGAAGCAGCAGAGATAGTCCATTCTGCTGGTGGACAAATGTACTATGACGGTGCAAACTTCAACGCCATCCTAGGAAAAACCAATCCTGGTTTGATGGGTTTTGATGCGGTTCACTATAACCTTCACAAAACATTCAGTCAGCCACATGGGGGTGGAGGCCCTGGTGCAGGTCCAATTGGCGTCAAGTCGCATTTGTCAGATTATCTTCCAGCGCCTTTGGTAACTGCACAAACAGATGATGAAGGGTATCTCTGGTTCGATTGGTTCGAACCACCTAGGTCAATAGGTAAGGTACAACAGTGGCATGGAAATTCTGGTGCTACAATACGTGCCTGGGCATTTTACAGACGCTATGGGAAGGAATTAGAAACTATGAGTGAGCATGCTGTTTTGAATGCAAATTATCTTCGTCACAAGATCATGAATCCTTCGACAGAAATTCTCAGTTCAATACATGCTATGCCTGTAGATGGTGCACCAGCCGAAGTAGTCAAGCATGAGTTCACACTCAATATGACACCTGTTAAGGAGGCAACAGGAGTTACTGGGAAGGATGTCGCAAAGCGTTTGCTGGACTACGGTTACATGGCCCCAACGCTTTATTTCCCCATGATCGTTCCAGAGTGCCTAATGTTTGAACCTACTGAAACTGAGAGTAAAGAAGCGATAGATAAGTTCGCAGAAGATTTTCTAAATATTCTTGCAGAAGATCCAGAATATGTCAAAACAGCACCACATGAAACACCGGTTAAACGAGTTGATGAGGTTTGGGCGGCTAGGAATTTGGTATTACGCCACCCTCTTGATGAAGAGTGATACAATGGTATTCAACAACGTAGGCTCCACAGATCGCATTATTCGTGCGTTAGCAGGAGGTAGTCTAGCGGTTTTTGAGCTAACTGGAAATTTGGGTAATTTCGAGCAGTACTTGCATTTTTTTGCGATTGGAATGGCGGTTTGGCTCCTTGGAACTGGGATGACTGGAAATTGTCCAACATACACACTAATGGGAGTCTCAACCTGTTCTAACATGTTTGATGAGGAAGAGTAGGTCCAACTCAACTGTGATAACGAATGCATATCACGTAGGTGCATGGACCTGAAATCTCCCCACTTCCTATTGGGTGAGGCGCACTGGTTTGGTTCAGGGGGAATTCCCGCTCGTATGCCATATGAAATTTCTAGCCCTGACTCTTGGTCAGGTTGGAAGCGACAACGTCTGAAGCCGGCGATAGTAGGGCTTCTTTTCCCAGCAGCTTGGGGTATTTTTTTCCTTGCAGGTGGAATAATTCCCATACTTCTTGATGGGATGGGGAGTGGTATTGGAGTCCCTCTTTGGCTCAGTCTAGGGATGTGGTCTGGCTCCTTCATATTGCTTTGGATGAGCGCTCTTTTTCAGGCCTTCAATCAAATCGAAGGTTCGATGCTGAAAATGGCTTTGTGGCTTTTTATTCGCGTTGAAACTGCTCTTCTTTGTACTCTTTTTTGGTTGGTTTATGCAGAATCAGGGGGTTGGATAGATATTCTATCCGTATTAATCTCAATTGTAATCTGGCTATCCAATCTCGTAAGAATCGCGACCTTGTTTGTTTGGCCTTCAGGAAGATGGTTATTGCCAATTGCACATGTTGACATTGGTTTATCTGCAATAGATGAACCATGGATTTCTGAGTCCAAACGCTGGGCTAGGAGGCCTCTGGCTCATCGCCACATCAAGTCGGGCGAAGTGGGAAAAACATCGATTATTCTGAATCTTTATGGAGTTAGAGAAGATGGGCAGGATTACATTGCACTCCATGTTATACATCCAAGTGGTTACTTGTTGGATCCATTTGTGGGGCCATCTGTAGGTAATCATTCACCATTCTCTAGGCTCGGTAAAATTTTTGCTGATATGCCCAATGGATTATCATTGAATGAATCAATTGGCTCCCCTCCTGTGAATCCAGTCGTTGCTAGGTGGCCAGATAAAATGCAGTTTTCGTGGGAACTAGAGGAAGAATAACTCCGATTCAAGATTTGATAAGGCCATATCCGCCTACAAACAAATATCCACCAATTAATATCAAAATCATACCAGGCAACTCTCCAAACCAACTCGTTACAGGCAATATGAGGATCCCATTGTAAACAAATCCGAAACCGATAATAAAACAAATAATTCCTAGCACAGTTCTTGACGAAAATGAATCCGAACCCTCACCTGGAATATCAAATGCAGGATGCGAGTATGTATACTCTTCGAGATTTTCATTGGTGTTCTTGGTGGACTTATCAGCCTCTAATCCTTCAACTAAATCTCCAGATTTATGCCTCAAACAAAAACCAGTAGTTCTGAACTCTAAGGCATTGCACCCCTCAAAGGCACACTTCCTTTCACCCATGAATCGTTCACTCCCACTCAATGGTACCTGGTGGTTTGTGTGTGATATCATACACAACCCGATTCACATGTCCCTTGAGAGCGTTTGTGATTTTCGTACTTATTTTTTGCAATAAACTGTGAGGTATTTCAGAATAACGAGCGGACATACCATCAATACTCCTAACTGCACGAACCACAATAGTCTCACCATATACTCTGGCATCACCATGTACGCCTACACTACTTACAGGCAGTAATGCAGCAAAGTATTGCCACGGCAATTCAATCTCTCCAGCTTCTGCAGCAGCCTCTAGTTCGTCCTCGACAATTGCACATGCTTCTCGGCAGGCCTCTGTACGCTCCCGTGTCAATTCTCCTAGTACACGAACAGCAAGGCCGGGTCCAGGGAATGGTTGCCGGTTGCTACTGGGTATGCCGAGTAACTCAGCCATATCTCGCACTTCATCCTTGTAGAATTCTCTGAGTGGTTCAACTATAATCAAATCAACATCATCAGGTAGGCCCCCTACATTGTGATGGCTTTTGATTACATCACGTTCTCCTCCTCCAGATTCAATCCAGTCCGGCGCAATAGTACCTTGTACCAAATATTTGGCACCACATGCCTTTTGCTCTTCCTCAAAAACGCGAATGAATTGTTCGCCAATTACTTTCCTTTTTTGCTCAGGTTCAGTAACTCCTTCGAGGTGCTTGAAAAATCTCTCACTCGCATCAACGACTTTGATATTCAAGCCAAGATCAGTCAGCATTTCTCTTACTTCTTCGGTCTCACCCTTGCGCATGAATCCAGTATCAACATATACACAATGCAGTAAATTTCCAATTGCATTATTCGCCATTACAGCAGCAACAGTCGAGTCTATTCCGCCACTACATGCAATGATTGCCGTTTGGTCTATTTTTTCCTTTAGAATTGCAACGCCCTCATCAATTAACATTTGAGGGTTCATCTAGGCACCTTCTGACTGTGTTAACTCATCGTCGGCGATGACTTTGTTAGTCATATCAACACGGTATTGAGAAAATGTAGCCGCCAATTCAGGGTTTGAGCAAGCCAAAATCTGTACTGCTAGTACAGCTGCATTGTCTCCCCGATCGACGCCAACAGTTGCGACAGGCATCCCAGGTGGCATTTGAACAATTGATAGCAGAGAGTCTAGGGGTACCTTTCCACCAACTGGAACTCCAATCACTGGCTTGGAAGTCATCGAAGCGATTACCCCCGGTAATGCAGCAGCAACACCTGCCATCCCGATAAACACTTGACAGCCATCCTCCAATGCATTTTCAATAATACCTTCGAGGTATTTTGGTGCGCGGTGTGCACTTGCAACACGCAGTTCGTGGTTTATTGAAAAGTCCTTGAGGACCTTTGTTGCCTTGTTTGCGACAGGCAAATCAGATCGGGATCCAAGTATTATGCATACGTCCATGCCACCCTCCAACTGTGGCCGGTTCAAATGCATCACGGTGTGAGCCATCCGTTTTTCAAGTGCTAAATCCAAACATCATTCTCTGCGGTGAGGTCGCCTTCCGCCTCGCCAGTGTTGACCACACCACGGGGTTCAATCAGCATCACTTTGCATTCATTTTCAGCCTTGGGCTTGTGCCTGACTCCCTTGGGGACGACACACATTTCTCCTGCTTTCAGAGTCATTG
>MDTC01211026.1_pt1 | contig 11225 bp, 13 predicted proteins | sample 811181 | NCBI WGS metagenome assembly MDTC01 (sample SAMN05326644, study PRJNA326480) | marine metagenome | isolation source: seawater | place: Pacific Ocean: North | collected 2011 | reverse complement strand
TCATCTGCTATAACATTTTCAAGATCACCTACATGTCCTTGTTGTAAATCTCCATGGTCTACATTGTCTGGATTGTAATGTGCACCAGCAGTTTCACAACCATTGGATAAATCTCCAAACTCATGTATATGAAAACCATGTTTACCAGGTTTGAGTCCTTGTATCTCACCTACTAAAAGTGTTGGTGTGTTTGGTGCCTGAGTCATAACCACAAGACCTTCTACTCCGTGTTCTTTAGTAAATTCACACATTGCCATTACTGGCCCGTCTTGTGCTTCGCTTATTTTATTAACGCTTTCGCACTGACAGAGTTTTGCTTTTGTTCTTGGACATGAGTCATCCATTCTGTTGTACATTTCTTTTATAAAACTCATTGTGCTTTCCTTTTCTTCATTTGATTTTTTTCTACCGCTTTTCATGTTGGCACACCAGTGATACATTTTTGCTTTTTCGCCACTACTGTTTTTTGCCTTACGTCTTAAATCTGTAACACTACCTTTACAACTTGCGCCTGCACGTTTTACTCTACCTGGTCTGCTTTTGCCTTTTTTCTTACCGTCTGCAAAGTTTTCAAACAATTTATTGCCATACATATCTAAATATTCTTGTTCAAGTTCACGCCAGTTTAATTTCATTCCTGTTTGACTTGCAATCATTTGTGCATAGTAACCTAACGAATGTCTAAGTTTTCCGTTAGTTTCGTTGTATTTTCTTTTTAGTATATTATGTAAGTATTCTGCGGCTTTCATATATCCTGATTTATTCAAAACATGTCCTGCCTTACGAGCAATAACACCAAACGGACCTTCTTCTTTTACTAGCCATCCACTGGCATCAACATAGTGTCCTGCAGGAATAGGTTTGCATTTGCCACTTTCGTTGCACCAGTATTCTCCTTTTTCGCATTCATGTTCTGTAAACTCACTCACACTACTAGAAATTGATTCTTTAGTTTTCTCCACTGCCTGCCGTTCATGAATACTGATTTCATTACTGGTTTTTCTATTTCGTTCATTACGTTCCACATCATCACTTTGTAAAGTGTTACCTGTAGATCTATCCAATGATGTAACATTTTTATTTCCTTCGCTGATTCTTGATAGTAATTCATCTTTGTTTAATTTAAATCTACTTTGTTTCCATTTGTCTTCTAGGTCGTTTAGAGTTTTACCTAAACTAGGACCAGGTTGTTTTCCTTTTGCAATTAGATCACTACCTGTAACAGGAAACTGTGGTGCGTCAAAGTTTTCTACATGATTGACTAGAGAATCTTGTCCTTGTATTTTTAAAACGTTAGACAAGTATTGTCTGTCTGCACCATCAACTATCAAGTTTTCTATTTCATTTTTTGAGAGTTTGCTATTTTTATGATTTAAATAAAAGCCTAGTTCATCTGCCTCTTTGTTTGATAATCGCCATTTGTTTACCAATGTATTGTCATCTACTAATAATGATAGATTCATAATAGGATTGTCATATTTTAACATGCCTGCATTCTTTGTTGGTAATCCTATTATATCTGCAACACCTGTTGCATTCATTTGTTTAATTGTATCACTTGCACTAGGTCCAGTTAATAGTTTGGACATTTCTTGCCAAACACGTTCAACACTGATGTCGCCTAATCCTTTTGCATTGTCTTTAATTGCTTTTAGTGTTTCTTTGTCAAAGTTTGGTTTGTCTAGTTTTGATTGGAATCTAAAGTATCTTAAAATTCTTAAGTAATCTTCTTTAATACGTTCTGCTGGATCACCCACAAATTTGCTTACTTTATTTTGTAGATCATCCATACCACCATGATAGTCATATATTGTGCCATCCATATCCATGCTCATAGCATTGTAGGTTAGATCTCTGCGTTTTGCATCTTCTTCCCAGTTTCTCACAAATTGAACTTCAGCACGTCTACCATCAGTTTCTACATCTGCTCGTAGTGTTGTAATTTCATATGGATTGTTTTTGTATACAGCGGTAATCGTTCCATGTTCTATACCAGTAGGTACATGTTTAACACCTGCCTTATCAAACATAGCAATCATTTCATCAGGTGTGGCATCTGTTGCAAAGTCAATATCTTTTGGTTGTTTACCTAATGCAACATCTCTAACGGCACCACCAACTACTCTTACTTCATAACCATTCTTTTTAAAAAGTTTTCCTAGATCTTTTATATCAGGGGTAATGATAGTTGTATCTAGTTTTTCTTCTTTCAACACCATGTTTTTAAGTTCTTTTATAGTATTTTGAACAGACGTATGATGATGTTTAATTGCTATTCCACCTGCACCTTCCCAGGCCATGATGTTTTTACCAAAGTCATCTATAAGAATGTTAGGTGTGCCATTAGATTGTTTTGCATACTTCGCCTTGTCTTTGTCTATAATAACATTGCTAGGTTTGAAGATATTCAAATTTTTATCAATCCATTTGTACTTTCCAGGAATACAATTTGGATCATTTGCTAAAGGTGAACTTAATATTGTGTAACTACCATATGTATCTTCAATCGCCTTTAACAAATCGCCCATACCTCTTAAAGGTGGAATGTTTTCCCAAAAATCTTTTTCTTGTTTAATTGCTTTTAAGCCTTTACTGACTGGTTGTATTTCTTTGTAATGCCCAACGTTCATTAACTTTGCCCAAGCACCAAAAAAGTCAGCCAGTACGCCATCCATATCAACATATACTTGTGCATTTTTATTTTCAGTAAGAGATTCTGTTATAGGTTCTATGTTTAAATTTTTGCATAGAACATTGAGTCTCTCAATTACCTGCTTTTGTGTTTCACTGTTTGGTATTGTTGTCAATGCTTTTTTAGTAAGTTTATATAATTCTTCACGTTCTGACTCTTCAGTGTAAATGTCTTTGAATTTTACTTTTGGAAATTTAAGCACTATAGGAAATAATCTATCAATAGGCATGTTTGCCTTAAGTACCTCTAAAGTATCTCCTGTGTTCTTTGCTACTAACCATCTGTGATGCCCGTCAACAACAAAGTTGTCACTGCTTATAATGGTAGGCTTTCTTTTGCCTTGTATATTTTTTATTATTTGTTTTTCAACACCAACATCTGAAAACTCACTTTGCACTGGTTTTAAATCGTTTGCATCAATGTTATCCATTGTAAATTTAATACCATTGCTACGCAGGTAAGTTATGAATTCAGGATAATCATCTTTCTCAATTTGTGGCATATCCTTACGCAATACGCCCATAGTGTCTTTTGGATCAGGTTTTACTATTTTAAGTTCTGTTATATCTATATCGTCAAAAATACTTTTTACAGTGTTGCCAACTTTGTTTGCAATCTTCTTAAAAAAGCCTGGATTTTTTTGAGGTTGTTTAATGTTTTTATTTTGATCTTGTGGCTTGTTTTTTCCTGCCCAATTTATGTATTGTCCTAGTGTACCAGGTGCATTCTCTACAGGAAATTCTCTGTCAGGAGTTTTAAAGTCTTGCTTTCTCATAACAGTTTTAGCAACAAGATCTAGTTCGTTGTTTGCTTTGTCCCACTTTAAAACAAATGGCAAATTAACATCAGTAGTCATGTCTTTCATAACTGCTTCTGCATCAGGACCCATTTGTGCAATAGGTTTTGCCCAACGTTTATATTCTTGTTTGAAGAGTCTTACTAATTCTGCTATTGAGATTGGTTTTTTGTTACGTTCATCATTAACACGATCAATAAAATGTTTAGTGAAGTTGACGTCAATACCTACTTTTGCAAATAGTTTATCTGCATATTTTTCAAGTGCGTCTAATTGTTGTTGTGTAACTTCTTCTGTTAAGTTATGAATACGCATTCTACTTGTCCATAGGTTTTTCACCAGTTAGAAAAGGTTTAGAAAAATACAATTTAAACCATTCATCATCACCGGGGCGTATTCCCTTCTTTCGTTCATACTCTCGTTTCTGTTGCATGTTTGCTCCCATTTCAGCACCCATGCTTGATTCTGGAGTATATGGTTTGTAAGGACCTACACCAGCCAACCTTTGTAGTTGGTCTATTGTTAGTTCGCCTTTAGGCATTTTTCTTTGCCATTTTGGTAATAGTGGCATAGTAAACTGACTCGCCTTTTTCTTTACCATAACGTTCAATAAAGTCTTTTTTCTTAATATCTTTTTCGTAAGACTTCATTTTCTTTTTTTCTGCCTTAGTTAAAGTTCTTTCACTTATATTTTCGTTGTGTACATGTCCCATAGCATCATAATGTGCATCTTCTAAAACATCATAAACATCTGCTAATTTGTCTTGTACTTCAGGAAATATACTTGCATCGCCGCCTATCTCTTTTGTCTTATTTTCAATAAGTCCGCCAGGTCTAAACTTACGTTCTAGAATATTAATCTGTGATTGTGCAAGTTCAAATGCTTTGTGTACTGTATTTTCTGCTGAAGTCATTTCTTTTACAACTTTTTTTGACTCGCCTATTTGGTCCAGTATGTTACACATTTCTTCAGTTTCATCTTCATCTGGCATTCCTTTAAATACCCTAAACAGATCATTGTGGAACTCATTTGTTATAGGAAAGTCTGGATTGTCTTCTACTTGACTCATATCAAAATCACCTAGGTCGCCATGTTTTTCTGCATATTTGTTTACTTCGCTCTTTTCACATGCGTCCCATGGTATACCAGAATCCAGCATGTATTTACAATAACCATCTAATAGATAATCGCCATTGCCGCCGTAGTATTTGCCAGTGTTCCATTTTTGGTTTAATGCAAGTATTTCTTCTTTACTTGCCATTGCTTCACCAAGTTTCTTTTTAAACTTTTTAATATCTGGATTTTGCTCACCTGGTACAATTTTTAATGCTCTACTAACAGCGCCTTGTAGATTGTTTACTGCTTTATACATAGATGTCAATTGATCATTTATATCTCCTGTGCCTGTAACAGGTTTGCCCTGTATTTCTGTAGCACCATCCATAATACCTAATCGTTTAACATGTGCTTCTATGTCTACAAGTTTGTCTCTCAATTCTTCTAATGATTGATACTTTCTATCATCTTGTATATCTTCTTGTACAGCATCGGCTCCCTTAACACGCTTGTACTGGCCATATGGGATTTCATTTCTATCTTTCAGTGCTTGTACAACTTTTTCAATATGTCCTGGGTGTGCATCATCGATATCTTTATAGCGTTTTTTAATACGTTTAATGTCATGACCTTTAGCCAGCATTATGCCAATATCTCTATAAAGTATATTACGTTGTACACCTTCATCAACACTTTCTGCATCTTGTTTTACAAAATCATTAAGTGCAGGTTCTGGATAGTCTCGAGGATTGTTTACATCGTCCCAAACGTCTGCGTTATGCGAACCGTATTTAGAAATAAATTCTTCTCTTGACATGTCAGATGCATCGTCTTCCATGTCCATAAGCATTGCTTTGACTTTGCCCTCTTTGACTTTTTCTTTTTTCTCTTTGTCCTTTACTGCTTTTTTCATAGGCTCTTTTTTGTTGCCATCACCATCTATATCAATATAGTCTGGTTTGGCTTTTTCTTCAACATTTTGTAAAGGATCATTAGGATCATAATCTTGATCAAACTTGCCAATTGCATCTTTGTAAGGTTTATCAAGTTTCTGTTTAACAATATCTTTGTAAACATCCATTACCAAAGTAATGTCTGCCTTTGTTGCTGTGTTTGTTTCAATTCTGTTGATTGCATTTTGTACATCTAGCATCACTTCATCGTCTTTTAAACGTGGAGATAAATCAGTAACAATATGTGTAATCATTCTTGCATCATGTTCATATCCACCTGGATAAGTTTCTTTACCAGTTGCAGGTCCAAATTCATATTTTGCTTCAATCACTTTTTCTTCACCTATAATTTGTGGTGCTTCTAATATGTCTGGGTCAGATGCAATTACTTCTTTGGCTCTGTCAAGATCTCTAAAATCAACATATAATTTTCCGTTGCTGAAGTAACCACCAATGCCTTCTTGTCGAAGTGCATTCAAGCATGTTTTTTCATAACCTTCATTTACTTGTGCTGATTCTGGCATACGACCTGTCATACCAAATATACTCTGTATAGTGTTGTCTACTTTCATGGATACAATTTTAGCCATTTCTGGATGATTATCTAGTAGAAGATCCATCATAAAGTCTCTTGGATCTGTGTCTGCATCACTAATTTCTTTAGCAACCGTGTCTACGTCATTGGCTTCAATTGCGTCAGCAACAGTCAAGAACAAATCATAATCCATAGATCCTTCTGGATCTACTTTTAGCATTGCTTGATTGTTTTCTTCTGCATAATCACGTAGAGCCTTTGCTGTACGACGCGATGCATCATCGTAACGTGTGTCTAGTTCATTTAAGTACATAGCAAAACCCCTGATTAATAGTGTATAATTTACTTACAACTATTTATCAGGGATTGAGTTTTTTGAAGTAGTTAAAACGTATGTTATTTCTGATTTACAAAGTTATAGAACTTCTGAGCAGTGGCTAAAACTGCATCTGCTCCAGGTACATCTGGATATTTGATTTCAGTAACAATTTCGCCTGTATCTTTATCTCTTTTTACAGATTGCTCAAACTGACCCCACTTTGCATGGTAATCATTCCAAACATCAGCCTGTGCCATTTCAAGCACTTTGGTTCTGATTTCGTACCCGTTCTTATTACTTTTAATATGTGGAATTGCGGACTTCATCGCTTCTGCGAGTTGTTCCATTGGATTCTTATATTCACTCATTTTACTCTCCGTGTGTGTTGTGTGTATGAACTAATGTTCAACACTATTTATTGTTTGCATAGTCAAACAATTCTATACTAGCAAGATTTTTTGCTTTGGATTCTACCATAATATCAGCATGTTCCCAAAAACTTAATGCCCAATCATTTACTGCATTGTTCCACATGTAATCAGAGTGTGCTCTAAGTTTTGCTTTTTTGTAACCTTGCTCTAATAATTTTTCTTTGTCAGGTAATGTGTTAATATCGTGATCGACTAGAACGTCTTCACGTGAAACTGAATAGTGTATTACAGGACGAACACCACGCCAACTATCAACTATGCGTAGAAATCTATCGTCGGTGGGACGTATATATTCACCTGTTTTGCACCAGTGATGGTGTATGTCGAGCACCAATGCGAGGTGTTTTCGTAACTCCAAACTTGCTTCAATACCCCACGAGTTTTCGTCGTTTTCGATCGTGATTGTGTTTCGCGCCTCCGGAGATAGTCTTGGGTGGATGTCGATGATACCGGCTGGACCTTTACGCCCGGATATATGGACATTGATCTTGAAGTCCTGGAATTGTTTGCCGTACCCCATCCATCTTGCGATATCAACATGATATTCAAACTCCTCTATGCTTCGCTCTACTACCTCATCGCGGTCACTTGCAAGAACAGTAAACTGACCAGGATGCATTGATAACCTAACGCCAAGCCTCCTAGCACTATCACCGACCTTGGCAAAATGTTTTTCGCAGTAACTCCGTACATCACTCCGATGCCAAAAATAACTCCAATGAGGCTCAGTATAAACAGGAAGAACATCACTTCCAAGCCTAACCATTCGTAATTCATTGCTCAACCCTCCAACGTATTCAATCAAGTTATTGTAGGACTCAATGTTGTGTTCCATAATGTCCCACAAACGTTGCTCCGCAACTTCTTTTGATTGTCTATTTAGCCAAGCAACCGTTGTTGAACGTGTATTCAAGGGTCGTTGAATTTCTTCAAGAAGTTTTTTCTTCTGTGTCTGATCATGATGCATGAATTTACATGCAAAACCAATTCGCTTCATTGCTGTCTGCCTGTGTGTTTTCTATTTAATATAACACAAACATACTTGGTTGTCAAGCATTAATGGTCATATAATAATGTATTTTGATTAACATAGACTGGTTTACAATATGCTGTAATTCTATGTTCTGGGGGGACTAGATATTTGGAACCGTAATTACCATATTGGCGTGGTATACGTTTTGCATAATATTGGCAAACGTCTATACTTCTAAAATACATTGGGTTGGGTAAGGTACGCTGATCTTCGCCTGCACCCATTAACACAACCAACATAAACGCATGTATCAATCAACCTACTCTTAATACTCTTCAATATCTAAAACTAAATTACCATTGCCTTTGATAATTCTATGATATGTACCTCTTGGTATATCAATGGTGTTGCCTACTTCTAATGTAAACGGAAGTTCATTATCAAACTGAAACTCCCAATCATTTGATTCTAAAACTGTGACTTTTCTATTTTCATAGTCTCTATGCCAAACTAATTCAATAGGATTTACTGTTTCAGTAAATACTCTTCGTCTCTCGGTGTTGGAAATTTGACGGTCTTTGAAAGGATTTACCACCATGCTCCGCCGCCTTTTAGTCCAAGGCTTTTGCCGTAGCGTGGTAATCTACATGCCCAGTAACCTGCTTTTGTTTTATCGTTTTTGTTTTTACAATCGTGTCGTGCAACAAAACTTCTAACAGCATCTGGGTCATTTATTTTTGCTGTTAAACCACCTGCATCGCCAAAGTTAATTTTTTTAACATTGCCAGTTTTAGGATTTTTTACATAAACATAATACTTCTTAGGCCCGCCTCTTTTTGGTTTATTCAGTTGAACATCTTTGCCTTTGTATTCTGCTTCATCAACAACTTCTTCTTCTACTAAAGGACAATCTAACGGAATTACATCTCCATTTTTAAGTGTAACAGTTTCGCCGATGTCTGTGTGCATCAACATCTCATATGAATTATCATCTACTTTTATATATCCTGATTCAACTAGGTTCCTTGCCAATTTGAAAACTTCAAAGTACGCATCACTGCCTACACGGAAAACGTTTTCACTTAAAGGCGCACCACGATTTATACACTCGTCTATGGCTGTTTTAATCTTGTTTTCGTATATTTCCGTTATCTTCATTTTTTTCACTTTCTAGTCTTTCAACTTCATCGTACCATTCTTGGCTGTGATACTCTGCACCCCAACATGCACGATCGAACTTGTACACTCTGTTATTTTTTGTATATTCCATAGCCTCTTTGTCCAAGGTATTCAATAATTGTTTTGGGAAATTCATTGTCAACTTTCTTGATGGCCTCTGGTAGTTCGTCCCAAGGTCTTAACATTGGGTGGGTCATTTCTTTTTCATTCAGTTTTTGTCCGTAACGCCAACCTAGTCCAACATAATGCTCCATCCAACGATTGTGCTTGTATCTTGCAATATCACTTGCAAAAGCACCTTTGTCGTCATCTGCCATGCTGTCAACATGTTCTTCTATTTCTGCTTCAATATCAGTATCAGATGTTGCTTCAATTTGCATTTCAATATCTTCAGGCAGTAGATCTGATATCTCTTGACTCATTATATCACCTTCATCAAGATCTAAATTTTCACTTAATCTAATATCATAACAGTGGTTGCCTTTGGCATTAACATGGTAAATTAAAACATTATCATCTTCATCTGGTTCGATAATATCGTCAAAATGATCCTGTACGATCTTATAATATCCTTTTATAAGATCTGTTTCTAGTTCGACGTCCGTTATTAAACGTACATGATTTTCAAATGCTGATACTTGCATAGTATTATTTACCTTATCTTCGTCCGCTCTGCTTAAAGAATTCACTTCCTGGTACTTTGATAAAACGTTTGTTAGTTTCGTTTTTATTAGGATTAGCAATAGTAACCATTGTCTTTTTGCCTCTATTATGTGCTTGTGCTTGGTTAATTATTCTTTGTAAACTGCTTTCCATATACTCACGTCTCATAGCATTACGAGTCTTTCTCGCAACATTTCTACGTTCACCTTTACTGGTATAATTGTTACCAGATCCTCTTTTTCCTTTAGCCATTTATCTGTCCTTCATTTCTGCGCCAATGGGTACTAAACCCGTCTGGATAGTCTTTTGCATAGTCTATTTCATATCTTGGATGTTCACAAACAACTATATCAATTGGTTTGTTATCTCCATCTCTGAAAGTTTCTATTAATCTACCCTCATGTGGTCTTCCACAGTTTTGACAAACTTTCATAATTACTTTCTTTTTCTTTTTGGTGGTGGTAATGGTTCATCATCTTCTTCATCTGTATCCACCATTTCTACCTTAGTTGAAGTTGTAGGCATACTACCTGTCTGTGTAGTATCTACTCTTATTTCTTCAAATTTTGAACTCGTGCTATTTACATAAAGTCCAAACCAGGCCGCGCCTGCACCCACTACAACAGAAACAAGTCCTGCTTGTTCCATGTCTGGATCTTCTAGTCCCATGAACCATGTTACCACTTTGTACAACAAATAAATGTACATACTGATAAAGGCTCTAGGAAATAATCTCCATCTACTAAAATATTCTGGAGCATACCACCAAATACTATTTCTATTCATTTCCTACTCCCTATTGTATTGCTGTTGTTACTCTTGCAAATACGGTCCAATTAATTGTTCTATTGTTTTCACCGTATGCAACAAATCTTACTAAATTACTACCGGCAGAACCAGGAACCATTTCAACTATCCATTGGTCATTTGATTCTGCATAAATTGTTTCAGCAGGTGAATTTGTAAACTGCACATTACCTAAGAAGTTTGTAACAACTCCTTTTATGTTATATCCTGCAGAGTATTGATTACCACCTGTGATATTAATACCTACGAAATCCGCTTCAATAATACTTACACTGTCTGCTGGTAATACTAATTGTCTTGTACCATTAGGTCCGTCAAAATAAAATGTTTCACCATTTGTGCTTGTTGTTTGTGTATGTAAAACATTTAAACTAGATTTTGATGTACTAGCATCACCTATAACTTCAAATTTTTCACTAGCCGCTTGTCCAATCTCTTTCCAAGCACCATTTGTATATTGATACAGACTGCCACCATTTGTATGAAGTACCCATAAGTCACCGTCATTGTAACTTCCTACTGTAGGCTGAGAAGAACCTTGATATATTATTGGGCCATTATTGTGGATTCTAAAACTGGTGTGTACTGTACCACCTATATTTGAAGTAACCATTTGCGTCATTTTAGGATTTCCTTTATAACAGTATTTATCATAATGAGCATTTGGTCATAAAAAAAGAGCAATGTTGGCACACTGCTCTTTTAAAAAGATAAGCAAAGTAGGAAGGACTCGGTTTTCACCTCCAACCCCTCGACCGAGATGCCATTCTCAAATCCAGGGAGCCTAGTTCCGCTCGGTAGAGCGATGTGACTCAGCCTG
>MDTC01022912.1_pt1 | contig 11225 bp, 8 predicted proteins | sample 811181 | NCBI WGS metagenome assembly MDTC01 (sample SAMN05326644, study PRJNA326480) | marine metagenome | isolation source: seawater | place: Pacific Ocean: North | collected 2011 | reverse complement strand
CATGGGAAAAATATTTTGGTTATTCAAATATAGATGAAGATATTTTGGTAGATGAAAATACCATGTTTATTTTGTCATCAATTTCTAAAACTATAACAGTAACTGCATTAATGCAACTTTTTGAAGATAATTTATTTATGCTTGATGATGATATTAATGATTACCTGCCATTTAATGTAAGGCATCCAAGTTATCAAAATATTCCTATTACTTTTAAAATGTTGTTATCTCATACGTCAGGTATTAAGGACAATTGGAATGTTATGCCATATTATAATGGAGATTCGGATTATGAGTTAGGATACTATCTTCAAGAATATTTACTTGATGGAGGAAATTTTTATACGAGCAATTTGAATTTTACAAATTTTGAACCTGGATTGAATTATAGCTATAGTAATATTGGAGTTGCATTAATAGGATTTTTAGTTGAAGAAATTTCAAGTCAAACTTTTAATGAATATTGTAATCAAAATATATTTGATCCACTTGAAATGGATGATGCGTTTTGGTTTTTGTCTGAAATTGAAAATTTAAATCAAATTGCCTTACCATATCAAATATCAGGTGGTAATGGAGATTCTTGTTTTTTAATTGGATGTGGAATTTATGATGATAGCAATCCTTGTTTTTGTGATCCTGCTTGTGTTGATTATGGAGACTGTTGTTTTGATTATGAAGAAGTATGTGGTGAAAATGGGACTGGTAGCAACTCTGCTAATTTAACTCAATATGAACACTATGGTTATTCTGATTATCCCTCAGGTCAGCTAAGAACAACATCTAATAATTTAGCAAAATTTATGAGTGCTTATATTAATGGTGGAGTATATAATGGAGTAAGAATTTTAGATTCAGAAACAGTAGATCTAATTAAAACTGTTCATTATCCAGATGAGAATTCTCAGCAAGGATTGATATGGTATTATAAAAGTTCAAATCAAAGAACACTTTTTGGTCATAATGGTGGTGATTTAGGTAGTTTAACAGAAATGTTCTTATCATTATCTGATAATTTGGGAGTAGTTTTATTAAGTAATTCTACTAATTACAATGCAGTAATTGAAATTGAAAATGCTGTTTTAACCTATGCTGAGCAAACTAATTTTTCAGTTAATGGAGATGTGAATTCTGATAATATTATAAATGTTTTAGATGTCATCCTAATTATTAATAATGTTTTATATTCTGAAGAATATAATTATTTGTCAGATCTTAATTCTGATAATGTCATTGATATTTTAGATGTGGTTATGCTCGTTAATATAATATTGAGTTAATTAAGTTGTAATATCTTTAGAAAGCCTCTTTTTTATTTTTAAATTATAATATGAAATATTCATACTCAAAAGATATAAAATTAAGTTTTGAAGAAACTGAAAATAAAGTTAAAGAAGCTTTAATGAATATTGGATTTGGTGTTTTAACTGAAATCAATATGAAAGATGCTTTTAAAGCCAAACTTAATTTAGAATATAAAAATTACAAGATTTTAGGTGCTTGTAATCCTCAATTAGCACGTGAAGCACTAAACAGTGAAAGTTTAATTGGAGTTTTAATGCCTTGCAATGTCTTGATAATTGACAATGAAAATGAAACTACTAAAATAGTTTTTCCAAATGCTAAAAGCCTTTTAGAAGTTACTGGAAATATTGAAATTGATATTTTAGCAGATAAAGTTGATGATTTGATGAAATCAGCTTTTGATTCTATAATTTAATATTATATTTTTACTTACCCTTTAGATAAATATGTGAATATTTGTCGTAGAAAAATCTTTTTTTAAATTTTATACCTTAAATAAACAATTAAGGAACATTTAATGAAAATTTTATATATCGTTTCAATTTTGAGTTTTAATTTTTTATTTTCACAATATATGGATATTGAATATGCTTCATTTAGTTATACTATAGGTGGTTCCTATGGTTCATGTGTAAAATTTAAAAAATCTGAATATAGCTTTAGTGATTATAATGCATGTAGTTGTGCTTGGGCAGCTAATGTTAGCAATTATTCAGATTGTCATGATTTGCTTTACAATCCGCAAACAAAAATGATTAAATACAATTTATATGAAGGTGGAGAATATACTTATAGAAGTTTTTCTAATGATTATACATGTCATTTGTATGTAGAAGAGATAGAAAATCCAATTTTAGATTGTTCTGAAATGAATCAGGAACAATGTAGTACAGATAGTACTTGTGAATGGGTTGAAGATTTTGATATGGAATGGTGTAGTTTTGATGATGCAGGTATTTGCAATTCTGTCCCCGGTTGTAATTGGGATTGTGATTCTTGGTATACTTGGTTATGTGGTTGTGAAGGTCAGTATCAAGTTGATGATAGTTATTGTGAAGAAGTTGAGATTTATGAATGTTCGGAATTTTTGACAGAATCTTCTTGTGTTCATACAGCTCATTTAGATATTGATTGTAGTTGGATTATAGATAGCCAAGTTGACTGTACTATTTTTAATGATGAATCTGGATGTAATAGCAATAATTGTGATTGGAATGAAGATATAGAAACTATTAATTGCAGTAATTTACCAACATATGGATGGGGTCCAGGAAATTGTGATTATTATTATCCAGATTGTTATGAATATCTTGATTATGGAGGTTCGTATGGTTCTTGGAGTACAGCATGTGGTGGTGGTATAGTTCAAATAGACAATAGCTTTTGTGACGGTGACGCTGGTTATTGTTTAGAAAACCAATATTTAACTGGTGATGTTAATCAAGATACTATTATTAATATTCAAGATATTATTTTAGTTGTAAATCTAATTTTAAATAATGAATATGATCAAAATGCAGATATGAATTTTGACAATATTTTAAATGTTATTGATGCGATTCAGATTATAAATATAATTTTAAATAATTAATTATTTTGTAAATTATGAAATGAAAAAAATACTATTTATTTTACCAATTATTATTATTTGTTTTTTATTTTTCAATCAAAAAGATAGTAGGTTAGATTATGAAGATTTTTTATTATCTCAATATAAAATGATTCCTAGTCATACTAAAGAAGAATTAAAAAATATTCCAAAACCAGAACACCCTCACATGGCTACATTCCAAAACTTTTTTATGAGTGTTGATCCTAAATTAGGCTATGTCCCTTCAGAAAGATTGCATGATGCACTATTAGAAACAAGGTTAATTCAGCAGGAGCAAGAGCCTAGTAGAAGAGTTACTTGGAACAATGTCCCTTCTAATATGGGAGGAAGAACAAGAGCTATTATGTTCGATCCTAATGATTCAAATAATAGAAAAGTGTGGGCTGCAGGAGTTACTGGTGGATTATGGTACAATGAAAATATTACTGATCAATCAGTTCAATGGCAGCCTGTAAATGATTTTTGGGATAATCTAAGTGTTTCTAGAATTATTTATGACCCTCAAAATCCTCAAGTATTTTATGTAGCAACAGGAGAAGCAAATACTGCTATTGCAACTTATAGAGAATCATCCTCTAGGGGTGTTGGAATATGGAAATCAATTGATGGTGGTCAAAGTTGGGAATTACTTTCTGCAACTAGTGATTTTGAATATGTTACTGATATTGAAATTAGACTTGAAGGGAACGTATCTGAATTATATGCAGCTGTTGTATCTGGTACTTATCAAGGTAGTCAACATGACAGTAGTCCTAGTGATGGTTTATTTAAATCAATTGATAATGGTGAATCTTGGATCCAAGTTCTTCCTAATATAATTTCAAGTAATGTTCCATATTCTCCTTCTGACATAGAAATCACATCATCTGGGAAAATACTCGTAGGAACTATGAAAAACTTAAGTGGTAATGGAGGTGCAACTATTCTTTCATCTACAACTGGAGATATTGATTCCTGGGGTATCTTTGAAGATTATAAAAATACTATTGAACAAGATAATGATTATAGTATTCCTGGAAGAATCGTCCTATCATCTTGTCAGAGTGCTCCAAATGTTATTTATGGTGTTGTTGGTTCTGGTTTTATTAACAACATGGGATTTAACCTTTCATATGGAAACTATATTATCAAATCAATTGATGGTGGTAATTCATGGTTTAATGTAAATCTACCAACAGATAGTGGTAATGAGTGGGCATCATTAGCTTGGCATGCCTTGGAGGTTGAGGTTGCTCCTGATAATCCAGATAATGTATTTGTTGGAGGTTTAGAATTATATCGATCTCTTGATGGTGGTAATAGCTGGGAAAATTTATCTGATTGGGATGGAATGTATAGCGGTGGTGGAGATAGGTATGTACATGCTGATATTCATCAAGTAGCTTTTCAACCAACTAATCCAAATTTTATTGCTGTTACAAGTGATGGAGGTGTATTTTTTTCACAAAATGCTCTAGATTTAACAGATCCTATTTTTATAGAAAGAAATCAAGGATATAATACTTTGCAATTTTATACTTGTGATATTTCTCCAGAAAACAATTCAGAATATTTTGTAGGTGGGCTGCAAGATAATGGCACATTGTTATATTCTGATGATGCATTAGATATTAATGATATGGTAACCGGTGGTGATGGAGCATTTTGTTTCTTTGATGATGATGAACCATTATTAATAACCTCTACATATTATAATGCATGGTATTTTATTAATCTTGAAAATAATGATTATTCTTATGAAAATGCAAATAGTGGAATTTTCATTAATCCATCTGATTACGACAGTCAAAATAATACAATTTATGCAAATAAAGTTAGATTTAACGGTACACAATCTAATCGTATAATCAAAATATCAAATATACCATCTGATCCTACAACTCAAACAATTAATTTAAATGCAGGAACATCAGTTTATTTTTCAGCAATTAAAATATCTCCATTCTCAAGTCCTAATTCAACAACACTTTTTGTAGGAACTCAATCTGGAAGATTATATAGAATTGATAATGTAAATAGTAATCCCAATATAATAGAAATTGGTTCTAATCAATTTCCAACAGCTAACATATCCTCTTTAGATATAGGATCTAGTGAAAATGAATTATTTGTAACCTTTTCAAACTATGGAGTATCATCAATTTGGATGAGTCAAGATGGTGGAACCAGTTGGATACCAAAAGAAACTAATTTACCAGATATGCCAGTAAGATGGGGACTTATGCATCCAGATAATAGTAATTTTGCTTTAATAGCAACTGAAATAGGAGTTTGGGAAACTGCAAATTTATTAGATAATAATACAACTTGGCAGCCGTCTTCTAGCGGTCTTGCTAATGTTCGTGTGGATATGTTAAGTATTAGAGAAAGTGATAATATGGTTGTAGCAGCTTCTCATGGAAGAGGATTATTTTATGGTATTTTTGAAGCAGAAACCAATATTAATGGAGATTTAAATACTGATGGTAATTTAAATATTCTTGATGTCGTCATTTTAGTCAATTTAATACTTGACAATGAATACAATTTACTTGCAGATTTAAATGAGGATGGTTTAAATAACATCCTTGATATAGTGCAACTTGTAAATATTATTTTAGATTAACTTAATTTTGAGTATGCTATTGATTTATGTTAATATTATTGGATGGTTAGGATTCTTTTTTATTATTTGGGGATATTATTTGAATTCTAAAAAACAAATTAATTGCTTCTATAGTTGGGCAATTGGAAATATTATATTTATTATATATGCATATTTAGTTAATTCTTATCCAATGTTATTTATGAGTTTTTTTACCTTAATAATGAATTTTTATGGTTATAAAAAATGGGAAAACAATATATAAGTTCTTAATTCTAAATAAAAATATAGATATAGAATAAATAAATGATTTGGAGATAAAATGAATATAGAAATTACTGCAAGAAATTTCACTCCATCAAAAGAGTTGAAAGAAATTATCAAAGAAAAATTGCTTAAGTTGTTAAAGTATGATTCTGATATAAGTTTTTCTAAAGTAGTGCTTCATAAAGAGTCTAGAGCAGAAAAAGTAGAGTTGATTTTAACATCAAAAAAAAATAAATATATAACAAAATGCTATTCTTCTGTATTTGAAAAAACTTTAGCTAAAGCAATTAATAATATAAAAGTTCAAATTCAAAAAAAGAGTATATAGGAATATCAAAAAAAATATTAGATTATATAAAATGAAAAATTTTATTGCAATATTATTGTTAGGATCATTATTCAGTCAGTATGATATAGAAGGAAGATGGCATTTAGTTGGATATGAAGATGCTGTAATGTATCAGTTTGAAAATGGTTATAGATATTCAATATACAGTATTGACGGAAACTTTGGTGGGCTAGAAGATGCTGGAGGTTCTCCTAATCCTTACATAGTTGAAGGTAATACTATTACTATAAATTTATTTTTTGGAACTATTCTTAATGCTGAATTGAATTATACTTGCAATGGCCAAGTTGTTGAATTGTTAGATATTCCTTCTGGTATGCCTATATCAATACTGTTTAGAGAAGGCTATGATTATGATGATAGTGTAGAATGTCAAGAATGTTATGACTTTTCAAATATAGATTTTGGTTTTTGTGAAATGATTCTAGGAGTTGGATTTAAAAATAATGAATGTAATTATATTTCTGGTTGTAGTGAAGTAAATAATGGCATTGATTATTCAGGTTATTTTTTTGATAGTATTGAAGAATGTGAAGAAAGTTGCAATCAAAATCAATGTCAAGATGGTTATATTGAAATTAATGATTTATGTTTCCATTATGGTGATATTTCTATAATACAACAAATGATTGATAATAGTTATCAAAGTAATATCGATTTAGATTGTTATGAAGATTCTATATACTGTGGTTCTCCTAACCCTTTTATGGATACTCAGGATAATTGGGGTTCAATTGGCTACGATGGATTTAGTTATAATATTGAAGAAAATGAAGAGAATGGCATTGTAGAACCTCTTGAGCTTGGTATACAAGAATGGGAAAATGGACGTTTAACAAGTTTGATGTGTGGGGCATATATTTATTGTCAATTATCTGGTCCAATTCCAAATAATATTAGTGATTTAACTGAATTGGAAACCTTTAGAGTCGAAGGAAATTATTTAAGTGGTTATATACCTGATTCAATTTGTGATTTAGATGTTAATTTTAATGATTACTTAGCATTTGATGTTAGTTATAATCAGTTATGTGCACCGTACCCAGGCTGTATCAACTCAGACCAAGAATTCTGGGGCCAATATGATGGTGAATGTTTTAACCTAGGAGACTTAAATACTGATAATATTATTAATGTTTTAGATATAGTCCAGATAGTAAATTTAATTCTTAATAGTGAATATGATATAATTGGAGATTACAATGAGGATGGATTTTTAAATGTTATAGATGTTGTTCAAATTATAAGTATAATTTTAAATTAATTATATTTTACAAATATAAATAAATTTTAAAGCCTCTTTTGTAGAGGCTTTTTTATTATGTAAATTATAATTAACAATTGAGGTGATAAAATGCAGAGTGTAATACTTACAAAATATGGTGCTCCTGAAGTACTTAAGGTTAAAGAATTAAATGATATTGAACCTGGGAGTGGTCAAGTTAGAATAAAAGTTCATTATGCTGGAATTAATTTTGCAGAAATTATGGCTAGAATGAAGCTATATCCTGGAGGACCTAAACCAGGTGGTATATTAGGTGGTGAGGTTAGCGGAGTTATTGATAAACTTGGTGATAATGTTAAAGGATTAAATATTGGTGATAAGGTTATGGGGCTTACTTTAGGTGGAAGCTATACATCTCAAACATGTATAGAAGCCAATTCAATTATACCTTTACCTGATAATTTTAATCTTGATGAAGCAGCAGCTTTTCCTGTAACATATATTACTGCATATATGATGATGTTTGATTTAGGTAATTTGCAGGATGGTGATACATTTTTAATTCATGGTGCTGGTGGTGGTGTAGGAACAGCTGCAATTCAATTAGCTAAAACAAAAAATATTAAAATAATTGGAACTTCTTCTTCTTGGAAACACGATAAGCTTACTAAAATGGGAGTAGATAAATGTATTGATTATAATAAATCCAATATTGAAAAAGAAATTATGGATTTTACAAATGGTAAAGGCGTTGATCTTATTATTGATCCAATAGGAGCAAAAAATTGGAAAACAAGTTATAAAGTTTTATCAAAAATGGGCAAGCTCATTATTTATGGCGATCAAAATCTTGTAAAAGGAGATAAGCTAAAACCAATGGTGGCTCTTAAAGAGATGTATTCAATGCCTAAATACAAGCCAATGGATTTAATGGCTAATAATAAAGCTGTAATGGGTTATCATCTGGGTAGATTTAAAGGTCATGAATGGAAAGTGAAAAGATCCATTGATAATTTAATTAAGTTAGTTAAAGAATATGATTTGCATCCTGTAGTTGATAGTAAATTCTCATATCAAGATGCTTCAAAAGCTCATAGACATATTCAAGATAGAAAAAACTTTGGAAAAGTATTATTAGACTTTACAACTATTGAATAAAAAATATCCTTTCCATAGATTTTTAGTAAGAAAGCCTCTTTTAAAGAGGTTTTTTTATATTTATATTATTGTATGAGAAATTTTTTATTAATTATTTTTATATCTGTTGCTTTTCTAAATGATTTTGATCAATTGTATTTTGGAAGTGATGATGCATTAGATATTATGACATGGAATATTGAATGGTTTCCTAAAAATGGGAATACTACAGTTGGTAATGTTTACGAAATTATTCAAGCATTAGATATGGATGTGATAGCTATGCAAGAATTAGATGATACAGATTCTTTTGATCAAATGATTATGCAGCTTAATGAATATGATGGTTATTATGAATCATCTTGGTTTGCTGGCCTAGCATATATTTATAAAACTGATGTAGTTGAAATAAATAATATATATGAAATATATACTACTTCACCATATTGGAATGCTTTTCCGAGATCTCCTATGGTTATGGATATGGATTTTATGGGTGAAAATTACATTATTATTAATAATCATTATAAATGTTGTGGAGATGAATATTTAAATCTTAATGACGATGGAGATGAAGAAAATAGAAGATATATGGCTAATATGTTGTTAAAAGAATATATTGAAAATTTTTTTCCAAATAAGAATGTTATTTTACTTGGTGATTTGAATGATAATTTATCAGATTCTCAAAATAATAATGTTTTTCAAATGTTTCTCGATGATTCAGATAATTATTTATTTGCAGACTATGATATTGCTTTTAGTAGTAATACAAATTGGTCTTATCCCAGTTGGCCATCACATCTTGATCATATATTAATTACTGATGAATTGTTTGATGTGTTAGATAATGTTGAAACAATCAAAATTGATTATTTTATGGATGGAGGTTTTAGTGATTATGATTATAATATTTCTGACCATAGACCTGTTGCAATAAAAATTTCCAGTAATAACAACTATGTTATAGGTGATGTTAATCAAGATAGTTTAATTAATGTTTTAGATATTGTATTAGTAATTGATATAATCTTAAATGGTGGTAATCAATTCAATATATTAGCAGATTTAAATGAAGATGGCATAATTAATGTTATTGATGTAGTACAATTAGTTAATGAAATTATTAACTAAATAAAGATATATTTTTAATAGTTGTATTAACATAGCTCCTCTTTAATCCATATGTAAAAAACTGTAAAACTACTAGTTCTTCAGATGCTTATTTTTGTATTTTTATATTATGAAAAAATATCTATTAGTCTTGATTGTAAATTTATTATTCAGTGATGTTCCTGATAAGCGAATTGTAGCAGAATGGGAATCTGCAATTGGGACTATGATAAGATGGCCTTTAGGAATCCCATCTGATTTAGTTGTTGAGTTAGCTTCAGATGATATTTTATATGTTCTTGTTGAAACAGCTAATCAACAAAATCAAGCAATCAATAGTTTTAATAATACTGGAGTAAATATATTTAATGTAGTATTTATAAATACTGACACATATAGTCATTGGACTAGAGATCATGGTCCTCAGTTTATTATTGGAAATGATTATTGGAAAGTAGTTAATCAGCAGTTTAATGGATATCCTGAAGAAATTGGATGTAGTAATAATATATTTTCAGAATCAGAAAATCAATCACTATCAAGGCCTTTAGAATCAGTATTTAGAGGTTGGGAAGAAGATGACAATACTAATATTGATTTTGCAAATCAATTAAATTGGGATATAAAAAATTTACCATTGTATTGGACTGGTGGAAATTTCATGACTGATGGTTATGGAATGGGTTTTTCAACTCAACTAATGGTGAATGAGAATAATATAAGTAATAATGATTTCCAACAAATTGTTAGAGATGAATTATATTTATCTACTTATCATATTTTTAATAACCCAAATGAATCAAGCATTCAGCATATAGATTGTTTAGCTAAATTAGTTGGGCCTGAAACAATTATCATTAAACAAGTATCACAAAATAGCCCTGAGTATCAATGTATTGAGGATTTCGCTGATTCATTTTATCAATTAAATACTTTTTATGATAGACCTTTTAATATTCATAGAATTTATTGTCCTGAAATTAATGGCGGATGGTGGGAGGTTAATCCAGTAGCCGCATATACTAATTCTTTGATTATAAATAATAAAGTATTAGTTCCTCAATATGGTATTGAAGAAGATGTGCAAGCTATAGATACATATCATCAAGCAATGCCTGGCTATGAAATAATTGGTTTTGATGATTTTAATGGAAGTCCATGGTATGCAGAAGATGCTTTACATTGTAGGACAATGGGAATTTTTGATCCTGGAATGATGCATGTTTCACATAGGGCTATTAGGTCAGATGAATTTGCTAATAATGAAATGTTTTTTGTTGAAGCAGAGATTATTGACTACGGTAATAATAGTCAAGGTTTAGATTCAGTAAAATTATATTGGAAATATAGTAATGAAGATGGGCCCTATAATGAAATTATGTTAGAGTTTATTGATAACAATTTATATAGATGTCCTTTACCATTATTAAATTCTAACTCATCTGTAAATTATTATATTCAAGCAACTAATTTAAATGGTAAGTATTCTTCACATCCAAATGCAGGATGGCATGTTTTTAATACTTTAGATTTAATATTAGGTGATTTGAATTATGACAATGCGATTAATATTCAAGATATAGTATTAGTTGTTAATTTAGTTTTGATTGATGAATATAATTATTTAGCAGAT
>MDTC01016018.1_pt1 | contig 11226 bp, 9 predicted proteins | sample 811181 | NCBI WGS metagenome assembly MDTC01 (sample SAMN05326644, study PRJNA326480) | marine metagenome | isolation source: seawater | place: Pacific Ocean: North | collected 2011 | reverse complement strand
TGCTTAATGAGCAGGTTTTTGGTAAGGGTTTTTTGGAACTAACTGGTTATTCAAGCCCGTTATTAATAAGATAATTTTTTTTTTAGTTATAATACAAGTATGAATTCAAATATATTTAACACCAATAATTATTTCTGTGAAGTGGAAGCTGAGCCTTCTTATCTAGAAACTCATTCATCGCCTGAAGCTGATCAGTATGTTTTTGCCTACACCATCAGAATTTTAAACACAGGAGAACACACCTTCAAATTGGTAAGCAGACACTGGGAAATCGTTGATGCTAACGGAGAAACTCAAGAGGTTAGGGGAGATGGAGTTGTTGGACAACAACCCATTCTGGAGCCTGGAGAGGGTTTTGAGTACACGAGTAGTGCAATTATTTCAACTCCAGTAGGAACAATGCGAGGCAAGTATCAAATGGTTGCTGAGGATGGCACACCGTTCGACGCTGAAATCCCTGAATTTCATCTACAAATTCCCAGAACACTTCACTGATAATTTTTACTCACCTCTGAAAGTTTCATTCTTGAAATACAACTGTGAGTTTTGCCAATTTTTTTTAAAATGACTGCACAATTAGCTTAGACGGTATTTTACTTTTATATTAATCAAATTAATTTCATAAATTAATAATTTAATTCATTGTTTATAATGAACCACTTACGACTTATTAGAAGGCATAATAGATAATTGTCATATGCTTTCATAAGAATCGCAATTTAGATTTCAATTGTTACAAGTAAAATTATTTTGATTTAAAGTTAAAATTATTAAATGATTATTCCATTGTTTCCACTTGAGTCAGGCTTGTTTCCCGGCGGATTAATATCTCTAAGAATTTTTGAGATCAGATATTTGGAAATGATTAAAAAAGCAATTAAAAATAAAAGCTCTTTTGGGTTGGTTATGTTAAAGAAAGGAAATGAAGTGAGAAAAGCTGGTGTGTTGGAGGAGTTTATGCCAGTAGGTACAATCGCCGAAATTATTGAAATAAATACTTTACAACCCACATTAATCTTAATCAGATGTTTGGGAAAAAAAAGATTTCGTTTATCAAGCCATGAAAGAGTGAAATATGGTCTTTGGCAGGGTGAGGTAGAAATCATTGAAGATGATGTTGTTACTAAAATACCACCCAACTTGCAATCTGTAGCTGACTCATTGGGAAAATTCATTTCTTCAATGCAGCAAAGAGGTCTTTCACTAGATAAAATGCCAATTCAACCGCCGTTTCGTTTGACTGAAAGTGGATGGGTTTCTAATAGATGGGCTGAGTTACTATCAATAAACGTTTTTTCCAGACAAAAACTACTAGAGGAGAGGTGTCCAAATATTCGCTTGGAGAAAGTTGCTGAATATTTATCTAATTCGCCTGGATCTAACAGATGATAAATCACGAAGTATTTAGATTGGAATATTTAATCAATGGAATTATCATTATTTCAGTTTTGGAAATCGTTTTTCTATGCATTTTTCTAAAAAAATTGAGAACAATTATTAAAAATCAGGTTTTTTTTTAAACATTTTTGCAGGAATATTTTTACTAATGGCTTTTGTAATTGAAATTAATGAACAACCGTTTATTTATTCAGTATCATTTTTGTTTTTTTCTGGTTTGTGCCACCTAAGATGTCTAATTAAATTTTTAAAGGAGCCTAAAAACCATGATTGATCGCACTCAATGAGCAAGCCCTTTCCGTTTTCAGCAATTGTTGGACAGGATGAGATGTCATTAGCCTTAATGCTTGTTGCAATTGATCCGTCAATTGGAGGAGTGTTAGTTCTTGGGGACAGAGGGACAGGCAAGTCTACTGCAGTTAGAGCTCTTGCAAATATACTTCCGCCATTAAGGGTTGTAAAAGGGTGCTGTTATAACTGTAACCCTGGTAATGATTCAGATTTTTGTGATGATTGTTTAAAACGAATTTCACAAAAAAAATTAACAGGTCAGCAGAAATTACACAGTGAAAAAATACCAGTGCCGGTAGTAGACCTCCCGCTTGGCGTTACGGAGGACAGGGTAGTTGGATCATTAAACATGCAAAGTGCTTTAACAGAGGGTATTAAAAAATTTGAACCTGGTCTATTGGCTGAAGCTAATAGAGGTTTTCTCTATATTGATGAAGTAAACCTTCTTGAAGATCACTTGGTTGATTTGCTAATAGACGTAGCTGCATCAAAAGAAAATATAGTTGAAAGAGAGGGGTTGAGTCTAACTCATCCTGCAAATTTCGTATTAGTTGGAAGTGGTAATCCAGAGGAAGGAGATTTAAGGCCCCAATTACTCGATAGGTTTGGATTTTCGGTGGAGGTAACAACACCTACAAATTTAAACGAGAGGGTGGAGGTGATAAAAAGAAGGCAAGCCTTTGATTTAGACTACGATGCGTTTTTGTCCTCATGGGCTGAATCAGATCTAAAGCTTAGCAAAAAAATTGATCTCGCAAGAAAAAGGTTATCAAAAGTATTGATTCCAGATGATATTTTGGAATCAATGTCAGAATTATGCATTTTCCTAAAAACTGATGGGTTACGAGGGGAGCTGACACTGTCAAGGGCGTCATGTGCTCTTGCTGCCTTTGAAAGGAATTCGAAGGTTAAGATTTCCCATATAAAGCGTTTAGCTAAAATTTGCCTTAGGCACAGATTAAGGAGAAACCCATTGGATGATACGAGTTCTACCGTGCGCGTTGAAAAGGGCATAACTCAAATACTGGGTAGCTAGACTTTTGATTAACTCCGACCAAGAAATTAAAACTGCAGCAATTATTTTTTCAATCGATCCTTGGGTGCTGGGCGGTATTTGTATTAAAACGAATGATAATGTTTTAAAAAAAAACTGGCTAAATTTCTTAAAAAAAATTTTTCCAGCGAATTTTCCAAACTTACAAAATATTCCTTTTAATATTGAACTTGATTCTTTAGTTGGGGGAGTTGATATCACCAATTCAATTACAGCTGGAACCTTGGTGAAAAAAAAAGGAATTTTTAGTAAAACTCAAAAGCAAATTTTTGTTTTAAAACATGCCAACCAATTAAATAACGAAGTTGTAACTTGTATTTGTAAAAAAATGGATTCAGAATTACCAAGTGAAAATTCTCCTCCCGCGCAAAAAACTACTTTTATTTCATTTGACGCATCCACAGCCGATTGTGAAGAAGAGGAAATGGTAACCATTAACAATTCGCTTATGGATCGTTTTGGAATAGTGCTTAACTTTCCAATTTACAGTTCAAAAAAAAATTTTGATTGGAATTTCGCGCCTCCTTCAAAAAGAAAATTAATTAAAGCGCGAGATTTATTACCCAATATAAGATTAAGTGATGATAACTTGCAAACACTTGCTGCAACAAGTTTGGTGCTTGGCATTCAAAGTCTAAGGCCAGTGATTTTTGCAGCTAATACTGCGAGAGTTGTTGCTGCATACGCGGAGAGATCAGAACCCAATAATGAAGACATCAGCCTTGCAGTTCGACTAGTGTTGTTACCTCGAGCTACTCAATTACCTGATCTTAACGATTATGATAACGACAGCGATAATCAGGACAACGAAGATAACACAGATGAAAGTGATGACCTACAATCAAAGGAAGAAGAAACTAAAAATAACAAACCTATAAATGAAAAAGAGTCTAAATCAGGTGAGGAGAATGAAAATTTAGACTCAAATATTTCAAACAACTCGGATGATAAAACTGTTGAATCTGTTGAATCCAAAATACCCACAGATCTTTTAAATGAGTTAGCAAAAAGCGAGATTAATTTTTCCAATTCTAAAAAAGAGGGCGGAGGAAAAAGAGGAATTGAGGTTCAAAATAAAATTGGCAAAGGGCGATTTTTTGGATCAACAAAGTCAAAGCCTGGTCAAAGAAACAGACTTAATTTACTCGAAACAATTAAAGCATCAATACCTCATCAAAATATTAGAAAGAATAATTCTTATTTCAAAAAAAAATTATTTATCAGCATACAACCAGAAGATTTTCGTGTTTATAGAAGAAAAAGTCGTCGACTCATTACAACAATTTTTTTGGTAGATGCCTCAGGATCATCAGCAGCAAATAGATTAGGTGAAGCTAAGGGGGCTGTAGAATTATTACTATCAGAATGCTATGTAAGAAGAGATAGGGTGGCTGTTATGACATTTAGAAATACAGAAAGCGAATTAGTTTTACCGCCAACAAGATCTCTAGTTAGAGCAAAAAAAACACTAGTTGGTCTACCAGGAGGCGGAGGCACGCCTTTGTCTATTGCGCTGGATAATTGTAAAATTCTGATTCAAAATTTATTGTTTGAAAACCAGACACCCGTTCTAGTTTTGCTTACTGATGGAGGCGCTAATGTAGATAAAGCTGGAAAAGGGGGAAGAATGCAAGCTCATTTGGATGCGCTACAAAGTGCTATAAGTATAAAGAATTTAGATATTAAAAGTATTTTCATCGATACTAGTATTGTTCCAAATGAAAAAGCTGTTGCTATTGCTACCTCGATGGGAGCCAGATATTGTCCTTTGCCAAAAGCGAATTCATCCAAAATAATTGAAAAAATTACAACTCATTAAACGCCGTTAGTATTTGAGAAGATATTTTTTTGGGGTAAGTTTCGTGCATTAAATGTCCTCCAGTGTTCTCAATAATCTTCGAGTTGGGAAAATTTTGTACAATTATCGCTTTTAGTGGATTTATCTTTACCCAAGGATCCTCTTTACCAACAATAAATGTAGTTTTGGTTTTTAAATCATTAGACTTGCCAAGTAAATTAAGCAAATTAGTTGAAGCCATGAACTTAACTGCGCCTTTAACGTGTTTATCTTGCGAGAAGATTTTTTTGTATAGTTTTTTTTGATTAAAATCTAATTTAGATCCGGTTGATATCAACAAATTTTCTACTAATGAAGTATTCTGGGTAGTAAATGATAAAAATGAGGTAAAACCCTTTGATGCCACTAAAGGACTTACCCAGGGATTCAAAAAGAAATTGTAAGATATTGGTGGCGGTACTAATGATGGGTTTAAACCCACTAACCCAGCGATTTGTTGAAGATTATTATCAATTGATAATTCGATTGCGACTGCAGCCCCGGCAGAATGTCCAATTACTAAATTTATTTTATTTATATTTAAAACTATTAAAAGTTTTTTTAAAAGCAAGGCAATTCCAGACAGAGAATAGTCGTTATTGCTGCGCTCTTCAGTGAATCCGTGACCGGGTAAGTCAATTAAGATCAAATCTGCTTTGTTATGAAGGTCCTCCACCATTCCATACCATGAATGTACGGCTCCCCCAGTTCCATGAATGAGTAAAAAAAGTGGGCGATTACGCTCAGATTGGTTTTTAAAAATTTGTACATGCCACAAAAAGTCATTAGTTTTAACCATCTTACTGTTTTCTCTGAAAGGCCAATCGGCTGGAACTTGGCTTTCACTCGGATTAAAACTATTTTTATGGTTGATCATGTGAAGATTTTATTAATAAAAAATTTGTGTCATAAGTAAATATTGATGTACATTATTTAATGTCAATTATAATTGACATAATGCAAATTTCTTTTTTTTAATTTTTAAGTTGGTAGTTTGGAGAAAAAAATGAATGCTGAGTCGCTTTTAGAGTCTTATCTTTATAAAAGTATTAAAAATTGTGAGAATAAAAATTCCCCACCTCGTTTAATTTCGGCTATTCATCATGCAGTCTTTCCCGGAGGAGCGAGAATTCGTCCAAGATTATCCTTAGCGGTAGCTCAAGCATGTGGAAACGATGAGCCAGATTTTGCCTTAGCCACTGCATGTAGCGTAGAGTTTTTGCACTGCGCTTCACTAGTTCATGATGATTTACCTTGCTTTGACAATGCTGATTTCAGAAGAGGAAAGCCGTCCGTGCATAAAGCTTTTGATGAGCGGATTGCAGTTTTAACAGGAGATGCCTTAATCATTCTTGCTTATAGAGTGGTTGCTTCAGCTTCAGTAAAAGATAAAAATCGGTTGGCAGATGTGCTTCAGTGTATTTCTAATGGAGTTGGTGCGCCTGAAGGAATTGTTGCAGGACAAGCTTGGGAGTGCGAATCGAAGGCAACTTTGCGACAATATCAAAAGGCTAAAACAGGTGCGTTGTTTTATGCGGCAACACTTTCAGGAGCCATAGCATCAGGAGATTTGTCAAATGATTGGGGGCTTCTTGGGGAGGTTTTAGGAGAAGCTTATCAAGTTGCTGATGACATCAGAGATGTTATTGCTAATCCAACTGAACTGGGTAAGCCTACTGGTCAGGATGAAAGTTTGGGTAGAATGAGTTCTGCAAAAGAACTAGGACTGTCAGGAGCTGTTAATTATTTTGATGATTTGATAAATAAAGCTGTTTTAGCTGTCCCAGATTGTAAAGGCGCTGGCAAATTGAAAAAGTTAGTTCAAGCAGAGTCGCAAAGACTAGTTCCAAAAAAAGGACCTATGCGGGTTTCAAGGTCAATTAAAAGTCCCTCAAGAGTTATCTTCCCAGGTTGAAGAATTTTTTTTAGATAATTTCAGTGATTGGCTTTGACCGTTTTTGGTTTAGTAAAATTCGTGATCGAATATTACTAAACGATCGATTTAGAAGTTTCATAGAAAGTTCAATTATCTTTAAGCCTTTTATCAGGGCTCAAGCTAATGAGATTTTTGATTTGGTATCAGGTTTTGTTTATTCTCAGATTCTTTATGCGTGTGTTTCTTTGGATTTGTTTGAAAAATTAAGACATGGCCCAATTACCCTTGAGACATTATCTAAAAGTTGTGGTATTAAATTTTTAGAGATGAAAAGATTGATTGATGGTGCCGCAGCGCTTGGGTTACTTGAAAAAAGACAAGAGGGTTTCATTGGTTTGGGTTATAAAGGTGTTGTAATTTTAACTAAACCTTCAATATCTGTATTGGTAAAACACCATTCGACCTTGTACGAGGATTTGATCGATCCGGTAAAAATTCTCAAAGGAAAGGACAAATCAACTTCTCTTGGAAATTTTTGGCCTTATGCGCAAGATCACCAAAATGATACTTCACAAATTTCACCCGAAGTAGCAAGAAGATATAGTGATGTCATGTCAATTTCTCAACCCCTGATTTCAGAGCAAATTTGCCTAACATATGCTTTCTATAAACATAAAAAGATCTTGGATTTGGGTGGGGGGCAAGCCACATTTGTGATAAATCTTGCAAAAAACTACCCTCAACCAAAAATGACAGTCTTTGACTTACCTCAAGTTTCGAAAATAGCCGAGGAAAAAATTTTGGAGTCCGGCTTTCAAGATCGGATCGATGTCTGTCAAGGTAGTTTTTTCAAAGATTCAATACCTAATGGTTACGATTTAGTTACTTTAATTAGAGTTTTATATGATCACTCTGATGATAATGTAAGAACTATCCTTGCTGCAGTGAAAAAATCTTTACCGCCTGCAGGCTCCCTCTTAATAGCCGAACCCATGTCAGGTATTCCAGGAACAGAAAAAATGAGTGATGCATATTTTGGAATGTATCTTTTGGCTATGGGAAAAGGGGTTCCAAGAAGTCATGACAAAATTCATAGGCTATTAAGGCAAGCAGGTTTTTCATCTACTAGGTCACTGAAGGTGACTCTTCCAATTCAAACTGGGTTGATAGTTGCTAAAGCTTAAATTTATGGGCACTGCAACAAACAAACAGATTGACAACGCATATGGAAGGAGTAGTGTTGTAACTGTAATAATTATCTGACACTTTTAATTGACAACCTTAATTTACAGTTTTATGGTTACAACATGGAATCAAATTTAAATCAAAACCCTCATTTTTCAGAAGCAGTGGTTCTTGAAAAGCCTAATAAGCTAGGTTTAAAAACTCTTCAAATGCAAGAGGTGAAATCCGATGAAATTTTGGTTGATATAGAGCATAGCGGAATCAGCACAGGCACCGAAAGGCTTTTATATGAAGGTCGCATGCCCGATTTTCCAGGTATGGGTTATCCGTTGGTTCCTGGGTATGAGTCGATTGGTACAGTTGAAAAAAGCGGATCCAAATCAGGTTTTTTACCTGGTGAGAAAGTATTCGTACCGGGTGCAAAATGTTTTGTCAATTTTAAGTCATTGTTTGGGGGAACAGCTTCTAAGTTGGTGGTTTCCTCCGAAAGAGTTTGTAAAGTTCCTGATGAGACTGGGGAGGAAGGTTCTTTACTAGCACTGGCTGCTACAGCACACCATGTTTTTTCTGATGATGCAACTTGCAAACCAAATATCATTGTTGGTCACGGTGCTTTGGGTAGGCTGATAGCGAAAATTGCTGTTCTCAAAGGAGTCATGCCAATAGTAATCGAGGCTAACAAAGAGAGAAGAAAAGGAAATTTTGAATATGAAGTAATTAGTCCTCTTGAGTCAAAAAAATTGACTGGTGGCTGTGTAGTTGACGCCAGCGGAGACTCAAGCCAATTAAATGATTTAATTAAATTTTTAAAACCTCAGGGTGAAATCGTTTTAGCAGGATTCTACGATAAACCTTTATCTTTTGATTTTGCACCTGCTTTTTTACGAGAGGCAAAAATTAGAGTTTCTGCTCAATGGACACCTAGAGACCTAAAGGAAGTCAGTGCACTTTTTACTACAAAAAAAATCAATTTCGAAGACTTGATTTCACACAGGGTCTCTGTAAATTCGATATCTCAAGCATATGAGACCGCTTTCAATGATTCGTCCTGTTTGAAAATGATAATTAACTGGAAAGGTTTGTCGTGAAAAACTCAATAGTTGGTGCAACCGATGTAAAAGAAATTAAATTGATGAGAACGAAACTATCTGAAGAAGCTGCTATTGAACCTGATCCAGTTCCAACTGGTGAAGTCAAGAAGGAAACACAAATTATCGCAATATACGGTAAAGGGGGTATTGGTAAAAGTTTTACTCTTGCAAACCTTTCATACATGATGGCTCAACAGAAGAAAAAAGTTTTACTCATAGGTTGTGATCCGAAAAGTGATACTACCTCCTTACTTTTTGGAGGAAAAGCTTGCCCAACAATAATAGAGACATCATCCAAAATGAAACTAGCAGGAGATGAGGTTTCAATTGGAGATGTTTGTTTTATAAGGGATGGAGTTTTTGCTATGGAGTTAGGCGGCCCTGAGGTTGGAAGAGGATGTGGAGGACGAGGCATTATTCATGGGTTTGAAACCTTAGAAAAATTGGGTTTTCATGATTGGGGTTTTGACTATGTATTGCTGGACTTTTTGGGAGATGTTGTTTGTGGTGGGTTTGGTTTGCCGATTGCTAGAGACATGTGTCAAAAAGTGATAGTGGTGGCCAGTAACGATTTACAGTCTCTTTATGTAGCGAATAACGTATGTTCTGCAGTTGAGTATTTTAGACGTCTGGGTGGAAATGTAGGTGTAGCTGGCATGGTCATTAATAAGGATGATGGAACTGGAGAGGCTCAAGCGTTTACTAAAAAAGTCGGTATACCGGTTTTGGCTGCTATACCTGCAAATGAAGATATTCGTCGTAAGAGTGCTAGTTATGAAATTATTGGCAAACCAGACAGTGAATGGGGTTCATTATTTGGGGAATTGGCTGCAAATGTTGCCGGTGCTCCCCCAGTTCATCCAAAACCACTTAATCAGGATCAATTACTAAACCTCTTTTCCTCCGACATCACTGGTAGAGATATAGTTCTCAAACCTGCAACACAGGCTGATATGACAGGTAAGGAAGTTCAAACTAAAAAATCCTTAGAAGTAATATATGACGCTGCCTAGAAAATGAAAAAAATCGAAATTCCAATCATTCAGGACAAATCCAAACCAGTAGCAACTGAGACTACAGGATGCCATGTTGGTAAAGCTAAAATGCATGAGGCTGCAAAGTCTGCCGGAAAATCTGAAGTTTTAGAACAATATAAAAAAGACTACCCAGTGGGGCCGCATGATCAACCTCAGAGCATGTGTCCTGCCTTTGGTTCTCTGAGAGTTGGCCTCAGAATGCGAAGAACAGCAACTATACTTTCGGGTTCTGCTTGTTGTGTTTACGGGTTAACTTTTACATCTCATTTTTACGGTGGACGAAGAAGTGTTGGTTATGTTCCTTTTAATTCTGAAACTTTAGTAACAGGAAAACTTTTTGAGGATATTAGAGAAGCAGTATACAAACAGGCCGATCCAAAGCTTTATGATGCTGTAGTAATTATTAATCTTTGTGTACCTACTGCAAGCGGCGTCCCTCTTCAGTTGCTACCAAAAGAAATTAATGGAGTTCGAATTATTGGAATAGATGTTCCTGGTTTTGGCGTTCCGACTCATGCAGAGGCAAAAGATATATTAGCAGCAGCAATGCTTAAAGTTGCCCGTTCTGAAATTGAAATGGGTCCTGTTGCTTCTCCAAGGCAAAAACAATCAGATATGCCGTCAGTGACTTTATTGGGTGAGATTTTCCCGGTTGACCCAATTAGTATCTCGATGATGCTAGAAAAAATGAATTTGTCAGTCGGTCCAGTCGTTCCAACTAGGGAATGGAGAGAACTTTATTCGGCATTTAATGGTTCTGTAATAGCCGCATTACATCCTTTTTATTCTGCTTCTGTTAGAGAATTTGAAGCAGCGGGAAGACCAATAGTTGGTTCAGCTCCAGTAGGCGTTGATGGAACAGAGAACTGGCTTGAAAAAATTGGTGCAGCAGCAAATGTTGAAAGAAAAAAAATAGATGCTGCCAAAAATAGCATTCTTCCACTAATAAAGAAAAATCTTGAAAAAAATAAAATTAAGGGTCGAATCACTCTCAGTGGTTATGAGGGTTCTGAATTGATTGTTGCAAGATTACTTATAGAAAGTGGAGCAGATTTAAAATATGTCGGCACTGCCTGTCCTAAAACAAGATTTTCTGAAGATGATTATAAATGGCTAATTGATAGAAATGTGCAGGTCAAATATCGAGCCTCTTTGGAAGATGACCTTGCCGCTATGAAAGAATATGACCCTGATATCACAATAGGAACAACCCCAATAGTTCAAGCTGCAAAACAAATTGGAAAGCCAAGTTTATATTTTACAAATTTAATTTCAGCTAGACCCCTTATGGGTCCTGCTGGAGCTGGATCAATAGCACAAGTTATTAACGGAGCCATAGCCAATAAAACTAGATTTGACAAGATGAAAGAATTTTTTGGTGGTGTTGGTCAGGGTTATGGTGCAGGCGTATGGGAAGCCCCTCCGGTTGATCGCCCAGAATTTAGAGAGACTACTCG
>MDTC01111604.1_pt1 | contig 11227 bp, 9 predicted proteins | sample 811181 | NCBI WGS metagenome assembly MDTC01 (sample SAMN05326644, study PRJNA326480) | marine metagenome | isolation source: seawater | place: Pacific Ocean: North | collected 2011 | reverse complement strand
GTTGTTACTGCCATTGTTGAGTTTGTATTGATCCCTTGAAAGAAAGAAACAGTAAAACCGTTGTCTAACTCAGTAGATGCATTTGTATACAAATCCATATCTGCAGCAAAGTGCTTACCAGAAGCAGCTTGAGTAGTTGTGTCATCTTCAGAAGAGTAAACTACATAAGCATCACCTGATAGAGCGTACTCTACAGCGTTTGATGCAGTAGTAACTGCTAAAGACCCAGCTAAAGCTGATAGTCCGATTGTTTTTAATTTATTCATAGTACTCCTTTGTTAATATTCATATGAATGCTGCATAAATAGCGTTTTTTGACTGTAATTTGCTAAAATTTATTGATTTAACCTTAAATTTTTACCATATGTTGCAAAAAAGCAACATTTAATTTATTGTTTAATTTATTTGATTTAACAATATAACACCCTGGATATGAGTTTTCGCTTTATAAATATCTTTAAAAAAATTGTATTTTTTGCTGTAATTTCGTCTTTTTTAAGCGGGTGTGGTACTGGATTTTTTAATCCAGATTGGTCTGAGCCTGCCGAACCAGATGGAAAAGAAAGGGCTCGAAAAAATGTTAGAGAGGGAAAAGGGATTGATTTTGGCGTGGGCAAAAAACAAGGTGGAGATTTCTTATTTGCATCATCTAATCCAATGTGGAGAGCTTCATTAGAAACTATCGATTTCATGTCGTTATCAACAGTTGATTATGCTGGAGGATTAATAATTACAGATTGGTATAGTGACACGCAATCAGATGAATCTGTTAAAATTACAATTAAGTTTCTTGATAACGAAGTTAGAGTTGATGCAATGGAAATTGATATTCATAAGAGAATTTGTAGAGCTGCTAATAATTGTGTTATTAATAAAGTGGACACAAATCTTAGTTTTCAGATAAAAGACAAAATTCTAAAAAAAGCAGCGTTGTATGAAAAACAGCTTAAAGAAAGAAAATTAAAAAATCGTCCCAAAAAAGTTTATAAAGGCGATACAGGAAAAAATCCATAAATTTTGCTGAGTGAAAAGATATAATTTTAAAGAGATAGAACTTAAATGGCAATCTTATTGGGATAAAAATAAAACATTTAAAACTATTACTGATAAAAGTAAAAAAAAATTTTATTGCCTTGAAATGTTTCCGTACCCATCAGGAAATATTCACATGGGTCATGTTAGGAATTATACTATTGGTGATGTAATCGCCAGATTTAAATTTTTAACGGGGCATAACGTATTGCATCCTATGGGATGGGATTCATTTGGTCTCCCAGCCGAAAACGCTGCTAGAGAAAATAATTTACATCCAAAAAATTGGACTGAAAAAAATATTTCTGAAATGAAGCGTCAGCTTAAAATGTTGGGTTTGTCTATTGATTGGGATCATGAAGTTTCGACATGTGATGAAAAATATTACAAACATCAACAAGAGTTATTTATTGATTTTTTTAATAAAGGCTATGTTTCAAGAAAAGAAAATTATGTTAATTGGGATCCTGTTGAACAAACTGTTCTTGCTAATGAACAAGTAATTAATGGTCGAGGATGGAGATCGGGAGCAATAGTTGAGAGAAAAAAACTATCACAATGGTTTTTTAATATTACAAAATTTTCTGAAGATTTACTATCTGGTTTAGATCAATTAGATAACTGGCCTGACAAAGTTAAATTAATGCAAAAAAATTGGATTGGTAAATCAATAGGATGTGAGATTGATTTTGAAGTATTAAAAAAAAAACAAAAATTAAAAATATTTACTACTCGGCCAGATACTATATTTGGCGCTACTTTTTTAGCTGTTTCACCGGACCACCCTGTGTGCAAAGACTTTGAAAAGGATAAAAATTTTATAAAATTTAAAAAAGAATGTTTAAAAGTTGGTACAACCGAAGAAGCTTTGGCAAGTGCAGAAAAAATTGGATACAAAACAAATTTATTTGCTACACATCCTTTCATAAAGAATAAAAAAATTCCAATATTTGTAGCAAATTTTATTTTAATGGATTATGGGACTGGAGCTATTTTTGGTTGTCCAGCCCACGATCAAAGAGATTTGGATTTTACAAAAAAATATAATTTAGAAGTTATAGAAGTCGTTGCTGAAAATAAAAACAAACTTAAAAACTTTAATCAATTATCAGAAGCTTACACAGGCGAAGGGGTATTAGTTAATTCATCTTTTTTAAATGATTTAGATGTTAATGGCGCTAAAGAAAAAATTATCAAAGAAATAGAAAGTAAAAAAATTGGAAAAAAAAGAATAACTTTTCGATTAAAAGACTGGGGTATATCAAGACAAAGATATTGGGGTTGTCCAATTCCAATGATTCATTTAAATGATGGAAGCATTGTTCCCGTTGAAAAAAATGAGTTACCAATTAAACTTCCTGAAGATATAGATTTAAAAAAAGGTGGAAACCCTCTTGAAAGTCATCCCACATGGAAAAAAACAATACACAAAAAAACTGGCAAACCAGCGATAAGAGAAACTGATACCTTAGACACATTTGTTGACTCTTCATGGTATTTTGCAAGATTCTGCTCACCTCACAATAAGAAAGAGCCTTTCGACATTAAAGATTTAAATTATTGGATGCCAGTTGATCAATACATAGGAGGTGTTGAGCATGCTATTTTGCATCTTCTTTATTCTAGATTTTTTATGCGAGCTCTAAAAAAGAATAATAATAAAATTAATAATGAAGAACCGTTTAAAGGTTTATTTACACAAGGCATGGTTTGCCACGAAACCTATAAAGATGCTAGTGGCAAATGGTTAAACCCTGAAGAAATAGAAAAAGATAAAAATGGTAATTTAATTAAAATAAAAGACAAAACTAAAGTGATAGCTGGACCTTCGGAGTCAATGTCTAAATCAAAAAAAAATGTGATAGATCCTGAAAGCATGATTAAATCATATGGGGCTGATGCTGTAAGATGGTTTATATTATCTGACAGTCCACCAGAAAAAGATATACAATGGTCAAATCAAGGAGTAAACGCAGCCTATAAATTTCTACAAAAACTCTATAATTTAAATAATTTAATCATCAATCGTTCAGATCACAAACCATTAAAAGACGATGAATTTGAAACATCTTTTAATAGTTACGTCTTAAAAATTACAAATTTAATCAATAATTTTCATTTAAATGTGGTTGTGGCAAATGTTTATGAAATTTATAATTTAATAAATTCAATTTTAGCAAAAGAGATAAGTAACGCATGTTTAAAAAGAAATTTTATTAATTTAATGAAAATCTTAATTCCATTCACACCTCATCTAGCCCATGAATGTTTGGAGCAGTTAGGCGAAAAAGACGTTGATAATTGGCCTAAAATAAATAAGAAATTAATTACAGCTCAAAAAATAAAAATTGCTATACAAATCAATGGAAAAACAAAAGAAATAATTGAGGTAAAAGAAAATTTATCAGAAAAAGATTTGGTTATAGAAAGCAAAAAAAATGCTAAGATTAAAAAAAATTTAGTAGACAAAAAAATAATTAGAACAATCTATGTCAAAAATAGAATTATAAATTATTTAATAAAATAAAATTTTATGAAAATTAAAAATTTTTTAAACATTATTCTGATTTCATCTGCTTTATTCATTTTTTCTTCTTGCGGATATAAAAATGTTAATCTCCAAAATAAAAACAATATAAGTATTAATGAAATTAAAATATCAGGAAACAAAAAAATTGGTTACATTTTAAAAAATGAAATTCTTTTAATCTCATCCGATCAAGGAAGTAATAAATTAAATTTAAATTTAAAAATAGATAAAACAAAAACAATTAACGACAAAAATACGAGTGGAAAAATAACAAAGTATGACCTTAATCTAAATGTGGATATTTTTATAGAAAACTTAAATAAAACAAAAACAACAAACAAAAACTTTTTTAAATCAGTTAGTTTTGATGTATCAAAAAAACATTCTGATACAATCAATAATGAAAAAAATAATACTAAGAATTTAACAAATCAAATGGCTGAAGAAATAGTAAATTATTTAAGAATTTATTCTAGAAATTAAATGATTTTAAAAAGTTACATAGTAGAACAAAATTTTAATGATATAGTAAAATATAAATCTGTATTATTTTATGGTGAAAATAATGGAATTAAAGACGATCTCAAAGAAAAAATAATAGAAACAAATAAAAATGCTGAAATAGTTAATTTATTTCAAGATGAAATAATTAAAAACAATAACGTTCTTTATAATGCAATAAATAACTCATCTTTATTCGCTTCGGAAAAAATCATTTTTTTATACGAAACATCAGACAAAATTTTTAATCAAATAAATGAATGTATTGAACTTCTTACAAAAGAAATAAAAATTTATATATTTTCAAATAATCTAGATAAAAAATCTAAGTTAAGAAATTTTTTTGAAAAAGATAATGGATGTGGAATAATTCCTTGTTATCAAGACAGCGAAAAAACGTTGTTAAATTATATAACTTCCAAACTTAAAAAATATAAAGGATTAACACCTGAAATAGTAAATATTATTTTAAATAATTCTAATTTAGACAGAAAAATTGTGAAAGATGAAATAGTTAAAATTAAAAATTTCTTTTATGAAAAAACAATTAAGAAAGAAGAATTGCAAGAATTGTTAAATATTAAAATAAATAATAATTTTCAACAAATTAGAGATGCGGCACTTATTGGTGATAAAATTGGAGTAAATCGATTAATTGGCGAAATTGAGTTTACACCAGAAGAAATTTTTTTTTATCTTAACCAAATAAATAGCAGAGTAATCAAACTGTTAGAAATTAAAAACATAAATATCAATATAAAAAATGAAGAATTAGCTATGGATAACATGAAACCTAAAATTTTTTGGAAAGATAAACCAATTTTTAAACAACAACTAAAAAAATGGAATAAATCAAGTTTGGAAGAAGTTTTAAAAAAAATTGGTAAAACAGAATTGTTAATGAAAACTAATTCCTATTTAAGAAACGATCTTTTAATAAAAGATTTAATAATAAAAATATGCGGTCAAGCCTCTAGTTTTGCTTAAGTAAATTAGATATAAGCTCGAATTGATCAAGATTCTTATATTGAATTGTAATTTTACCAGAATTATTTTTTTTGTTTGATATCAAAACTTTTAATCCAAGATTTTCTTCTATTTTTTTTTGGATGTCTTCAATATTTGAATCTACTTGTCTAGACAGTGAAAATGGTTTTCTTTTAGATTTTGTAAGCAGCTCAACTTGTCTTGCGCTCAATTTTTTATTTACTATTTCTTCTGCTATTGATGATGCTTGGGGTAAACCAACCAAAGGTCTAGCTTGACCTGCTGTTATAACTCCGTCTCTAAGCATTGAAATTATATCTTTTGGAAGGGTTAAAAGTCTCAAAGTATTGCTTATGTGACTTCTGCTTTTAGACATAAATTTTGAAATTTTTTCATGATCATAGCCAAATTCTTTTCTTAATCTTTCGTATCCTTTGGCTTCCTCTATAACGTTTAAATCTTCTCTTTGAATATTTTCAACAATTGCAACTTCCAAAGATTCATTGTCATTAAGATTCAAAACTACAATTGGAATTTCATGTAGACCTGCACGTTGTGCTGCCAACCACCTTCTCTCTCCAGCTACAATTTCATATCTTCCAGGATCAGTTTTTTCTTCTCTTACTATTATGGGTTGTATTAACCCATTTTGTTTTATTGATTCTGCTAATTCATTTAGTTTTTCTTCATTAAAAATAGACCTGGGTTGAAATTGGTTTCGATTTAAATCGCTTATTAGTGCATATTTTTGTGTTGTTTTTTTTTCTTTTTTTATTTTTATTTCTTCAACATTTGCGTCGCCGAATAAAGCTGATAAACCTTTTCCCAATCCTTTCTTTTTCATAAAGTATTTCCTAAATTATTATTTTTTTGATTTAAAAATTCTTCAGCTAAATTAAAATATGATTTACTTCCTAGACAGCTTTTGTCGTAAATTACGCAAGGTACTCCATGTGATGGAGCTTCGGACAGTCTAACATTTCTTGGTATGACCGTTTGATAAACTTTTTCTTTGAAATATTTTCTTGCTTCATCATCAACCTGAGATGACAACTTGTTTCTTTTATCAAACATAGTAAGCAAAATTCCTCTGATTTTTAATTCAGGATTAAGTTTAACTTTAATTCTTTCTATAGTTTTTACCAGTTGAGTGATTCCTTCAAGTGCAAAAAATTCTGTTTGGAGAGGAACTAATAATTCATCTGCAGCGACTAATGACATTATTGTTAAAAGACTGAGTGACGGAGGACAGTCTATAAAAATATTTTCATACTTAGATAAAAAATTATTTTCCTCACTTCTTAAAATTTCTTTTAAAATAAAAGCTCTGTTAGCATCATTAGCGGTTTCCACTTCTAAACCTGAAAGATTTACATTTGAACCTATTAAATCTAATCCGCTTACACTGCTAGATTGAATAGCTTCTTGAAAGCTTATTTTGCCTATTAGAAGATTATATATATTTTTTTCTTCATTATTACTTGATTTACCTAGTCCTGTAGTAGCATTTCCTTGTGGATCAAGATCTATTACCAATATTTTTTTCTTTTTTTGGGCTAAAGCTGTGGCCAAATTGATCACAGTCGTAGTTTTACCAACGCCACCTTTTTGATTTATAACTGACAATATAGATTTATTCATTTTTTTTATTAATATCGACTATTAAAATTTTAGATTCATTATTTGTCATACTTTTTACCAATCTATACTTATAAATCATATCCTTGGAAGCATTATTTATATCTTTCTGTGCATTCTTTCCTTTTAAAACTATTAATTTATGAGGATTTTTAATTATTTCACGTGAAATTCTTAATAATTCTGGTAGTTTTTTAAATGCTCTAGAAACAAAATAATCACTATCTAATTTATGGTAATGATAATCATTATCGTATAAGTTGCATTTAATATCTAATTTATACAACATTTCATTGATAAAATTACATTTTACTTTTGATTTTTCATATAATTTCACGTGAAATTTGTTATTTTTATTAAATATAGCAATTACAATACCTGGAAAACCAGCCCCTGAACCTAAATCTGATAGTGAATAATTTCCATTAAAATCAATAAATTTAACAATTTGTGCAGAATCAAGGATATGTCTTTCCCATATATTGTTTTCGGTTGTTTTTGAAATCAAATTATATCGCTTATTATACTCCAAAAGCTCTTCATGAAATTTATCAAGTTTTTCTATGTCTTTATATGAAAATTTAAGCTTTTTTACTAAAATTTTTTTGACTTCATCTGCTTTCATTAAGCAGATCTTCTTGCTTTTGATTTTTTAATATAGCCAAGAAGTATTATGGCAGCAGCTGGGGTTACTCCATCTATTCTAAGAGCTTGTCCTAGGGTCTTGGGTCTGATTTCTTTTAATTTAGACTTAACTTCATTAGAAAGACCACTAAATGAATCGTATTTAATTTCCTCTGGTATTAATATACCCTCGTCCTTTTTAAAAGCTTTTATGTCATGAGACTGTTTAATAAGATAACCAGAGTAATGAGCGTCTATTTCAACCTGGTTATCAATTGATGCTCCATATTGGGGTATATTAGCCCATATTGTTCTTAATTTATCTAAATTAACATTTTTTAAAGACAAAACTTCTAGACCAGATCTTTTTACTCCGTCCATAGCAATTTTAATAGAGTGTTTAGCTGCCGCATTGGGTGAAATTAAATTATTTTTTAACGCATCAATTACTTGAATTAATTTTTTTTGCTTATCCAAAAATTTTTCTTCTCTAGCTTTTTTAACTAAATTAATTTTAATTCCAAATGGAGTTAATCTTTGATCTGCATTATCTGCTCTCAGAGAGAGTCTGTATTCTGCTCTTGAAGTAAACATACGATAAGGTTCTGAAACTCCTTTTGTTATTAAATCATCAATCATAACTCCGATATAAGATTGAGATCTATCTAAAATAAATTCTTCTTCGTTCTTAACTTTTAAAGCAGCATTGACTCCAGCCATTAGTCCTTGAGCAGCAGCTTCTTCATAACCAGTTGTCCCATTTATTTGTCCTGCTAAAAATAGTGATTTTATTTTTTTAGTCTCTAAAGTTGATTTTAACTCTCTTGGATCCACATAATCGTACTCTATTGCATATCCGGCTCTTTTCATCTTAACTTGCTCTAAACCCTTGATTTTAGCTAATATTTTGAGCTGTATTTCTTCGGGAAGAGATGTTGATATGCCATTTGGGTAAACAGTGCTGTCCTTTAATCCTTCTGGTTCTAAGAAAATTTGATGTTTTTGTTTTTCTTTAAACTTAACAATTTTATCCTCTATAGCAGGACAATACCTTGGCCCTACGCCTTTGATGCTTCCAGAGTACATGGCGCTTCTTGAAATATTCTCACTAATAATTTTGTGAACTTTATTGTTGGTATAAGTTACACCGCAAGAAATTTGTCTGTTTAATAGTTTCTCGGTTAAAGAAGAAAAAAAATAAGGTTCATTATCTGCATCTTGCATTTCAATATCGTCATAGTTAATAGTTGATCCATCTAGTCTTGGAGGTGTTCCAGTTTTTAACCTTCCAATTTTCATATTAAATTTTGCTAATTGTTCACTTAAACCTGTAGATGGTTTTTCATCATATCTACCCGCTGGAATTTGTCTCTCTCCAATATGAATTAATCCGTTTAAAAAAGTACCAGTTGTTAATACTAATTGTTTGCATTTAATTTCCTTACCGCTTTGACAAACAAAGCCTCTGATTTCATCATTGTTAAAAATGAATTTAATAATTGGATCGGCAATGACTGTCAAATTTTTATAGTTTAACAAAATTTTTTGCATGTGCTTCTTATACAAAGCTCTGTCTGATTGAGTTCGCGGTCCTCTTACTGCTGGGCCTCTGCTTCTATTTAACAATCTAAATTGAATACCTGATTTATCAGCCACAACACCCATCACTCCATCCAAAGCATCTATCTCTCTAACAAGATGCCCTTTGCCTAGCCCTCCTATAGCAGGATTGCAAGACATCTCACCTATTGTCTCTATTTTATGTGTAAAAAGTGCAGTATTTACGCCCATTCTAGCAGATGCTGCTGCAGCCTCACACCCAGCGTGTCCACCACCTACAACTACTATTTCATAGTCTAAATCACTCATGACTTAAATGTATCTGTATAAATTGATTTTACAAGATGTATTTTTTACTGATTATTTACCAATACAAAAATCTTTAAAAATAGATCCTAATATTTCTTCCACATCTACTTTCCCTATAATGCTGCCCAAGTGTCTTGTAGCCAATCTTAGATCTTCGGCCGCTGTTTCTATTTCTTTAGACTGATCTTTCTTTAAAAATTTTTCTATTTCTTTGAGAGCAGCGTTTAACTTAACTCTGTGTCGTTCCCTTGTTACCAAAACTGTTTTTGATCTCATAAATTTTTTAGAAAGCTTATCTTTTATGATTTTAATAAGCTTATCGATATTTTTATTATTTTTTACTGATATTAAAATTTGATCGTTTTTCTTAAATTCAATTTTTGGATTTTTTTTACTTAAATCTGATTTGTTAAAAACTAAAATACAGTTTTTATTTATTAATTTTTTTAAATCTTTACTAATCGTCTTTTTAGAAACGTCAAACATAACTAAAATCAGATCTGCATTTTTAGCTTTTTTGATGGCTCTTTTTATTCCTTCTTTTTCAACTTTATTTTTAGCTTTTCTGATACCAGCAGTGTCCGCTAAAATAACTGGATAACCATCTATATTAAGATAAGTTTCTATTACGTCTCGTGTTGTACCTTCTTCCTCAGATACAATAGCTGCTTCTCTTTTAGAAAGAAGGTTTAATAAAGAAGATTTTCCAGTATTTACTTGGCCGACAATAGATATTCTAAATCCATCTCTGATTTTTTCACCAATTTTTTGATCTTCTAGAATTTTTTTTATATCCAGATAAACTTCTTTTATCGAATTTTGAACTTCTCTAAGAACATTTTGTGGAAGATCGTCTTCAGCAAAATCTATTTTGGCTTCAATATAAGATAAAGACTTTACCAATTTCTCTCTTAAAGAATTGTAGTAATTTGATGCACTGCCCTGTACTAGTTTTATAGCCTGTTCTCTTTGAAGTTCTGTTTCAGCATGTATAAGATCACCTATACTTTCAGCTTCTATTAGATCCATTTTATTGTTTTGAAAGGCTAATTTTGTAAATTCGCCTGGCTCTGCTAATCTGCAATTTTCTTGCTCTGAAAGCACCTCTAAAAAACAATTAACTACAGCATTGCTACCATGTATGTGAAATTCTGCTAAATCTTCTCCTGTGTAGCTATTTGGCTCTGAAAACAAGATCAGTAGACCTTCGTCTATTATTTTGTCATTTGATGGGTTGTAAAATTTACAAAGATTTGCTTCTTTAGATTTTAAATTATTTTTTTTTGTTATTAGTTTAGAAATTTTTAATGTGTCCTTGCCTGATAATCTAATTATGGCTATGCCTGAAGGCCCTCGTCCTGATGATAAAGCATAAATGTTCATTTACATCTATCATATAACATACTTAAATTAATTTGTTTTATTCATTGAATCAAAAAAATCAGTGTTATTTTTAGTATTTTTAATTTTAGACATTAAAAACTCTATTCCATCCATAGTGCCCATAGGACTTATAATTCTTCTAAGAACGTTCATTTTAGATAAGTCATCTTTTTCAAACAGAAGCTCTTCTCTTCTTGTTCCTGATCTGGTTATATCTAGAGCTGGATATATTCTTTTGTCGGCAACTTTTCTATCTAAAATTAATTCTGAATTACCCGTTCCTTTAAATTCTTCAAATATAACTTCATCCATTCTGCTACCTGTGTCGATCAAAGCTGTAGAAATTATTGTTAAAGAACCCCCTTCTTCTACATTTCTTGCGGCACCAAAAAATCTTTTTGGTCTTTGTAACGCATTCGCATCTACACCTCCTGTTAAAACTTTACCAGAACTAGGAATCACAGCATTATATGCTCTTCCTAATCTTGTTATTGAATCTAATAAAATCACTACATCTTTCTTGTGTTCAACTAATCTTTTAGCTTTTTCTATTACCATTTCTGCTACAGCTACATGACGAGATGCTGGCTCATCAAAAGTAGAGGCAACAACCTCTCCTTTAACAGATCGTTGCATGTCCGTTACTTCTTCTGGTCTTTCATC